>ERZ779890.5315-NODE-5315-length-10172-cov-12.671148_pt1 | contig 10172 bp, 10 predicted proteins | sample MGYA00511553_ERZ779890 | MGnify/ENA primary metagenome ERZ779890 (study PRJEB29588, sample SAMEA2152064) | human gut metagenome | biome: human gut; feature: human-associated habitat; material: faeces | place: Denmark | collected 2008/2010 ...
AGCGAAAAGCTCGGCAGACGAAGATGTCCTTTAGTCTCAAAAAAGCTCAGGAACATCTCTCTCAGTTGGTTAACTCCATACTTTTCCATTTATTAGTCCTCCAAATTCTTTTTCATTCTCTCTGAAAAGCTCTCTTCATGCTCAACGTCAGCGTTAAAGAATTCCATCTTCCCGCAGTGCGGGCAGGAATATATCCGCACCTCCATCGAGCCTGAGAACAGGTTGCTCAGGTGTCCGGAGAAAAAGCCGTAATGCCCCAGCTGTATCTCCTCGCAGCCGAGATCGGTCATCTCTGTCCCACAGCGCAAACAATTCATTTTTGTCCTCCTAAAAAATATACCTCCGCCCCCATACAGGGGCGAAGGTCAATTCGCGGTACCACCCTGATTTGCCGCAGTGCGGCATCTCTCGCCCCCTTAACGCGGGGAAAACGCTCCGGTCATCCCGGAAAGGCTCGGAAACGGCTGCCGTTATCGGGCACGAGACCTTACACCATCCGGTCCCTCTCTGCGCTGTCCTGCTCCGGCTCTTTTCGTCAAAGCCAACTGATATAAAATGAATACGAATATATTACCACAAGCGGCGGTTTTGTCAAGAGATTACCGGCATTTTCTTACTATAGAATACCGCTCGGCGTATCTCGGCAGGCGCATATGTATCGCCATCATCGCGTGGCGTGTATCGTCTATCTCCTCGCCCTCGGAATTATACATATGCTCTACTGTGAATTTCACGGGCGCGTCATCCGTCGTGAGCAGCTCCAGCTCGTCTCCGCGGTAGAATTTATTCCGCTGGCAGAGCACGGCGTTCCCGTCCGCGTCGCAGGTCTCGACCACGGCAGCGACATCCGCATCCGTAAAGTAGGTCGCGTCATGGTAATACTGCCCCGGGTCGCCGAAATAGAAGCCGGTCGTATACGGCCGGTGGCTGACCTTGTTCACCTCTTCGACCCACAGCGGGTCAAGCGACGCACCGGCGACGGCGGCGTCTATCGCGTGGCGGTAGGCGTTCGTGACGACAGCGGCGTAGTAGGACGATTTCATGCGTCCCTCTATCTTGAAGCTGTCAATCCCTGCGTCGATAAGCTCCGGTATATGCTCTATCATGCACATATCGCGGGAGTTCATTATGTGCGTCCCGCCGTCTTCGCTTATCTCGAAGTACTCGCCCGGGCGCTTTTCCTCGACCAGATGATACTTCCAGCGGCAGGGCTGGGCGCACTGGCCGCGGTTCGCGTCACGTCCGGTCAGGTAGTTTGACAGCAGACAGCGCCCCGAGAACGACACGCACATCGCACCGTGAACGAAAGCCTCCAGCCGCAGCTCCGGCGGGGTATTGCGGCGAATTTTCCTGATATCCTCCAGCGGAGTCTCCCGCGCGAGGACGACCGTGTCCGCGCCGAGCGCGTACAGCGCATTAGCCGCCGCGCTGTTGATGACGCCGAACTGCGTGCTGATGTGCTTTGCGACCCTGGGCGCATGCTTCTTCGCAAGCTCCAGCACCCCGATATCCGCGATTATCAACGCGTCGGCCTCCACGTCCTGCAAAAATTCAAGATACTTCGGGAGCGCGGCAAGCTCGTCTTCGCGCGGGAGCGTGTTGCAGGTCACGTATACCCGCCGCCCCATCGAATGCGCAAGCTGCACCGCTTCGCGCAGCTGCTCCTCGTTGAAGTTGCCCGCCGAGGCGCGCATCCCGAATTGGGTCCCCGCCAGATACACGGCGTCCGCGCCGTAATGGAGCGCCATTGTAAGGCGCTCCATATCCCCGGCGGGGGCTAAAAGTTCCGTTTTCTTATTCATAGTTCTGTGTTGCAACAAAGGCGTTGAACTCGTCCGCATTGGTGAAGAAGCGGTGCTGTCCGGTCGCCGTGTCGAGAGCGTAGTAGTAATAGCCGGTGCTCTCCGGATAGAGCGCCGCGTTGACGGACGCGATACCGGGGTTCGCGATCGGCGTGGGCGGCAGGCCGGTGTTCAGTCTGGTGTTGTACGGGCTGGGGTCTGCCAGCATGTCCGCCGTCGGCGCACCCTCATGGTCGGGGTAGGCGTACAGTATCGAAGCGTCGATACCAAGCGGCATTCCGGCGTTGAGACGGTTATAGATGACGGAAGCGATGAGCGCGCGTTCGGAATCGTTCGCGGCCTCCTTCTCTATCAGCGACGCGATGTTGACAACGTCGCGCATGCTCATTCCGAGATCCTGCGCGCGCTGGAGCATTTCGGCAGTCTGCTTATAGTAGAAGTTCTCCAGCATCTTGTTTATGGCACTGGACGCCTGCATGCCGACATAGAACTCATAGGTATCTGGGAAGAGGAAGCCCTCAAGGCGGTAGGCACTGCCCTCTTCGCCGCCCTCAAGGAAGGAATAGTTAAAGGTTGCGGTCGCGGCGGCTTCCATGAGGTCGTTATAGCTGCACACGCCCTCCTCCTCAAGACGGAGGAATATCTGGTGCATCGAGAAGCCCTCCGGTATCGTGACCGTGGTGGTCAGCGTGGAGCCGGAGCCGGACTGCATATTTTTTATAAGCGCGCGATAGTCGAAGCTCGACCGCAGCTCATAGCTGCCGGGATCGACCTTTGAACCGGCATGGGATATCTTACAGAACGCCTCAAACAGCCACTTATATTCGATAAGTCCTGCGTCCTTCAGCGCGTCCGCTACGTAGCTGACGTCCGCCTGAGACACACGCTTTGTCCCGATTTTGTTGCCGTTTTCGTCCAGATCGTCAACCGTGGCGATCTCGAAGATGTTGCTCGGCAGCGTCACGACCGCGGTGAAGCTGTCCTTATTCAGGGCGAGCGCATCGCTCGCCGCCATCCATGCAAAGCATGCGAGAACGACGCTGAGCGCAGTGACAAACACGAAGTACATCACTCCACCGAGGCAGCCGGAGCGGTATTCCCTGCTCTGGCGCACGGGGCGGTAATCCCGCTCTGTCATCTCGTCGCCGGTGTAGTTGTGGTTCTCATCGCCGTTTTTATCTATGAAGAAATTGTCAACTGCGGAAAAGCGGCTGGATTTATCCTTCGCGGCGGGTTCCTGCGGGTGCTCCTGCGGCTTTGCCGCCGGCTGTGCGCCGGTTCGACCCGTCTGTCCGGTTTTCTTCTTAGCATTCTCATCGTGAATACGGAATATCTCATTTATTTTTTCAATATCGTCCGGCATTGTTTTCCTCCTCATATGGATATCGGCATGGCGCACAATTTGTCGTAGCACCAGCCGGCAGGGCTGCATATTATGGCATGAGCGACGCAGAAAACTGCTCGCGGTGTTATCTGGATATGGCTGCTGTGCCGCGCACCGTGCCTGCGGCACAGGCAAAGTTCCGGCACGGGGAAAGGAATATATATATGTTCTGCAACGGCTGCAACAACAATAGCATTCTGTGGATAATCATTATCCTCATCATTCTCTTCGGCTGGGGCGGCTGCGGCTGCGGATGCGGCTGTGACAATGGCTGCGGATGCGGCTGCAATAACAACAACGGCTGCGGCTGCTGAGTTATCTGCAATCACCGGGGGCTCCGAAAGGAGTCCCTTTTTTGACGCAGTAGAGCTTAAATATGTTTCCGGATCAGCTCGTATATCTCGTCGTTTTTTTCCTCGACCTCGCGCTCAACTCCGTTTTTCGTAAACGGAATTCGCGTCCAGCCGTAGTAATCCGCGGCCATGTCCGCCGTATGCAGGCAGCGCCGCAGATATTCAACGTCCTTCTCATGGATGTCGGCCGTGGTGTGCGTCTTATCCTGACGGCGCTTCATACGCGCAAGCGAGGTATCAATATCGACGTCAAGGTATATGACAAGATCAGGCTGCGGCAGACCCATTTTTACATATTCAAGGTCGTAGAGCCATCCGAAAAACTCCGGCAGCTCCTCATCGCTGAGCTTGCTGCCCTGATGGACGGCGTTTGAGGTCGTATAGCGGTCGGAGATGATAAGTCCGCCCGCGTTATATATATCGCCCCACGCTTCACGGTACGACGCGAAACGGTCAACCGCGTAGAAGGTGGACGCGGTGTAGGCGTTCACATCCTCAGGATGGCTGCCGAAGCTGCCGCCAAGATACATGCGTATCAGTGCGCTGCTCTCCTTGTCATACCGGGGAAACACAATATGATTATAGTCAATTCCGTCGTTTTCAAGACGCTGGCATATGTGCCTGTACTGGCACGATTTCCCGCTGCCGTCTATTCCCTCGAAAACTATCAGCTTACCTTTTGCCATAAATCCTCCGGAAGAGGCCTTCCGTTTATATCAGGCTGAAAACCTCTCCAATTTTTTCATGTATTATCAGATCCGCGCAGCTGTCATACGGGGTTTCGCTCAGGTTCACAAGAACAAGCTTATTTCCCCGGTAATAGTTGATAAGTCCGGCCGCCGGGTACACATTCAGCGACGTGCCGCCGACGATGAGCACGTCGGCGTTGCGCAGATAGTGCACGGATTTTGCCAGCACGTCCTCGTCAAGCTGCTCCTCGTACAACACGATGTCCGGTCTGATGACGCCGCCGCACTTGCAGCGCGGGACGCCCTCTCCGTGGTTCATCTTATCCGCCGGGTACGGCATACGGCAGCGCGAGCAATACGCGCGCAGTATGCTGCCGTGCAGCTCAAGTACGTTTATACTGCCGGCCGCCTGATGCAGCCCGTCGATATTCTGCGTTATAACGGCGCGCAGCTTGCCCTCGCGCTCCAGCTCCGCAAGGCGCAGATGCGCACGATTGGGCTTCACGCCGTCGATAACGAGCTTTGCCCGATGGAACCGGTAATACTCCTCGGGATAGCGCTCAAAGAAGCTGTGGCTCAAAATCGTCTCCGGCGGGTACTTCCACTGCTGATTATACAGGCCGTCAACGCTGCGGAAATCCGGTATCCCGCTCTCGGTGCTGACTCCTGCGCCGCCGAAAAACACGATATTGTCGCTCTCCGCGACCCATTTTTTAAGCTGGTCAATCTTAGCGTCCATAGGCCGAGCCTCCATTCAACGCCGGTAGTACCGGTTAACAAGGGCAGATACTAAACGGAGATATTATACAACATATTTCACGAATTGACAAGGCGGCGGACATTTTTTAATATATGCGCAATAAATAAGCGGGCGGCAAAGCTGCCGTCCGCTTGAGCATATTGAATTTTTACAGGCTGCCGTTTACAAGCTCGCCGTCAATGAATGTCGCCTTGAGGTTCAGCTCCTCGTCCAGCAGCAGCATATCGGCGCATTCGCCAACTTCGAGCGATCCGATCTCGCCGAAGCTGTTTATCGCTTTTGCGGGCGCTACCGTCATAGCATAGACCGCGTCCTCAAGCGGTATCCCGTAGGACACGACGTTTTTCAGTTCCTGAAGAAGATTGCTGGAAGAACCGGCGAGCGTACCGTCTAGCAGCGTCGCGCGGCCGTTTTTGACAACTATCGGCTGTCCCGCGAGATCATAATTGCCGTCACAAAGTCCGGCGCAGCGCAGCGAATCGCTGATTATTATCATCTTTTTGCCGAACATGCGGTACACGGCGTTTATCACTGCGGGGTGGATATGCAGCCCGTCGCAGATAAGCTCGACCTCTGCTCCCGCCGTGAGTGCCGCGCCGATAAGCCCCGGCTCACGGTGGTGCAGCGGCTGCATGGCGTTGAAGAGATGCGTCGCCTGCGTCGCGCCCGCCTCGAATCCGGCCATTGCCGTGGCGTAATCCGCAGTGGTATGGCCGAGGGATACGGCGCACACCTTCGACGCCTCGCGGATAAACTCCACCGCGCCGTCAAGCTCAGGTGCCATGGTGATTATCTTCAGCTTCCCGCCGCTCAGCTCGCTCATGCGGTAGAACAGGTCAAGATCAGGCATACGGATATTCTCCGCCTTCTGCGCACCGCGCTTCTTATACGACACAAACGGCCCCTCAAGGTGCACACCCGCGCATTTTGCCTGCGCGCCCTGCCGCTCATAACCGCGGATATTGCGCATCGCCTGCGCCAGCGCGTCCTCACCTATGGTCATAGTCGTGAAGCAGAATGAGGTCACGCCGTGCGCGGCGTAGTAGCCCGCGAGTGCGGGTATCTCGTCGGCGCGGCAGTCGCTCGCGTCGTAGCCGATTGCGCCGTGCGTGTGGATGTCGATGAAGCCGGGGACGAGGTATGCGCCGTGCGCGTCAACGCCGCCCTCAACGTCAAAGGCGCTTATCTTATCGGAAAACTCGACGGAAGAACGCTCAAAGCGCCCGTTTCTGTAAACCCTCGCATTGCTTATCTTCATGGATCAGCCCTCCATGGCATACAGCCGGAAATATGTATCAGCTCAGAGATAGAAGCTGGGAGACTTTCTGCCCGCGCACATCTTCAGCAGCGCCGCCGACACCGCAAGCTGTGCCGCCTTCGGGACGCTGCGCGCGCCGAAGGGACATACTGTGATGCAGCGCATGCAGCTTATGCACTTGGTCTTGTCGGGCTTTCTGGGATCGCCCTGATCTATCGCCCCAGCGGGACATTCGGCAGAACATGTGCCGCAGCCGGAGCAGTGTATCCCGGAGCTGGGATAGAGCGGCAGACCCTTGTACGGCTTATAGTCGTGACTGCCGGGCATCGGCACGTCGCGCAGGTTCTCGCGCGACATGAGCGAGGTGAGGAAGCTCTTAAGCTGGGCAACATCCTTCTCGTCGGGACGGCCTGCGCCGAAGCGGCGATCAAGTGAATGCGGCGCGACCATCTCCGCCCCGCCGACAACGCGGAAGCCGTTCTTTTTGCAGAGGTCTGCCATTTCCTGAAGCGCATCCTCAACGGCGCGGTTGCCGTATACCGCCACGGGCACGACGGGCGTATTGTCGCCGCGGACATCCTTCATGCGGCGATACATGGGAGCAGGGATGCGGCCGCCGTAAATCGGAAAGCAGATGAAAACCAGCATATCCGAGTCAAAGCTCATGTCGAAATCGAACACGGTGATGTCCGCCGTCTCGGCCTTTAGCTCGGAAGCAATGAGCTTTGCGATATGCTCGGTCCCGCCGGTCGCGCTGAAGTAAAGAACGATAGGTTTCATACTCTGTACCCCTTATAATTATTATAATTATGTTTCAAGAATAACACTTTGCGCAGACACCGTCAATGCCTCGCCTTGGTCATTCTTAATTCTCGATGCCGTTGAGTGCGATCTGCGTCCAGGTTTCGAGCATATCCCAGTTCCCGCGCAGCTCCGCCGCCGTCGTCCAGCCGCCCTCGAGCTTCTCCGTCTCGCGGACGCGCACCTCGCCCTCGACGGGCAGCGTGTAGCACAGGCCGAGATGTACGCTGCCGACGCCGTTGGTGTCGTCGTTGATAAAGCCGACGGGGTGCAGCCCGCCGCGGTGCTCGATCTCGACCTCCTCGTCAAGCTCACGCTCAAGTCCGCGCAGCAGGACGTTCTCGCGGTCAACGTCGTCCACGGGGTTTATATGCCCGCCTACGCCGATGGACATAAGCCCGTGCAGCCGCGCTTCCCCGCCTTTTTTGAGGCGGCGCGTCATGAATATCTCGTCCCCGCGGCGCAGCACCACATACGGGATTATCTGCTTGTAGCCTGGGTCATTCTCTGCATCAGGACGCGGGATGAACTCATGCTCTGCGCGGATAATGTCCAGCATCTCGGCGTTCGACTCCGTGATAAGGCCGGTACGGCCGGAGATAAATTGCGACAATTTCTCGGTTTTAACTACCAATACGTATTCCATAGTCGTCTCTTTTCTGTTGACTTATTTTTGCTGTGACCTTATAATTTATTACATGATAACATAAACGGAGGTATTTTTCCATGGCGAATTTTTCGGATTTTTATTTCGACTCCAGCACCGGAAAAAACCGCATCTACGTCCGCCAGTGGTCGCCGGAAGGCGAGCCGCGCGGCATCGTGCAGATAGAGCACGGCATCGCCGAGCATATCGAGCGCTATGACGATTTTGCCCGTTTTCTCGCCGATAACGGCTTCATCGTCGTCGGCGACGATCACCTTGGCCACGGCAAGTCCATCGACAACGGCGGCGAGCAGGGCTTCTTCGCCGAGAGCGACGGCTGGGACTATGTCGTCTGGGATATCGACCGGCTGCACGACATCATGCACGAGAAGTACCCCGACCTGCCATATATTTTCTTCGGGCACAGCATGGGCAGCTTCCTTGTGCGCACCTATATCATCCGCCATCCGGAGAAGCCGGACGCCGTGATAATCAGCGGCACGGGGCATCAGCCGCTGCCGATAGTGCTTGGCGGGCTTGCGATGGCAAGCGCCGCGGTCAAGCTCTACGGGGCGCACAAGATCGGCGACACGCTCAACAGCGTCGCCTTCGGCTCATACAACAAGGGCTATGCCAACCCGCGCACTGATTTTGACTGGCTCAGCCGCGACACGGAGAATGTTGACAAATATATCGCCGATCCTCTCTGCGGCTTTGTGCCGACGGTCAGCCTGTTCCGCGATATGATGAGCGGCATAAAATTTGTCACCAACCAGGCGAACATCGACAAGATGAGCAAGGAGACGCCGGTATACTTCATGTCCGGCGACGCCGATCCTGTCGGCGAGAACGGCAAGGGCGTCACGCGCGCGTACAACGCCTTCTGCAAGGCCGGTCTGCATGACGTGAAGATGCGGCTCTACCCCGCCGGCCGTCATGAGCTGCTCAACGAGATAAACCGCGCAGACGTGTATAAAGACATTCTCGACTGGATAAACGAGAAGATCTAAACAAAACAGCGAAGCCGAACCGGCTTCGCTGTTTTGCTATAACACTCTTCTGTCATTCCGAGGAGCGAAGCGACGTGGGAATCCGTTCTCCTTAGCCGCCATACTATCAAGGATGCGGATTGCCGCAGGCAGTGGCGGCATGATTTAAGCTGGGCGCGACATATAAAGTTTCGACGGCATAAAAAAGCCTTGGCAGCTAAACTGCCAAGGCTTTTGAGTATGTTGGATTACTCCTCTTCAGGGGCGATGCCGGTGGCTTCGCCGGTAGCGGAGACTTCGTATATGAGAGCGTCGCCTGCAGGCTCCTCGACCTCTTCCTCCTCTTCCTCGACCGCTGCGGGTGCGGGCTCGGACAGAGCGCGGATGGACAGGGAGATCTTGTGCTTCTCGTCATCGATAGCGGTGATCTTCGCGTCAACAACATCGCCGACGGTCAGAACGTCCTCGGGCTTGCCGATGCGGCGGTTTGCGATCTGGGAGATGTGGATCAGACCATCAACGCCGGGCAGAACTTCCGCGAATGCGCCGAAGGGCATGAGCTTGACGATAGTGACCTTTGCAACGCTGCCGACACCGTAGGTGTTGGTGAACACGGTCCAGGGGTTGCCGTTGGGATCCTTGTAGCCGAGGGAGATCTTGCGCTTCTCCTTGTCGAAGCTGATGACGTAAACATCGACCTCGTCGCCGACGGAGAGAACGTCGGAGGGCTGCTTGATACGGCTCCAGCTCAGCTCGGAGACGTGAACCATACCGTCAATGCCGCCGATATCGACGAATGCACCGTAGCTGGTCAGGGACTTGACGACGCCGTGGTACTTCTTGCCGACCTCGATCTCGTTCCAGATGGACTCGATGCGCTCGCGGCGCTCGGCCTGTGCAACGCGGCGGATGGAGCCGACTACTCTCTTGCGAGCCTTGTTGACCTCGGTGATCTTGAGGCGAACGGTCTTCTTGATGAGCTGGCTCAGCTCTGCATCGCGGGGCAGATCGGTCTGGGATGCGGGGACGAACACGCTGACGCCCTTGACATTGACAACAACGCCGCCCTTGTTCTCGCCGGAGACAACGCCCTCGAGGACTGCGCCGGACTCGGCGGCCTCTTCGATATCGTTCCAGCTCTTTGCAGCGTCAAGACGCTTCTTGGAGAGCATAACGGTGCCTTCGACATCGTTGACTCTGACAACAACTGCTTCAATGGTGTCGCCGACCTTGACAACGTCTTCGACCTTGACGCCGTCGTCAGTGAACTCGGAAGTGGGAATGAAGCCGGAATACTTGGTGCCGAGGTCTACGCTGATCTCAGTACCGGTAATAGCCACAACATGTCCGGTTACCTTGTCTCCATTATATATAGTTTTGAGAGTCTCCTCCAGCATTTCGTCGAAGGACTTTTCGACCTCGACTGCGGATTCTTCAACTTTGATTTCGTCGCTCATTTTGTTTCTTACCTCCTTAATTATCCACGCCGG
>ERZ779890.5316-NODE-5316-length-10167-cov-3.898339_pt1 | contig 10167 bp, 9 predicted proteins | sample MGYA00511553_ERZ779890 | MGnify/ENA primary metagenome ERZ779890 (study PRJEB29588, sample SAMEA2152064) | human gut metagenome | biome: human gut; feature: human-associated habitat; material: faeces | place: Denmark | collected 2008/2010 ...
ATCCGCTGCTGTTGTGAAGAGCCCCGTCTATATAGCCGACTATCACGCTTCGTTGTCATCGGAATATCCTGTGAAATACAGCACAGGTAAGACTTCTTTCTTTACCAGGTTAGAATATCAGAAGAAAGCGGTGATCAATAAAGACAAAATAATTATAAAAGCAAAAAAACAATAATATGAAAGGAATCGCCGGGAATTATACCGTTCCAGTTACCAATACTTCCAAAATGATTGATAAATTCCTAAATATAATAAAATGAAAAAAGTTTTGTTGATAATAGTTTTGTATGCACTCTTTCCAACATGGGGTATGTCAGAGTCTTTGAAAATTGATGTTTATAGGGCAAAAAACCTTGAAAACAAATTAAATTATCGTGACTCAGAACGTGCATTTAAATGTCTCGCAAACGGAATCAATTTGACAACCACATCAAGATTTTTAAATGTGATGACAGAATTGTATGGAGATTCTATTACACATTCATTTTATAATGAAAAGAAATATGTTAGAATACATATACTCATTAACATTTCAACCAGAGAATGCATTCTGACCATACGACCTATAAATAAAGATTCTGATTTATGCTTTTATAATTTTATTAAGAATCATCTGCCGGAAATGGTTAGGGCATATTGCATTAAATATGGAAATTTTGTCACATTTGATAGCACAGTCAATGACTGTGAAGAAATAGTATTCGGTTTGATGAGTTTATGGGTATACAATGAAAACCTTCGTACCTTAGAGCAGATATTGTCTCATGATAAAGATTTTGAGTTTGAACCACATGTTTTCAATCGATATAAACTCATAAAAAAATCTGTCCACATTGACCGGATTGTATTAACTGATTATGATGATTATTTAACAGTAAGACAAGCTATGAATGGTAAGACAAGTTATTGAGCCTTATTTCCTTCAAAAGAATTGATATTGAAAAGATTCAAATACCGACCTTGTTAATAAGATATTAAAAGCTAAAAAAGAAACTATAATAAACGAAAAACAATGAGAAAAACAATCTTAATATTATTTATATTCATAGGTTCTTCATTGTCTTTTGCGCAAGATAACAATATATCCATAAAAGAATACAACTATGAGTATTACCATTATTATGGCACCGAGAAAACGTATGTTTGGAATCTTGTGATTACAAATAATTCAGCTGAGAATTATCTTACATGGATAAACAAAAACGACAACGTTATGGACTACGCAGAGGAAACACAGATTAAAAATTTCTTTCGTGCAGGACGCCCTCGCCTATTCTTTCTTTGGTCTGATGGCGAATATTCGGAAAAAATACTTGGTCAGACATTCTTGAAGCTTTTGAAGCCAGGAGAGTCCTTCTCATATAACGTGGTACAAAAAGTCAAAAAAGAGCCTTCTATAAAAAAGAAAATTTCAATTGCAAAAGAATCAGTTGTGCAAATATATACCCAGTTCAAAATTTCAGAATGTTTTGACGTCCCATATCTGTATGCTTATAACAATCTTTGCTTATATGAAGAATAGTTTTCCAAGACACAGTGCCAGAACGGTTGGTAGCCCGACCCGCTCGCTCCCTCCTATCCATCCATCTCCCCATACGCCTACTGCGCAAACAACCCTGTATGCAACGTGGATTTGGATGGGAAGAAAATACGTTTTGCAAAAGGAGTGCCCTCAGAATTCAAACAGCAATTCTCTACAGCGATAAAAATTCTAAACGAACATAATATTGGTGGCATCTTTGCAAAATTAGAGCAACGGCCGGAAATTATTTTTATAACAGAAGGCAAAAATCAATTTGATCCAAGCAATAATACTATTAGTTGGAATCCGACAGAGGGAATGATAACTGATAAGCTCTCCTGAAATTATATATAAAATGGAAACGAAATGAGAAAAATTTTATTGACTACAATAATATTGACAATCTGTTGCAATGTGATTATCTCCTCACGACCGATAGACAGGATTGTGATTTCGTGCATTGCTCCAGAACCTAACGACAGTGTGACAGTCTTTTCGTTTGACAATAAGTTCAACGTAAAAAAGGCAATAAAACAGAGTGTGTCAGTAGACAGTGTGGATTTTGTCAAAGAACGAATCATGGGACTTGAAAAGAACAGCGATTTGGATTTCTCTAATTTAAAAGTTTCCTACAAAATTATGCTGATTAGAAATAATCAGATTGAAGCGACAGTGTTCGGTGGAGAAAAAGGCCTGACAATTCCTCCTTTTGTATATTGTCCCGACCCGACATTACAAGATTATGCATTCTCATTTTCTGATTTTGAGAATAAAAAAGTTGAGCATTTGTCTGATCTACAGAATATGAAATTTCGCAACGCAAGAATCAGCTATATCCCTTCTGATATATTTTTCTCATCCAACATCTCACCTGAAGAATTTGAATACACTTGCGATGATTTGAAGAAGGTTGAATATTTAAATGCCAAATCTATTGAAACGCTTTTAAAATCATTGAATTCTTATGTGCCTTCTAATTTGACACCAGATGCCAAATCACATTGTTCGCAGAAAACGGAATATCATTCTCCATATTTTTAAACGAAGGCAGAAAGTATCTACTGCTTGACAACTTTTTATATGAAGCCTCAGATAGTCTGGATAGATTAGATATTTGTGAATAACTTTTTAAGGAATAACAATATGGAATATCTTTTAAAAGCGGCATTCGCATTTTTCGACATTCTTATGTTGATCATATTCGTTGGAATTGGTATGTTTAATTTGTTTAATGGCAATCCCGATAGGTCGTTAGTCTTCGAATTATTCTATCTGGAAATTCCTTTCTCGTTTGCCATTTTTCTTTGTATATGGTCTCTTAAGAAAGTTTTTTACAAGAAGACAGATTGTAGCAGTGCCTCCAAACCCCGCAAACTAACCATTGTCTTATTCCGCATATTATGTATTATGGTTGATGTTTGGACAATGGCGATGTTTGTTATAATGACAATGGACGAACTGTCATATAAAACAGACCTCGAATCAAATGAAATTTTTCTTTGGCCAATAATTCCTTGCATATTTGTCATAGCATCAGGGTTCTGCTATGGCAATTGTATGTTTGATAAAATCAAAAAATAACAATAATATGCGGTTATTCGGCATCATATTACGCATTGTTGAACTGATATTGTTAATTTCAATATCTGTGCTTGTTGTTTGTGTATTATGGACTTGTGAAGACAAAGCGACTTTGACTGACTGTCTCAGCGAAAGTGCCGTAGGGCTTTTTTGGTTATTTCCTATAACTATACCAATTGCCGTTTGCCTGCTTGTCTCCCTGTTTGTCTCCCTAATAAAGTCAGTCAAAACAAAGAACGTTTATAATAAATTCATCTTTGGAATCCATCTGTTCAACATCTTTGTCATACCACTTACGTTCTTATTTTTACCTTCTTCCGGCGAACCACCTACCGCTCAAGCAATGGCTGACAATTACTACAAACATGCTGAAGAAATGAAATGTTTGGTTGAACTAATTGAAGATTATGTTGGAAATGATGGGGGAATTGACTACACCAATGCCAACGGTAAGATATTGGCTCTTTCCATAAAATCAGGAGGCAAATGGATACATCAAAAAGAGATTAATGCCCAATGGCAAAAAGGCAAAACCGTGGCAGGGATATCGCGTCACAAACTGGATGTTCTGGATGCTTATATGCATGCAGCGAATGTTCAAGGTGTCAACTCCTGTGACAGACGATCAATCTCTCTATTGTTTAGGCGATATGGCTATACTAAATCTGTGTATGAAATATATAGGTCGAAAGATATAGCAATAACTGATAGCTATCGGCAAAGCAATTCATATATATTATTCAACGATACAATTGCCTTTGTGTATTACGGAGTATATCCAGGCAATAGTGGATTTCCAGATTACAAACAATTCACAGACCAAATGCGTCAACAAAAACGCCTAAATTGTGATAAATACTAATGCCGGTCAAGATACCGAGCAAGAGCAAGTAAGCACTTAGTCAAGGCGAATGATACAGCAAAAATAGCTGCAAGTATGATAAAAGATACAAATACATCCATAAGAAACCATTTATTTTCTTTCGTGACTTTTATATGTTTAATAACACAAATAATAGGTTTCCAAGACACAGTGCCTAAACGGTTGGTACTCCCGACCCGCTCGCTCTCTAAATGTCGACGACGAAAAAAATTTGGCGAGTTTACGGGAAATTAGTAACTTCGCACATAATAATCTTCTAAACATTTTAAAATTATGAATGAGAAAAACGACCAAAGAGAAATAAAGATTGAATTGACTCCGGAAATGGCGTCTGGTAAATATGCCAACTTGGCTATCATCACCCACTCTGTAAATGAGTTCTTTATGGACTTCATCAGCGTGGTGCCAAACGCTCCACAAGCCCGCGTGCAGAGCCGAATCATCATGACTCCGGAAAACGCCAAGACTTTGCTGATGGCGCTCCAGGACAACATCCGCAAATACGAGGCCAACTTCGGCACCATCAAGCCTAAACAGCCTGAAGCTGGAATGCCGGTTGGCAAAGCATAACATATTAATTTTCAGATACGATGGAGAATCCGTTATTCATATATAACACGCTCTCCCGAAAAAAGGAACAATTCGTGCCGCTGCACGAGCCTAATGTCGGTATGTATGTGTGCGGTCCTACTGTCTACGGCGATCCGCACCTCGGACACACTCGCCCTGCCATCACTTTCGACGTGCTGTTCCGCTACCTGCGCCACCTGGGATACCGGGTGCGCTACGTGCGAAACATCACCGACGTGGGGCACCTGGAGCACGACGCCGACGAGGGAGAGGACAAAATTGAGAAAAAAGCACGCTTGGAGCAGCTGGAGCCGATGGAAGTGGCACAATACTACACAAACCGCTACCACAAGGCTATGGAAGCGCTCAACGTGCTGCCGCCAAGCATCGAGCCTCACGCTTCCGGACACATTCTTGAGCAAATCGAGTATATCAAGGAGATTCTAAAGGCTGGATATGCCTACGAAAGCAACGGTTCTGTATATTTCGACGTGGTGAAGTACAGCAAGGACTTCCACTACGGCAAACTGTCGGGACGAAACATCGACGAGTTGCTCAACACGACGCGTGCGCTCGACGGACAGTCGGAGAAGCACAACCCGGTCGACTTCGCGCTGTGGAAGAAAGCGTCGCCAGAACACATCATGCGATGGCCTTCGCCATGGAGCGACGGATTCCCAGGATGGCATCTCGAATGCTCTACGATGGGGCAGAAATATCTGGGCGAGACGTTCGACATCCACGGCGGTGGAATGGATCTTATGTTCCCTCACCATGAGTGCGAAATCGCGCAGTCGGTGGCTCACAACGGCCATGAGACGGTGCGCTACTGGATGCACAACAACATGATTACAATCAACGGGCAGAAGATGGGCAAATCGCTCGGAAACTTCATTACGCTCGAGGAATTTTTCAACGGGTCGCATCCCCTGCTCGAACAGGCTTACTCGCCGATGACAATACGCTTCTTCATCCTGCAAGCACACTACCGCGGAACGGTCGACTTCTCCAACGACGCGCTTAAAGCCGCCGAGAAGGCTTACGACCGAATCGTTGACGGCTACCGCAGACTCCAGGAGCTGAAGCCTGCCGACTCGTCTTCGGTCGACGTGAAGGGATTCCGCAAGAAATGCTACGATGCCATCAACGATGACCTCAACACGCCTATCGTTATCGCCGAGCTTTTCGATGCCTGCAAGATAATCAACCAGGTGAACGACGGAAAGGCGACACTGACAAAGGACGACATCGACGAGCTGAAAGACTTGTTCCAGGCGTTCCTCATCGACATCCTCGGTGTGCGCACTGAAATCGTGGCTGGCGACGACGCTCAGGCTCTCGAACCGTTTGAAAAGGCTGTCGACCTTTTGCTCGAAATCCGAAAGGAGTCGAAAGTGAAAAAGGACTGGGCTACGTCCGACCTTATTCGCGACCGTCTCGCCGCAATCGGTTTCGATGTTAAAGATACAAAAGACGGTTTTGAATGGTCGCTGAAAATGTAATCACCTTGTTAAAGTTTGTGTATTTCCTTCATTAAAAGTTAATGGGGGGGGGCAATTTAAAATTTTTATTTTGCAGAACAAATTTTATACATTACATTTGTATCACGATTTAGGGCCTAAAGGTCTTATTTTGATAAGATTGATTGTACTTTTTTACAAGAAAATATATTACACTTCAACCTTAATCATTTAGTCTAAATTTCCCTACGTCGTTGACAGAAAAGAAGTATGTGATATATCGAATGGACGTAAAACGACACAACGGCAACGTGTTGCCGAAGAAGCCTCGGACATTGGTCCGGGGCTTCTTGATTTTCCGCGGCTATGCCTGCTGTGCCACAAAAACCGGCAAGAGTCCGTCAAGCAACAATCCAGCACCCGACATCCGCAACGCTTCCTGTACAATGACTCCGGCAACAATCCAGCATCCGACGTCCGCAACGCGGACGCGCTTTCAGTTAACCCCGGACCGCGTCCGGGGCTGTGACTCCTGCCCGGCATGCACCGCAACGCGGTGCCGCCGAAGCACATGGCATCATTAACCGCCACTGCTTCAATTGAAGTAGCATTGCCCTCAACCACCGCATCGGCTGATGATAACCCGTATTATATACGAGGTGCAACCAGTAGAAGAATTTGTGGAGGTTATTCTTAGTTTGACACACATGAGGAATATGGACGTGTAATTGCTTAGAGGGTGTGCATTCTATTTTTCCATGCACACCCTCCGTTATTTTTTAGTTATTCGTTTGCTGTATCAGTTCTTCACGCGCTTCACGCCGTCTACGATGTAGATGCCGGCAGGCAGGTCGTCCCACTGCTGGGTCAGCTTTACGCCGTTAAGGTTGTAGATGCCTTGCTTGCGGGCGGGCACGTCGACTGTAATGGTGCCGATGCTATTGTTGTCAGGCTCAATCACGACCTTGGACTTAAACACCTCGCCATTCAGGACTACCGCCTTTTGGTCGGCGTCAAACTCCGCACCGACGGGCTGTGTGATGGCGCAGTTGTCGAGGATGAGGTTGCTGATGAGTGTGATAGATCCGCTGCCGCTGCCTTCTGCCTCTACGTAAGAGTTGCGCACGGTGAGCACCTCGCTCTCTGCTCCAATAAAACCTGCTATGCCATAGCCACCCTTAACAAACAGACTGGTGTTGTCGATGGTTACGGAAGCCCCCTCCATGTCGAGACCGCAGAATCGCTTGCTCGTGAGATGGAGCGAACCGTCGCCGGTGATGGTAGACGTCTGGTTCAACACCATGCTTGCCAGGTCGGCTGTAACGGTGTTCTTGCCAATCAGCTTGACGGTGAAGTCGGAGACAGTCTTGTTCACAATGCCCGTTCCGTCGGTAGAGTTTCTTTCGATGGTGGCGTTGTCGAGAGTGAGGGTTTTTGTATCGGGGTCGTAAGAGGCGCTGCCGCTCACTCCGTAGATGCTTGTGAGGTCTTTATAGTTGAGTGTTGTCACCGGCTTGTCGGCAATCTGAATGCCATAGCTGTCTGGCTCAATCACAACTTTGTCGGTGACGGTAACCCCGTTCAATGCCACCGACTTAGTATCGGCGTTGTATGCCGCCTTGGACGGAATGTCGATGGAGCATCCCTCAAGCTCCAGACCGGCGATGTCGCAGATGGAGCCCGAAGTGCCCTTGGCTTCAACGTGAGAGTTGCGGATGGTGAGCACCTCTGCTGCCTCGTTGTAGCTTGCAGATATGCCCCATTTGCCCTCTGCCTCCAACCAGCAATTGTTGATCTCGAGAGGACAACCACCGAAGAGCAAGGCGCACAGGTCGCTCTTTACGCTGAGCTTTGCACCGCTGTCGCCCAGAATAACTGTCGACTCGCGCGTGTATATGCCAGCCGAGTTGGTAACATTAATGGTGTTTGTGCCGAGCAACTTTATCAAAAGGTTGTCGCAGGTTTCGTTCAAGATGGCATTACAGTCATTTGCCTCAATAGTGGCGTTGTCGAGCGTCAGGGTTCTGGTGTTGGGGTCGAAATACACCTTGCCGCTCACTCCGTTAATCTCGGTGAGGTTGAGATAGTTGTCGCTCGTCACATCTACGCCGGCTACCTTGAAGCCGTATTTTTCTTGCGCCATCACGAATGCTGACGACATCATAATTAGTACAAGCGTGAGAAACATACGCATGCTTACTTGTCCGGTTGGTTTGCTGTGTTTCATAATTTTTTTAGTTTTTTTGCCTGGGCAGCCGAAACATACCCAGAGGTTTGTAAATATTAATTAGGAAATTGGTTCCTTTGAAAGAATTTTTCATATTTTGACTATATCGTCAAGAGTCCGATGTTGTCTCCGCATTTGCCTGTTTTGGAAGCCTGCACATTTACACTCGACAGCAGCGACAGCCACCACCAACATTGTTACTTTTGATTTGCTTTTCATACTCTTTTATTTTATAGGTTTCTATCTCATCTTCACAACCGCTGCTCCACCAATCAATGCGGCTTTGCCATCCACTATGATTGACTGACATCTGTCTGGTTTCCACAGCTTATTGCCTATATGTCATAACGCGTCCCTTTGCGTTGGCGTTAAATTCCTGAACAAAGCGGAGAATCCGCACCCGTTGTCCGACTCTCCCTAAAATCCGTTAGCCTGGTTTCGGTCTGCGCCACAAAGTTATACAATATATCCAAATTCCAAACATTTATGTCTAAAAAATTTACTCTAATTTTTGATTATGGTGATTTTTTACAACAAAAGAAACGCCCTCCGATTTTCACAAACTGGAGAGCGCATAATGCTATACTATTTCACAACCTTACTTTACCACTACCTTATGTGGCTTGCCGTTGACGCGCACCACGTAGATGCCGGCCACGGGCACAGAGACGCGGTGCGACTTTCCGCTGTAAAGCAGCGAGCCACCTATGCCGTAGACCTCAACCACCGCATCGGCAACTCCTTCTACGACTATCTCGCCGCCGGCGGCAGTCACCGTCACGCCTGGCGTGCCGACCTCGCCGACAGAGCTTTCACCCGGAGTGATTTTCGAGAAATCACCCCACTCGGCAGCTGCTTTATAAGCGTCAACACATCCTGCCGGGACAACAAGCTCGCACGCGGTTTTATCCATTCCGACAAACACATCTTTTCCACATTTCGGCGGCACTTTTGTCAGCATTTCAAGCCTTGTCAACCCTGTGCATTCTTTGAATGCGGCATTTCCGACACTCGCCACCGATTCTCCGACAACGACATTCTTCAACCCGCGGCATCCATAGAGGGTGTATGCCCCGATGCTCTTCACTGAATTCGGAATTACCATGCTTGTCAACGATTCACAGCCATAGAAGACATGTCCCCCGAGGTTGCTCACCGAGCTTGGAATCACCACGCTTGTCAAGCCGCTGCAGCCACTGAAAGCACCACTTTTGATGTCAGTCACCGAATTAGGAATCTCTATGCTCTTCAACGCCACACAATAAGCGAAGGCATCTTCTCCGATTTTCGTCACCGTGTTAGGGATAACCGTATTCTTGCAACCATAAATCAGCGTGTTGGTTGCTGTTTCTATTATCGCATTGCAATTGCCTCTACTGTCGTACACTTTATTTTCCTTGTCAACAATGAAGCTCGTCAACTTGCCGCAATTGAAAAATGCCTTGGCTTCAATAACCTTCACCGCGCTTGGAATCGTCACGCTCAACAACCCGCGGCATCCACTGAAGGCCGATGGTCCGATGCTCGCCACCGACTTTCCGATAGTCACAGTTTCCAAGCCTTCACAGCCACGAAAGACGCCTTCTAATATTTCCTTCACAGAGTTTGGAATAACCACATTTGTCAATTTTCCGCAGAAACTGAAAGCATATTTTCCGAGATTCTCGATTCCTTCCGATATCGTCACCGACACTATCGAAGTGCCCCATGGCGCGCCCATTAAGGAATAGCCATACATCTTTCCCTTTCCGGTCAACTCCAAGTTGCCTTTATCGTCAAGAGTCCATGTGATGTTGTCTCCGCATTTGCCTGTTTGGGAAGCCTGCACATTTACACTCGACAGCAGCGACAGCCACCACCAACATTGTCACTTTTGATTTGCTTTTCATACTCTTTTATTTTATAGGTTTCTATCTCATCTTCA
>ERZ779890.5330-NODE-5330-length-10145-cov-11.250942_pt1 | contig 10145 bp, 16 predicted proteins | sample MGYA00511553_ERZ779890 | MGnify/ENA primary metagenome ERZ779890 (study PRJEB29588, sample SAMEA2152064) | human gut metagenome | biome: human gut; feature: human-associated habitat; material: faeces | place: Denmark | collected 2008/2010 ...
TGACAATTATTTAGTTTTAATGTATAATATATTTATAAGATAAAGGAAAGGAAGTAAATGATATGAGAAAAGTATTTGACAGACAAACTTATGTAAGAGCAATAGGAGAAAAAGAGTGGCATAGAACTTCAGTTTTTAAACATTTATCCTATCAAGAGGAAAAAGAAATTACAATTAAAATAATACAGTATGATAATTTTAAAGACACATTAAGATATGTAGAAACAGATGAAATTTATAATGCAGAAATTGATTATACTTTATTTAGAAACAAACCTTATATTAATATTTATAATGCACCTAAATATTCATTAATGGAAAAGACTTATTTTAAAATTACAGAAAAAAATTTTGTTCCTATAGAGTTTAAAATTGAGTATGAAGAATGTGAAGATATAAGCCTAGATGTTCTTAAGAGATTACTTACCGCCAAAGAATATTGTGATTTTATAAATGATAATTTAGATACAAAAGTAAAAAATATGTTGTTGAGGGGTTGACAAAAACCCCTCCCCTATGTTATAATTAATAATGGGAATGAAATTTGAATATGGCAAAAGACAATCTGTTTTTAATTGGTCGGCTCGTGGACATTGCACCTTATTTCTGTCCACGAGCCGAGTTGTGCGTTAGAGCGACGCTTGAAACGTTTTTATCTTAAAATGAATCAATTTACTTGACCTTTTTTAATCCCGAAAAAGAGGTTAAAAATAATCAAGAATTTTCTTAAAAGAGATTAAAAAACATCATTGTATTATTTTGTTATTTTGATATAATAGACACATAAGATAAAGGAAAGAGGTAATTAATATGAGAGAAAAAAGATTAGCAGTAATGCACAATGTAGTAGTAGGATATGCAGATGATTATGCTTTAAATAATTGGTTGTCTGTAATACCAGATGGTGAAACTCCAGAATGTTTTGCAGAAATCGCCGCAGATGATGAATTATATCACGAAGCTTGGCAAGTGTTTAGTGAAATAATCAAGAGAGATAGAATTGTAGCATTACAGTATATCGCAGAAATCGACAAAATGATTGAAGAAGATTATCAAATCTAAATGGAAATAAAGGGTGCTACAAGCACCCTTTGAAATAAAAAGAAAGAAAGGTATTAGAAATGAATTGTATAGTAGAGTTTATTATTATGGCAATTTTATTTAGTATAATAGTTGGTGGATTTATCGCATTATGCATTGTAAATACTATTATTGAGAGTGATAAACTAATAATAAAGTGGATAGTTGGAATCATTATCGCACTTGCTATTGGTTGTAGTATTAGTGGATTAATATTATTACAAAATAAAAGCGATGATGAAGAATGGAACAATGGATATTGTACAGAGTGTAATAAACCTTATAAACTTACTAATGTAGAACATCACAACAATGGCAGTTATAAATATTATTATACTTGTGATAATTGTGGTCATATAATTGTGACACATACATTAAGAGAAAGATAAAAATAAAAAATAGGGGGTTGATAAATTTCAATCCCTATGATATACTTAATATATCAAGTGAAAGAGAGGTAAAATAATATGGAAGTAATGTTTAGAAGTAAATTAGAATGTAATGAGGATTTAACAATTCATGGAGAGGGTTTAGGTGATGGAGATACTTTTGTTTTTAAAGATGAACCAACAAATATATATATGATTGCAGATGGAGAATCTTTAATTTTTAATATTGAAACAGGCGAAATCTTTACATTAAAAAAGGAAGATTATGAAAAGCCAATTAAAATAGTATGTGGTCATTTTCAAATTGCATCAATACGACAGTAGGGGGCGATAATATGATAACAATAGTAAAAAGAAAAAAGTAGAAAAAACATTAAAAAATTGTGGTTTTATTTGGTTTTATATTACTAAAAATATATTAATATGCAGAATGTATGGGAATAAAGAATTACACCCTATTGGTTATTACATTCCAATATTAGTTATTTTAAAATAGAGAGGAAAATAAAATGAAAACAGTAGATTTATACAAAGAAATTCAAAACATAGCAGATAGACTTGAAGATATTAGAATGTTACTTTATAATAATGCAGAACATAGGGGTAACTTTGAAGAAGAATTTCAAAATTTTGATGATGATATGTTTCGTTTGCAAAGTGAATTAAGAAATTTAGTTTCTGATGAATTAGAGCTTTATGATAATGAAGAAGATTAATAAAAAGTCAATAGGCAAGTTGCACAAAATGTGACTTGCTTTTTTATGCAAAATTACTACTTGACAAAAGGCGGCGGTTGTGATATAATAAAATGGGATTCTATAGACTCATATATTTCAGATGTTTGTCGGCTCGTCGATGGTTGAGACGAGCCGAGTTGTCAAGCCGAACATACGTTCGAGTTTTAAATTGATTAAAATACATCAAGAACCTTGACTTATTTTATCCCATAAAAAACATCAATTTGATTGATGTATTTTAATTGATGTTTTTTAATCTAACTAAAGTTAGGTACAACTAATTCTAGTTAGACTTAACAAACCCTAGTTAGTTATAGCTAACTTTTGTTAGTCACCTCTCATTAAAGTTTTGTTAAACTAATTTTAGTTAGATTGCCCCTAATTCAAGTTAGTTATAATTAATGCAAGTTAGACTTCACAAACAAAAATTAGTTAAAACTAACGGCAGTTAGTCTAAACTATCGTCATTTTTCACAAAATTTTCAATTGAAAAATTTCGTATGATTGCACAAAAAACGACATCCCAACCCCCGCATTTTTGTGCAATTTGCTAAAATGAAAAAACAGTATTGTTTTTTGTATTGTATTTGATATAATAGACTTGTGCTTGATAAACAAAAGCACTTGAACATTTACAATTTAATATTTTAAGAGAAAGGTGGTAATATTTTATGATTATCGAATTTGCAACTATTGTCTTTTTTATTTGTAGTTTAGTCAATGTAATGTTATCTACATTAAAAACCATTTTAACAGTTAAAGCGTCAAAAGGTGTGGCAACTATTATTAATGCGATAACTTATGGCTTTTATGCTATTGTAGTAAAACAGTTAGCGAGTTTAGACTTAATAACTACCGTTACAGTGACTATTATAACAAATATAATAGGTGTATATGTTTCAATGTGGTTATTAGAAAGAACAAAAAAAGATTGTTTATGGAAAATATCCGTTACTACTAAAGATAATACTTTAGTAGAAAAATTAGAAAAGTTTAGTATTTCTTATGTAATGAACCCAGTTCAGTACAAAAAACAGACTTATTACAGTATTGATGTTTTTAGTGAAAATCAAAAGGATAGTTCTATTATTGAAAACATATTGAAAGAATATAAAGTAAAGTACAATATTACAGAAATTAATAAAAAATTTTAAAAAAATTAAAAAAGTGCTTGCAATTCCTCGCAAGGTATGATAATATTAATATTGTCAAGAGACACAAGGGATTGCAACTCCACTTTTGACAACATACATTTATAATTTAATAAAGAGAGGTAACAAAATGAACAAGAAATTTTATTTAACAGTAGACACGGAAACAGCAACAATTCCATTTGCTAATCAAATTTGCAAAAATGCTAATCAAAAACAGAAAATTGCGATTGCTAAACCTTTGGTATATGACATTGGTTGGAGCATTACCGACAGACAAGGCAACATCGTAAAAACAGAAAACTTTTTAGTTCAGGAAACATTCTTTGTTCCTAATATTTTCAATACTGCTTATTACAGAAATAAAAGACCTATTTATATGGAATTATTAGAAAAAGGCGAGATTAAAGTTGATTGCTGGAATAACATTATGAAGTTATTTATCGCAGACCTTGAAAAAGTTGATATTTCAACTGCCTACAATGCGTGTTTTGATTTTAAAAAGGCGATACCATTTACTGAACGTTATATCAAGGCTTTATATTCAAGTGACTATCAAAAATGGGAAGATAGACAAAAAAAGAGTTGTGAGGACATTCTTAATAATCGCAGTAATGCTAAAAATGAAGAATATTTAAAACCATATTTTGAATTAAGGGGCGTACAGTATCCTATAGCAGACTTATGGTGTATTGCTTGTGAGCGTTTAATAAACATCAATAAATACAGAAACTTTTGTCTTGATAGAGGTTATGTAACAAATAGTGTGGTATTTTTCAAATCATCAGCCGAAACATCATTTCAATATTTAATGAACAACTATGATTTTATTGAGGACCACACCGCTTTATCAGACGCACTAATTGAAAGCCAGATTTTAACAAAAGCCTTGAAAAAGGGCAAAATTGAGCCTACATTGTATGCGTTTCCATTTAGGGATTTAGGCTCAACTATAGATTATGCAATAGGCACTAAACAAAAATATGTTGAACCATTGCATGAACTGTTATTAAATTACATTGAAAGCAATAATGGTTTTGATAAAGGTGGGGCATATTGGAATAAGATTTTGAAAGAACTTGAAAAACTTGAAAATGCAAACTTTTAAAAAAAATAAAAAAATTTAATAAAAAGGGGTTGCAATTCCATTTCAAAGTGCTATAATAGATAGTGTCAAGGGAATGGAGTTGCAACCCACCAAATAAAAAAATTAAGAAAAGAGGTAATGTATTATGACAAACAAAAAAATGACAAAGAGAGATTATTTTAATGGACTTTTAGGAGTGATTGAAAATCACAAAGACAACATTGAAAATTATGAAGAATTTAAGGCTTTCATTGAAAGAGAGATTGAATTACTTAATAAGAAACGTAGCAATTCAAAGCCTACAAAAACGCAGATTGAAAATGAAAAAATCAAAGAAAAAATCTTAATTGCTTTTGAGAAAATTGACGAACCTGCAACCATTACAGAACTTGCAAAAATGAATGGTTTGACTGAATATTCAAATCAGAAACTTTCAGTTTTATGTCATCAGTTAGTAGACGAGCATAAGGTAGTCAATACCAAAGTAAAAAAAGTTTCATATTTCAAAATTGCCTAAAGGCTATGGGGATAGCCGCAAAAGGTTATCCCCTTAAAATCTTAAAAAAGGAGTTGATAAAAAATGACTAAGGCAGAAGAAAAAGCCAAAGAAATTCAAGGTTTAATGGAACGTCATTCTTTAACATTGGAAGAAGCCACCCAACTATGGGAAGAAGATAATTCAGACTACTGTAATGAAGAAATGGCAGAAATGGAGAATAAGGCTAAAGCCTTAAAACGCAGGTATGAGAAAGACTTAACAAAAAAACGTAAACCCACCGAAAGGGAACGCAAAGTTGATACAGAAAAACTTGAAATTTTAAATTTAATAGTTCCAACACTACAAACAATTAGTGACAATGTGAAACGCAAAAATGAAGTTGAATTACATTTTACAAAAGGTGGTAATGATTACACGATTAAATTAATCAAACATCGTAAAAAGAAGTAATGACAACGAGTGCAAGTAGTATTCAATACTACTTGCATTTTTCATTTTTTTCAATGTTACATATTGTATGAGTGCGGGGGAGCCGGTATTAGTGACTTTTACCTAAATACAATATGTGATATGTCACGTACTATGTTACATATTATAATATGTGATATATCACACGTAAGGTCACATATACAATATGTGATATGTCACATAGAATATCACATACTATATGCCACATATAATATGTGACTTTTAACTCTGCGAGGCTTTTGTCGTCGCAACGTTTCTGATTGAAACGTTGCGTGTTTGAGTAATATTTTATTATACCACTTTTTCGCTCTGATGTCAATAGTAATTTTGCACAAAAATTTTTTCCCAAAATTGTGAAATTTTACTAATTGTAATTATTAAAATATTATGCTATACTATATACATAGATAAGAGATAGAGTTCTTTACAAGGGCTTAATAAAGAACTGGGTTCTTGTAAAGGTCTATCGCCAAAGAAAGGAGAATATTATGTGGACTAAAGAAACTCATTGGAAACACGATGTTTTAGCCTATCATCGCAAGTATGAAAAAGAAAGAAAAAAAATACTTGACAAAAAGGCTAAAAAGTAATATAATACTTATATAAGGAGTGAGAGTCAAGGCACTCAAATATAAAAAAATTAAAAAAGTCTTGACAAAATCAAAAATAAATGTTATAATTACTATGTAAAGTAAAGAAAGAAAGAGGTGTTATTTATGAAAATCTCAAAGAGAGAAATGTTTAATGCAATTATTAAAATGATGAATGGAGAAAAGGTTACACTCCCAGTAACAGACGGCGAACCTTATGTGGTAACTGAAGAAGATGTTTGTCACTTTTGCGAACACGAAATTGAACTTTTAAACAATAAGAGAAGTGGTTCAGGAAAGCCTACAAAGACACAGATTGAAAATGAAAAAATTATGGAAACTATCTATTCAGTTCTTGAAAATGCTGGTGTCGGAATGACAATTTCAGAAATGATGAAAACTGATGAATTAAATGCTTATTCAAATCAGAAATTATCTGCTCTTTGCAAGAAAATGTATGAAAATGAGAAAATTCAGAAGAAAATCATCAAGAAAAAGTCATTTTTCGCTGTAAAAGGTGTAGAAATCACTGAAAAGTAGTATAAAAGGGCGAAAAGGGGGCAACATCTTTCCCTTTTTGTCCAAATTGTTTAAAAAATATAAAAAAATTAGTAAAAATGCACAAAAATTGTTGAAAAAATACAGTTTTTGTGTATTTTTTTGTGAAAATTTACTATTGACAAATAGTAACAAATGTGCTATAATTGTCGGAGCCTGAGCGAGCGACAGGCTCCGAGTCCCAGTCCCATACTCTATATGGCGAATTTTTCTGAGTGTTTGAACTTGTATATTTTTTTCTGCCGCGTCCCGAAATCCTTTACCGACATCTCCGCATATGGCCGCTAATTCTGAGTGTTTTGAGCCCCCTATTTTTTAATTTGATTTTTATAAAAAAATATGATATAATAATAAAAAAAGACTAAAATATTCCCACTGCCTTTCTCCGCCTTGTTATAATATTTCTAATGTCTTATTCATAAAACTTATATTCTAACATTTCCTGCTCGTTTATCAATAGAATAATATAGCAAAAACTTTTTCTCTCACTCCATTTTTCAATGTTTATTTTTTCAAGAGTGCAACCTAACAATTTAAGCCTAAAAAATTTTAGCACTTTTGCTTACTCTAAGTCTTATTCATAAAACTTATATTCTAACATTTCCTGCCAAATCAATAGCACAATAATATAACAAAATTCAGTCCACTCTTCCCAATTGAATTTTATAAAAATTTTTAGTATAATATATATATAAGATAAAGAAAGAAATAAGAGGTAATAAAAATGGTAAAAGATATTTCAACTATGATAGCAGAAGGTGCAACAAGAGCAGAAATTATGGCAGTTATTGATGAACAGATTGCCGCACGTGATAGTAAAAGTAAGCGTGCAGAGAATAAGAAAGATATTTGTGATATGATGACATCTCTTGAAAATATTTTAGTAAGAGAAGGTGTTATTACTGATGCGGAGAGAACTGACTTTACGAATGACCCTATGGTAGAAACTATAACTAATGCTTTTGTTGAAACTATGAGAGAAGAAAGAGCATCAGGAAGTTTTATCCCATTTACTCCAAAGGTTGGATTTGCTTCTGCTGAAAAACCAAGAGTAAGAAGAAGTAAAAATAATGAACCTGAAGATATTGATGCGGCAATCAATGACTTCTTAAGACACTTAAATGATTAAATAGATAGTCTGCAAAATGCAGACTATCATATCAAGAGCTAAAGCATTAAGAACTCTAGAAATAGAGTTCTTTTTTTTTATGTTTATATGTGCGGATGACGATGAGGGTAGCGGTAACGAGAGAAGATGAAAGTAATATAGGTCGGGTCCCGTGCCACCCACTCTACCCACTCTATTTAATCTTACTTAATCTTACCCACTCTATTTAATTCTATTTAATCTTACTTAATTTTATTTAATTTAATTCTACTTAACTCTATTTAATCTTACTTAATTTTATTCAATCTTACTCATTTTTTTATTTACCTTCACTTAATCTTATTTTACCTATTTTTATCTACTTTTATCCAATTTAATTTTTACCTTATCATATTACTATAAAAAAACTCTTTTACTCCTGACATCTACTATCTTCATAAATTTCCTTTTCATCAACTTTATCTAAATCTTCCAAAATTTTTTCTAATTTCATTTGCAATTCTTTTTTCTGTCTCCTAGCTTCTTGCTCTGCGGCAGCTGCTTCCATTTGACTTTTTCGCAAATTTTTAACCAAACTTTCTTTTTTATTCATATTTTAAACTCCTATTTTGTTTTATTAATAACTTTAAATCATCTTCTAAAGTATCATCACATTCAAAAATCCATATGTTATACTCCGGCTTTTGCGGATTTGGCATCACTCCCACAACTTTATGACCTTTTTCTTGTAAAATTAAAGCATAATCCATTCTATGTTTTTTATTCATAATCTCATTTTTCTTCCGCCATTAAGCCCAAAATTTTCATAAGGTTAATTTCAAATCAGCTGAGCGAAGCGAAGCTAAGATTTGAAATTAACCGTTCATACTATTTTTTAATAACCTCTATTCTTCAAAAAATCTATTACTATTATTAAGGGTAACACTTCATTAACATTTTTAATTAAACTTGGTACACTTTATTAACAATCATTTAAGCAAAGTTGGTACACTTTTTTAACATTTATTTAAAATTTTTTGGTACACTTTATTAACAATTTTCTTAAATAATTTTTGTTTTAACTTCTTCTTCATTAAAATTTAAAGTATTATTAACACTATCTAAATAATATTTAGTTTTATTACCTTCCATTTGAGCATGATATTCAATTAAATCTAATTTTTTTAAAACAAAAAGTATATCTAATATAGTTTGATTACTAGCTCCTTTATTTTTAGTACTTAAACCTAAAATAGCTTTAATATAGCTTAAAGAAAAAGGTCCAGATTTTTCTTCGTTTTTATACCATATCTTAATTAAAATTGCTAATACAGATAAACTTCTTTCTTTTAATGTATTAACTAAAACCCTAACAGTATTAATAGGCAATAGAGTAGCAATATTACTATCTAATACAACTAATTCATACATCTTTACTTCTTCATTATAAATAATAAGACCACTATCTAATAAATTATGAAAATTTTTTGATGCAGTTTGTCTTGTTATTCCTAGTCCTTCTGCAAGATTAACAAATTTACAATCTTCTTTTTTTACAAATCTAGCCTCCATATCTGGAAAAGTTACAGAAATAGATTGCAAATAGCCATACATTCTGTCTGAATAAGTTCTACTAGATAAATAATGTTTATCACTAGGCATTTGTCTTGAATTTTTTTCTATTTTCATATAAATAATCTCCTTTCATCTTTATATAAAAATAGTTCAAATACTGTTTTTAACTTTTGTCCTATGTTTATTAACGCTTTTATTATCTTTAAATATTTTATTAAAAATGTTAGCAAAAAATGTTAATAAAGTGCACCACTTAACACTTTATCCAAAAATGTTAATAAAAAATGTTAATAAACTGCACCATTCTTATTAAAAATGCGGGAAGGCTGCCTTTATGTTGCCATTAATCAAGAACATCCGCATTATTATACGATTCTTAGCATTTTTATTAAAACTCGTAACGATTTTGCTTGATTTCTTATCAAGAGTCAAAAATCATCCAAATTTTCACTATTCTAATAAAGTGCTTTCTACACTACCTAGTTTATATATTGCGTCAGGACCCCTCCCTATCTTCACTAGCAGAATCCCCCGCCTTTTCAGACTCTCCTGGAGTCTCTTGAAGTGCTTCTTCACATAATTCTCGCTCACATTCAGCTTCATCGCCACTTCCGCACTCGTCATAATCTACCTCCACTATAGTTGGCTTTTGTTTTAATCTATCATCAACAGGCATCATGTATCCACGTACTACCTGATTAAAAAATATACATTGCCCATTTCTAATTGACACTAAAGGTTTACTACAGTCTGTATTAATATTCCATGGGCAACTCATCATATCACATTTAACTATCATATATTTATCCTTTCCTTGTTTATAATAATATTATATCAAAATTTTAGAGAATTATCAAGTATAAATACATCATCGCCGCCTTTAAAGCTACTTCATTTATTTTTTATAAAATATATTATATAATA
>ERZ779890.5331-NODE-5331-length-10145-cov-3.485233_pt1 | contig 10145 bp, 7 predicted proteins | sample MGYA00511553_ERZ779890 | MGnify/ENA primary metagenome ERZ779890 (study PRJEB29588, sample SAMEA2152064) | human gut metagenome | biome: human gut; feature: human-associated habitat; material: faeces | place: Denmark | collected 2008/2010 ...
GGGCGCTGCGGAGCGGGCTGATGCGCTTGGCGCGATCCGGGCCGAGGAAGATGTCGCGGTGGCGGTCGCCCCAGAAGTAGGTGTGGACCACGAAGAACGAAGGCACCACGCCGAGGCGCTTGATACGGTCGAGCTGATCCTCGCGCACGGTCTGGCAGTGGATGATGATGTGCCGGGCGTCAGCGCGGGGATAGCGCTTCTGCGCCTCTTCATAGGCATCCAGAATGAGCTGGATGGCTTCATCGCCGTTGCCGTGGATGGCGATCTGCCAGCCCTGCCGATGCAAAGCCACGATGCGATCGATGAACCCTTCCGGGTTTTCCTGGATATAGCCGCGCCACATGGGGCCGTCCGGCAGATCATAGATGATTTTGTGGTAGGGATTGCTCAGGCAGCCGGTATAGCATTGCAGGCTGCCGTCGACGAGGTGCTTGACAGCGCCGAGGCTGATCTTGCGGTCGGCGGTCAGCGGCGTACCGGAAGCGTGAGAAGTGAACTGGTTGAGATCGCAGCAGCCGAGGCCGGGCAGGATCTGCACGCGGTTACGGAGCAGTCCCTTTTCATGGGCCTTGCGGAGCTGTGCCCACTGCTTTTCCTGCGTGAAGCCGTCCTGCGCGGACGTGACGCCCTTCGCGGTGTAGGCGTCGCAGGCGGTTACGATGCTGCGCATCCAGTCTTCCTCGGAAGCTTCGGGCAGCAACGCGGCAACGGGATTCATCGCCGGGGGTTCCTCCAGAACGCCGTTGGGGTTGCCGTGCCCGTCGCGGCGGATGATCCCGCCAAGGGGATCGGGCGTATTCCGGTCATAACCGACCAAGGCCAGGGCGCGGCTGTTGCAGGAGCACAAATGGCCGGAAACATGGCGCAGGAGCACCGGATGATCGGGCGTCACGTCGTCCATGTCGGACGCGAGCGGGTGGCGGCGATCCGCAAGGGCGGTGTCATCGTAGCCATACCCAAGAATCCACTCGCCCTTAGGTGTGGAGGCGGCCTTTTCCTTGAGCAGATCGCGGATTTCGGCAATGTCCTTCACCTTGCCTACCGGCGGGGAGGAAAGATCAAGCTGCGTGGCGAACATGAGCCCGGCCCATACAAAATGGCTGTGCCCATCGATGAAACCGGGCAGCATGGTCCGGCCCCGTAAATCAGTGACCACGGTATCCGGCCCGGCATGGGCCATAACGTCATCGTCCGTTCCCACAGCGAGGACGACGCTGCCTTCAACGGCCAACGCGCTGACCACGCTTCCCCGTGAATCCATCGTCAATATCGTACCGTTCCGGTAGATCTGCGTTGCCTTGCCCATGGTGCTGGCTCCTTTGTTGAGATTGTTCACGCGATTGATCTTTTTAGAGCAATCGACATGCCAATCGGAAAACGCGGAGCCTATTAGCAGCGATCCCTATGTTTCTATTACATTATCTTAAAAAAAGACACCCGCATCCCCCGCGGAGAGCAAGCACCAGAGGCCCCGGAGTCCAGCTTTTTGGACAAAACGGAGTTAGCGTGAACATAATATGTTGAATAAAAATGAGAAAAGAGAAAAAAGAAAACGCTGAAGCGGCGTAGAAAAAGGACAGGAGGGAAATCCCTTTTCCCTGAATCATTAAAAATCATTCATCCTTTTCAAAAAGAGTCTTTCTTGCGTCGCTGCCTCACCATGTTTCCAGAAAACTGGAATCATCCAAAAATAAAGACGCGGCTCTTTCCACTTTGCCTTTTTCGAAGGGACAAGCTCCCCCGACAGGTTCATCCGGCAGAGATGATAATCCGAGGAAAGCCACTAGAACACCTGTGGGCCCCCGCTCCGCACTGCGTGAGGCTTTCCTCCCTTATAGACACGAACCTGTCTGCAACTCCCCCTCTTTTGTTTTGCCGCAGCTGCTCTGTTCCTCTATGCCAAGCTGCGGAACAGGACTTTTCCGGCAAAGGAAGTTACCTTGACATAACTTTAAAAATAAAAAGTTCCTCCGGCGACAGCGTCAGCCTTCCGAAACATCATCTGGCGGAAACTGGCGAAGATACGGCGTGGCATACACCTCCGATCCCACACCCCATCAATCCGCCTTTTCCCCCAACGGTTTTTGCCCATGCGCAAAAGGGCCGGACGGATGGTTGCCGCTTTGGGCGCGGACTGTTTCCAAGTGACCTTCCCATCTTGATTTGTATGCGTCGCGCTCTTTCTCGGCTTGCTTGAGCGCATCCTTGCATATGGCAAGCTCCTTCTGAATCTCGGAAAGCCGGCTCTCCAAGACGGCCTCCTTTTCAGATTGGCTCTGTGGGATAACGGCCCGGATGTTCATCCCCACCGCCTGCATGTACCGGAGCATGTCCGGGAAGGACGTCTTTTCCCCACCGGCACCTTCAAGCCACCGTTTTGTGGTCACTTTGCTGACACCGCACATCTCTCCAAGCTGTTCATAGGTCATTTTGGGCTTTTGGTTGCGCAAGGCCTCAAGCCTCCGGATGAACTCCCTCCAGACCTGTTCAAAAACTTTTTCTGCGTTCATTTTAGTTACATAAGTGAAACGATGTTACATCGGTAGTTCGGTTTTCGTTGACTTAGAAGTTTCATTGAAGTAACTTTTTATTATAAACGAACATGGCCACGGCCTCTCAAGCGGCTGCCACAAAGGGCCCCTCTGACGCCCAGGAAACAGCCGAGCACCCAAAAATGCAGGGCCAAAGGGACTACTGCATACCCATATGACATAAATAACACAATGTAATGATTATAGTTTCAACATCCATCCGGGGAGAGTGCTCATGACGCAGGGAGTGGGAAACTGGACCTTTAACGTGCTCCCCGGCCAAGCGGGCAGGCGCAGCGAGAAGCAGTCTCCGTGGTATGACATGGCTACGGCGGCGGTGGCCATGATTGCCCGGCCCTACATCCCGCAGGGCGGCAAAGTGTATGATCTGGGATGCGCTGCCGGGAACGTCGGACGCGTGCTGGCGCCGACGCTGCATGAGCGGGAGGCGCAGTTTGTGGCCCTGGACGGCTGCCGGGACGTCGTGGTTGCCTACTGCGGGCCGGGAAGGGCCATTATGGCGGACGTGGCCAGTTATCCGTACAAGCCTTTCGACGTGGCGGTGGCCTTCCTGACGCTCATGGACCTGCCCTCCTCGACGCGGCAACTTTTATTGTCGACATTGCGGAGCAAGATGAGGCCGGGCGGGGCAATCATCATCATAAATAAAGAAAAGCCCCCCAGAGGTTCCCTGTCCGCCACAGCATCCCGGCTGACATTCGGCTGCAAAGTGGAAAGGGAGGCCCATGAAGCAAGGAAGTGGAGAGGACACTATACGTTAGAGATATATTCGGCTCTCTACCGCAGCGAGTTGGGGCCCGATGCCGTGGAGGCTTTCCGGCTTGGTGATTTTGTGGGGTGGCTGATAGAGGGATAAAAAGCTATATCCCCTCTTGGAAATCGGAAGGATAACCGACTTCCTATCCAGATCCCCCCAACCGCCATTAGCATATTTCCTTTGCTGCCACACCAATCAATGCCTCGGGCCGTTGGCATACCATATTCCAGAGACGGATGGGGCTGGCCACGTCCGGCATATCCCTTCAGCCGGTGCCTTTTATCCTTCAGGCGCCATACATAGTGTCGACGTTTGGTTTCCGACATAGCTGATTTTCATATGAAGTCCTTTTCATTCCCATCGGATGTCCCTATAAGACCAGATACGGTTCTGCCGCTCACCATGCGCCATATACCGCATACGGACGCGCCGCCCTCCCCGGCCTTTGGAGGTATCCATGCCCCGCTCTCTGAATCTTCCCCAAGGCATACTCGCCATCGCCCTGCACGCCGCCGGACGCCCCCTCCTGACGCAGGAACTCGCCGTGCTGGCGGGAAAACCGCAAGAGGCCATCGCCTCCCTTCTTGAACCGCTCCTCGGCGCGGGGTTCGTTGCCCATACCGAAGCCCCGGACGCGTGGGTTTGCCCCGGCCTGCCGGATGCCGTGCGGGACGAATTCGTGCGCCTTCTCATCCGGAACGCCCCTCCGGGCAGCCTCACCCATGCCCTCGCGCGGCTCGGGGCTCCGGACATGACCCTCGACGACTGCACCGCCATCGGCGACGATCTCGGCAAGCAGCGGCCGGGCAGCATCATCTGCATGGAATGCGCACTGCGTTTCCTGATCGCCTGGGGCGAGCACCACCTGTACACCGCCGGAGGCTCGGAAAGCTGCCTGTACGGCAGACTCGCCCTGACCTTTCAGAGCATGTGCATCCTTGCCAACCGCCACATTCCTCTGGCTTTCAGGCTCTCGTCCATCGCCTACGAGCTGGCGGGCTACGGCGGCAACGAACGCTTCCGCCCCCTCATCGGCATCCTCAAAAGCTATATGCGGCTGCTCTGCTTGGAGCTCCCCGAAGAGCCCTGGAACATCAGCGAAATCGAGACCGAATTCCTGCGCCTGAAGGACGCCTGCGAACAGGAGATGAAAAACCACATCGCCTGCTTCGCGGGCCTGCTCTATGCCATCAGCGGCAACTATCCGGATTCGCTGCGCAGCCATGTCCATCAGGGGGAACCCGGCGACTGGCTCAACCGGATCGCGCTGTTCCATGCCATGAGCATCAGCCAGTCGGCCATGTACCTCGGACGTTACACCCTCGCTATCGGGACCGTGGAATCCGCCCGCCACTCAGCCGAACTTGCCGGAGAGAAAACCTTCTCCCTGCTCTGGCTGACCCATTTCTGTTTCCTGCTGCTGCGCAAAGGCGATTGGGACGAAGCGCTCAACCATCTGGACTTCCTGTTTTCCTGCACCCATCCGGTAGAGAATCCCAAAATTTTCTCCAGCACGGTGCGCGGGCTGGCGCTCTATCACTATCTCAACGGACGGCTCGACGCCGCCTACCGCATCCTCCGCCGCGAAACAGAAAACGCCATTGCCGCGGGTTCGCCCCACTCCCCCTTTGTCGATCCCTATATTCTGGATATGCTGTATGGCTTCACAAGGGCGGGGTATCCCGAGATCCCCCGCTACGCATTCCGGGACACGCTCGAAGCACTCCTCCGCAGCCCCAACCGGCAGCTGCGTGGTGCGGCACTCCGCGTCAAGGCCCTGTGCCTGCGGGACGGCAGGGCGGTCCTGTGGGATGCGGAGGAAACCGATCCCGTAAGCCTCCTCCGCCAAAGCGTGGGCTGCCTCGCCTCTTCCCAGGACGTACGGGAATTGGCCCTGTCCCGCCATGAGCTGGCGAACACGCTGGAAAGGCTCGGACGCCACGATGAGGCCCGCCCTTTCCGTATGCTGGTTTCGGAGTCCATAGGCCGGGCATCCCACGCGGACATGGACCCCCTCGAAATCTCGATCCTCGCCACGCGGGACAGGGACAGCGACATCTTTTCGCCGGGCGTCCCGAATATCGGCACCCTCTTCCTGAAAGAAGAACTCATGGACCGCTGCCATGACGCCTTCAACGACGTCCCCATCCGGCAGACGCTTGAGGACAACCTCCAGCGCATCGTCAACGTCGCCCAGCTCGAACTCAAAGCCGAGCGTGCCGCGCTGTTCAGGCCCTCGGCGGGCGGCAACTCCGTGGAGTGCGCCGCCTCGGTGAACCTTACCCGGACGGAGATGCAAAGCCCGGCCATGCGCGACCGGATTGCGTGGATCGCGGATTGCCTGAGCAATGGGAAGGGGGACCGGGATCGGCAGGCGATCTGCCTGTCCTTGAATGTCGGCGGGCGGCAGCCGTGGCTGCTGTATCTCGACACACGGTTCGGGCCGGGCTTTCTGACGCAGCTCAAAAAAAGCGAACTCGGGGAACTGGCGCGGCTGTTCGCGGCGGAAGTGCGGACCGCACTGCGCCTCGACGACATGCTGCAACAGGAAATCCATTGGCAAAACGCCAAATTCAACGCCGTGACGCTCCAAAAAAACACGGGCGAAGCCCCCATCATCGGCGAAGGGCTGAAACCGTTCGTCTCGCAGGTGCGGCAGGTGGGCATGACGGACGCCGCCGTCCTGCTTTATGGGGAAACCGGAGCGGGAAAAGACGTCATCGCGCGGCAGATCCATCTTTTCAGCCAGCGAAAGGGGCCCTTTGTGGCGGTCCATCCGGCCAGCACCCCGGAACAGCTTTTCGAAAGCGAGTTCTTCGGGCACGAAAAAGGCTCCTTTACAGGCGCTACGAGCCAAAAAATCGGGTACTTCGAAATGGCCAACGGGGGGACCCTCTTCATCGACGAAGTGGGGGAAATGCCCCTGAGTATGCAGGTCAAGCTCTTACGCGTGCTCCAGAACCAACGGTTCATGCGTGTGGGCGGCACCGCCGAAATCATATCCCGGTTCCGCCTCGTCGCCGCCACCAACCGAGATCTGCGCGATGAGGTCGCCAAAGGGCGCTTCCGTGAAGATCTCTTCTACCGGCTTTCCGTGGTCCCCCTGCGGGTTCCCCCGCTGCGCGAGCGCCGGGAGGACATCATCGGGCTTGCGGAGGCATTCGCGGAATCTTACTGCCAACGCTACGGCAGGCCATCCCTCCGGCTTACGGATGCGGAACGGGCCTGCCTCCTGAACTACTCCTGGCCCGGCAATGTAAGGGAACTCAAGAACATCATCGAGCGGGCGGTCATCCTGAACGCGCCCTTGCTCGAACTGGTGTCACCCAGCCGAGCGACCGCTTCCGGATCGGGGGCGGGGGCCTTCATCATCCCAGATTTTCCCACGCTCCCCGAACTTGAGGAGCGCTATCTGCGCTATGTCCTTGAGCGGACGGGCGGCAAGGTCTGCGGCCCGGACGGCGCGGAATCCCTGCTCCGCCTCAAACGCTCGACCATCTATCTCAAGCTGAAAAAATACGGGATCATTCCTTCCGACTTCATATAAAGGCGGAAAACGGACGCTTGGGAGGCAGTTCCGGTTCAAGCCGGGAGACCGCTTTTCCCTACATCCAAAGCGTTTCCTTGGGCATCCGGCTGCCAGGGAAAAGCCATCCTCAAAAAGCATTACGGGCGGGAAGCCCTTTGGCCAAATCTCGGACGGGGTTCCATCCTGTTGGGCCAACATTGCGGCACTGGCGACGGACAGGCAATCTACAGTAGTGTTCCGGGCTCTTTTTAGGTACTGTCGATACGGTGTCTTGATTGGTTGTATCTCTTCCGTTTGACACATTTTTGAAAAAGGACTTGCACTATGAGCCTTTATTTTTCGATCTGCGCCCCTTCCGGCAAGTTTCTTTGCGCGGACGCGCTGCTTGACTCTTCCATCCATGCGTTGAAAGAGGCTTCGGAAAAGGCTGCCGGAACCTTCACGCTTTCTTTCAGCCAGGATCAATGCATCTGGTCCGTCATGATGGAAGCGAAAGACGGCAAAACCACGGTCATAAACCCTCATTTGTACGAAAAAGCAAAAAAATTTAGTATGATGATAGAGGGATGGAATAAAGAAGCGGACTAGCGTTTTCTTGATGCCCTCTCCTGCTTCCGTTTTACTCTTATACCAACCATCAACATGAAAAATACCGACAGCGGCCAAAAAAGAAGTCCGGTGAAAAGCATCACCGGACTTCTTTTTTGGCCTTCGAGAAATGCAGCGTTGAAAAATGCCCATACGCACCGGATTCCGGTTCAGCGTTCCGCAACGCCGTGCGGATTCCAGAGAAAAGCCCTGGTTTCCGTCAGAGGGGTGTAGCGCTACCTTCTCATTGAAACGTCACATGACAGTCCATTCTCCGCCAAAGAGGTCTCCCCACCTTCTTTGACGGAGCATTCGGATTATGTCCTCACCATGCCTTCTGGTTACGCTATTTGCCAAAAGAACATTTGGGGTATGTGCAGATCTTGCAGCCGAGGCAATACCCGCCTTCACCGATGCGGGCGAGTTCGGCGCGGGTGAGTTCACGCCCGGCAAGCAGGCGGGGAAGCACCAGATCAAGGAATGTCGTCTTGTAGTACAGGGCACACGCGGGAACGCCGAGCACCTGCATCCCTTCCGGGTGGGCAAGATCGCCAGGAATGCGGCCCATAAGGCTCATGGTCCCCGGCAATACCGGGACTCCGTGCAGCACGTCGGTCAACCCGGCTTCGAGCAGGGCGCGGCGGGTCATGTCATCGGGATCGACCGACAGGCCGCCCGTGGTCACGAGCAGATCGGCCCCGGCCTCCTGGATTTCCCGGACCGCTTCGGCGATGCGCTTCACATCGTCCGGGGCAATGACCGAGCGCACCACCTCACAGTGGAACTGATGCGCCTTGGCCGTGATGACCGGGATGAATTTGTCCTCAATGATGCCCTGAAAAACTTCCGTCCCGGTAACAAGGATGCCCACTTTGGCCTTGCGCAGGGGCAAGACTTCGAAAAGCGGCTTTTCCCCAAGCGCGGAAAGCGCCTCTCCGAGACGGCTGCGGGAAATATACAGCGGAATGGCGCGTGTCCCGGCAAGGCGCGCACCCTCGCCCACCACCGTGGCGTCCTGCCGCGAGGCCACCATGATCTCCGGCAGCATGTTGAAACGGAACATCCGCTCCGCATCCACGCTGAACAAACCTTCGCGCTCCGCGATAAAATCGATCTTGCCTTCATGCGGGGGCAGCTTGTAGGTCACGCCGGGACCGGCCATACGGCGGGCGAAGGCTTCCGCGACGTCGTTCTCGTGCACGAGATCCCCGGCGTCGGGCGCATCCTCGACCACAGCGACATGGAAACGCCCCATCTGCTGGAGACGGCAGATGTCGCCTACGGAAATACGCTGCCCGGCCTTGAATTCCGGCCCCTTGAACGCGCCCGCTCAATGCGGGTCATGTCATGGGCCGCTGTTTTGCCCACCGCCTCCTCAACAGGCACAACCCGCGTCGGCGGCGTCTTCAGTACCCGGCTGGCCGTGACATAGGGAGCCTCCCCCTGACAGCCGCGGCAGACCGGCCCGTCCTCTTTGGGGTACGCTTCGCCGCACATGGGGCACAGCCCGATGGCGCTCATATGCGTGTGCCCGAGGAAGCGGCGCTTCATGGTCACGGGCTCCGCCTTGCAGATGCCGTCCCCGGCTTCTTCGATTTCACTGAGCAACCGGACCTCATCCTGATCCTTTTTGGGCTTTTCCTTGAGGAACCAGCCCCGGATTTCCGGGAAAGCGTCCAGCTTGGCGGGGTCCACGCTCACACGCACGCCCTCGCCCGTGTGCTTGTCGAACAACGACACCGCATACCGGCCAAGGTTGTGCACCTTCATCCAGTTGTTCCCCGCGCTGCACAGCGTCAGCAACTGTACGGCATCAGGCAGGCACTTGCGCGTCTCCACCACGGCCTCGAACAACGTCCCCTCGGGGATACGGGCCTTCGCCATTTCCACCATGTAGCCGCCGATAAGCAGGCCCGGCGCCGCATAGCCGTGAAAGTTTTCCGCAAGCCGCTTAAATTCCTGAAAAGTGTATGATCCGATGTTCATAACGACAACGCTCTCCTGTGAGACATGCTCCGAAACGGTTCCGTAATCCGAGAGTATAGGGGATTCGCAAGGGGCTGTCACTGAGAGATGTCCCGAATCAACCACAAAAACATGCAATATGATGCATAACCAGCCTCTCGCCCTTTTAACGGAAACACCATATGATCAGCCCGTATTTCACAACAATGGGACCAGATTCCGTCCCATCCTCGAAAACAGCCTTCCGTTTTTGGGAAAACGCCTTTTCCCTGCGCCTTACCCATAAAACCGAAGGCGAAAGGAGTGTCTCCGGGAGCCGATGAGGCTCTTGCTTTGCCATCAAAATATGAGGGGGCCTTCCGGGCCCTACAGGCTTCCGCCCCCCACCAAGGGGAGTGCGGCGTGTATCCTTCTGGGCAATAAGAGGCTGGCCCGTGACGGGAACCCGCCTCTCTAGAGGCTTGCCGTGTATCTTGGCCGTGCGTGCGGCGCACGTTACGCCGGAATGCGCGGACAGGCCGAGCCGCGCACCCAAAAATCCGCCCCGTTCCGTGAGGAGCAAGGGATGAGGGCCGGCCTCTGCCGGCTCAGATCGCTTGAAAAACCCAAGCGACCCTGCCGATGAGCCGTCCGGCTTCAGCAAGCGGAATGGACATCGAAGGGTGGAGCGGATTGTCCGTACGGAGCAAGAGCGTGTCACTGTCACAAAACACCCGCTTGATGACGACGCCTTCAAAAGGCACGGACACCGCGA
>ERZ779890.5334-NODE-5334-length-10137-cov-3.242908_pt1 | contig 10137 bp, 7 predicted proteins | sample MGYA00511553_ERZ779890 | MGnify/ENA primary metagenome ERZ779890 (study PRJEB29588, sample SAMEA2152064) | human gut metagenome | biome: human gut; feature: human-associated habitat; material: faeces | place: Denmark | collected 2008/2010 ...
AGAATGATCGGTATTCAAGGGAAACTTTGGATGCTCGGCCATTCTATGACCGAGTCGTTCACTTCTTAGCTATTGACAGAATTTTTTAAAGCTTTTCCAACCTTAAATCGAGGTGTCTTGGATGCGGCAACCTCGATAATTTGGCCATTCTTTGGATTTCGCGCTTGTCTTGCTGGACGTTCAGCAACTTCAAAAGTTCCAAACCCTACTAATTGAATTTTATCGCCGGCTGCCAATGCCTCTGCTGTTACAGCAGTAAAAGCGTCAAGTGCTTTGTCAACATCTACCTTTTTTAAACCTGACTTTTCAGAAATGGCTGCGACTAATTCCTTTTTGTTCATAAAAAAATTTCCTCCTTTTAGCACGGCTAACTACCCAGTAAGGATTAGCCTATTGGGGAATATCACCGCGTATTTTCTAATTTTTAATACGGCTACAAACAATAAAATTGTACCATAAAATGTGCACTTTTTCAATAATTTTCTAAGAGGGAATCCCCTGCCAACGTCAAGAGTTGATTAACTGATTTGGCAGAGGACTTTTTGCAAAAAGCATATACTTACCCTTAATTTTCTCCATACTGACTTTTGCAATTTTTGCTAGTTGGCTGCGTTTCTACCCTCTGCCTTTCCATTTGTAATGTAGTGCATGTAGTAGGCGACATTGTTGCTACCAAAGGCAGCTTTCAAATCAGCATAGCGATTTTTATAGGCGGCAAGATTGAATGTCGCTGTTGCTTGACGACCCTCTGCCATTCCGTGTTCTACGAAATGCTGTAGATACTTCTTCTCATCATTGCCAAAAGCAGCTCTTAGATCGGCATAACTCTTTTTGTAGTACTCGTAGTTGTATACTGGCGAATAGTCAATGCCCTTGTAAATAGCCGGTATGGAAGCAGAGGTGCTATCGTCTGCTTTATCCGTTTTGTTGCTTATGTTGCCAGTAATCGTAGTAGAAACAGCATTCCTACCTTCTTTCTGGCCATATTCTATGTAATGCTTGTAGTAAAGGACGTTATTGTCACCGAATACTTTGCGAAGATCAGCATAGTTTTCTTTGTAAGTTCTGACATCAAATGCCTTGCAAGCTTGACGTCCTTCTGTCATTCCATGCTGTAAGAAGTGCTCAAAGTATTTGGACGAATCATTGCCAAATGCCTTGCGAAGATCCTCGTAGCCATTCTTGTAGAATGTGTAATCGTATACAGCTGCATACTTCTTCTCTTCTGCTGTCGGTACATAAGCACTGCTCTCGTCCTTTTTGTCGTCCGGTTTTGCGCTTTCAAGAACCTTCTGAGCTTCACGACCTTCCTTTAAACCATATTCCAGATAGTGACTTACATATAAGCTATTGTTGCTTCCAAAAGCCTTGCGAAGATCTTCATAGTTGTTCTTATAGGTGTTGACGTTAAAGTCTTCACATGCCTGACGTCCTTCTTTAATTCCGTAATTAACGAAGTGGTTGAGGGCGGCAGAGGCATCGTTTCCAAAGGCAGCCTTTAAGTCAGCATACTTGTTTAGGTAATAGGTTGCATCAAATACTGGAGAGTAGTCAACACCATTGTGGATAGCAGCCTGCGGGAATGGACCATTCGCAGAGCCGTCCCAGCCTGCTTCCTTTCCAGTCAGAAGGTAATGCTCATAGTAGGCATCCAGATCATCACCATATTTTCTGCTTAACTTTGGATAGCGCTTTCTGTATGCTTCAACATCAAATCCGTCAAAGAAACCTTCTGTAATCTCAACACCATTACCAACAATCAGACGATATGTGGTTGAAGAACCGTCCTCTGCTGTTACGGTGATCTTTGTTACTTCAACTTTGTGCTTCAGATCACCGATGTTGTTAAATTGTACAGATGAGGTGTCTGCGGCTGCTTTGACTTGAATATCTGCAGAGGTGGTGTCAGCATCCACGTTGAAATAGAAGTCGCGTTGATCTTTGCTAAAGGTTCCAATCACTTCTTGATCGTTTACGGTTAAGGAGTTTATGCAGCTGTTTTGATTCTTGCGTTCAGCTGGCTTAGGAGAGGATTCTGGACGCTCATCATATACTGGGATTAAGAATACGATGTTGTTGTCCGTCTGTCCGGTTGCTCTATAAGAACGACTAACCTGATTACCTTCTGAGTAAGCTGCCATGATATTCGTCATATATTGGTGCCAGTATTTGCCATTAAATGCACCGTCATAGTCAAATTTCTGAGCGTATAACGTGTTCTGATTGCGAAGAATATACTGGTTTGCAAACTTCAATGAACCACCAATCAATGCCTTTTCCGGGGTATCCCAAGAGCCTGTTGATACGGTCCCGTCTGGAAGCATCATGGTAGAACCAGTGCGAGCTTCTTTTAAACCATTTTGTAAAATCTCGTCTCTGGTTGATCCGGTTGCTTGGATATTGAAGTAATTGTACAAACCCTCATATCCTGCGTAAGTGCCGGAAATCATAGCTGAATTGCCTGCACCCTGCTCCTGTCGGACACGGCTGGCTAATGCGACAGGATTGATATTGTACTTCTCTCCTATCCAACAGAACAACCATGAGTATGTATGGTTAGTGCCAGGTACATTTGCGTTTGACATAAATGTATTTGCGATTGCGGCTTCTACAGCTGCCTGATTCTGATAGGACTCGTATGTTAGCGATTCAAACATAAAAATGTCGTTTTCATTTAAGAAGTTTCTTGGATCCATATAGTAGCGAACTGTTTCTTCCGAAGCTGCTGCCCAGTTTGGTTCCCACTGTTTCCATGAATTGGTACGCCAATCGTAATCTCTATCGAGTAATGAGCGGTATCCTTCGTTGTAGTACATGTTAACCAATGCTCTTGCAGGTGTACTCATCTGCTCGCTGATTGCGTAAGAAAACGTGTCTCCTACATAGATCGGCTTAAAAATCCAATTTGGATGTGCCTGATGAAGCGCATTTAAGGCTGCCTGATAATCCGCAGGGAAGCTCTGAGACTCATCTGCATCCATAAGGGCAATATTGCTGCTATAGTCGATCTGAAGGGAATCTACTCTCACATAGCCCTCGCTACTGTAATCATTAACATCAAACATAATTCTTGCCCATACTGGCTCATCATTAAACAGGACAAGACTTGTGACATACACTGGATATCCGGCCGGAAGTGAAGTAAGTGTGGCTGAGCCATCTTTCCAGCCGGCATAGATCGGAGCATCTACGCTCATGTATGCTTTGGAATAGAATGTTTCTTCAACACCTTCACCCAGTTCTGCCTCTGTACTTTCTTCTTCGCTGCTTTCCTCTTCCGTTTCTTCCTCTGTTGTTAAATCCTCGGTAGAGTCTTCGGTAACGCTTTCTGAGATGTCTGATGTTTCAGTTTCAGATGATTCAACAGTTGATTCCGGCGTTGTTTCCGTGCCTGATTCTTGACCTGCGGTAGTCGGTGCCTCAGTGCCTGGTTCAGTCTGCTCAGAGGATGTTGTCTCTACTGTTTCCGATTCAGTTTCTGGAATCTGCGTGGTGGTTTCCTCTGGCAATGATTCCTGCGACTGAACTGGAGCTACCGTGGTTTCCGTCTCTGTTGTGACAACAGTTTCCAGAACAGTGGTCGGTTCAGTAGCAGAGGATGCCGTAGTCATATCCGGTGTATTCTCTGTGTAGGTTTCAAGCTCGGTGTTGCTCTCAACGACAGTGTTTTCAGCCATTGTCGGCACAGCTGACAATGGCTGAAGCATACTTGCCGAAAGCAAATAGATCGTGCCCCTTTTCAATGATACTCGTCTTTTCATTGTCTTCCTTTCCTTCATGTTTGATTGATATGATTGTGTGTCGAATCAGTTGGTAGTTTCAAAATTAGAATCCCCACTTACAGCCAAAAGGCACAAAAAAATCCACTTTTTGTACTACTAAGTCTTGCAATTGATAAACAAATATGATACTATCTCTAGTAAATAGGGATTGTGTTGCCTGCTATTGCATATGCAGGCTTATTAGTGATACCTAAAAACGGATTCGCGCTCATGCCCAGTATACTACAAAAAAAGATATAATACAAAGTTTTCTGGTAGTTTTTTCGAAAAATAAAAAGAAAACGCCCTAGGTTTGGACACTCAGAGCGTTCTGTGCCACATGGACACTTACATCATTTTGCCTACTGCATTGTAATTGTATCATATATGCATGCATGGCAAAAGCAAGAAAAATCAGTAAAGCAAAAAGACCATATGCAGTGCATACAGCCTTTCTACTATTCCGATTAGAATTTTGATGTTTTTGGGGAGATACGGAGAAGAAAACATCATACTTTTCCGCTACGATTAGTATAGCATATCTGGTGGAAACCGCAAGCAGTTTTTCTCAAAACGGGCAAAATACTATGCAGAGGCTTACCTACTACCTTCTGCCGTTTGGGATCGTATTTTGGTGTAGATATTGACTTTTTTTAGTTCGTTTGTTAGAATACAGAAAAGAAAGTCTACCGCTGACCGATATGCGGTATACAAGTGGTTGGGTTGACGAGTTTACCGCCGACCAGCATGCGGTATAAAAATGGCCGGTTCGAAAGCAACTCCCTCTGCCGAAGTATCATTGGCAGAGGGAGTTTGCTTTGAAATACGCGAATTTGTTAGATTTTATTTATAATGAACATAGTTCCATTGAGTATTTTGATATTTAAAACGTAACTCGGAGACTCACATTTTTTTCAAGGATAATGCAATAAACAAAAGCCTGCAGGCATTAGGAATTACATTGTATCCTAATATTGCAGGTTTAAATTTTCTAAATTTCTAATTAGAACAATTACGGGGTATCTGACAATGAAGTTTTCGCTATTGTCTCCTTGAACTGATCTGGTGTCATATTGGCCTTGTCAGCTGCCTTTTCGATAGACAGCAAATCTTCTTTCGTAAGCTCAATGAGCGTGCGAAGTCTTGATTCGTAAAGCATATCGTTAATTGCTTTGCACATATCATTCCTCTCCTGTTCTTCTCAAAAAAGCTGTGACAAAATCATCTTCGGAGTAGTCTTCAAGTTCATTTTCGACATACTGTACATACACATCGAAAAAATAATTTTCAAAAACATCCGTTAAATCGTTTATATCCGGTGTGTCGTGTTTAGAAACATTGGTATTGATTGAGTCAGAGCTTTCGTTGTATAGTAGTTCTAACAAGAACTGATTTTGTGGAATGACAAATTCAAGAAAGGCATTGGATGCTTCTAGTTCCAAATAGTCTTGACACGTTAAGTAACCACGATTTCCATTTAATCCTCTCCACTCTCCAGCAGTCGCCCACTCCAAAACAGAGTCCAAATTGGTTTCAATCAGTTTTTGTATATTTTCTGGCGTGATTCTTTCAATGTGTTTCAAATCCGAATGCTCATGATTATCTGAATTGCAAAAACATTCTTGCTTCCAGACTTGCCCATACAAGGTTTTCTTGGAAATAAATTCATCCATCCAGCATTTCCAAAAGTCCTTCCACTCATCAAAATCCGGCAAAACCAGTTCGCTGTGAAGTTGCTGCGCTTTCTCCTGCATATGCCACTCTTGTTCCTTTTGCTCAACCTTACTTTTTACCATATGCGAAATCCTCCTCGTTTTGAAACTTAAAAACAATTTTTTTCTTACCAGCAGACAACAATATTGAATTTAAGAGCCGCTGATGAGACGGTGCGAATCAATTGATTGATCGGCTTCTGTTTGGCAGAGGTGTATTCCTCTTCCATTCCGGCCAGTTTGCAAAGTTGCTCACAGTCGGCAAAGTTCCAATTGCGATGATTAAGACGGCTTATTATCGCCTCTGGTCTGTCTCCATCCTCAAGAAATCTGATCCCTTTATCGCTCAAGTCTTGGTTTTCTCCATAAAAATGGCACGTTCCTTCGGAATCTGTTTCTGCAATGAGATGGTCATATATTTGTAGGTCTGTCAAGACATCCTCCATGTCTTCCCTACTTAGTCTTGAGGAATCTTCGTACTGCCATCCTTCAAGTGCTGCTTTAATCGCTGCTGTGCTTGTATCGTAGCGGTAATCAATATCAGGAATGATGCTTGAAATGTTTCCGTTTTCATATACCACGGCGCAAATGGATGGTTCCTCATAGGTAAATTCGCCAGTAATGTCGTAAAACTCAGTTTTTAAAACTGTACCTGGTTTAATGGGTGCTTTTGCGGGGGTAATTACTACGTCAAGTCTCTGAGCGGCAGTTCTCAATATTGAAAACTTTGATTCATCGTTCGTGGCAGAGGCATATGCATCACCAACACCTGCTTTTTCACAAAGCAGGTGAAAATCACCACTTCTCTGCGTATTGTGGCGAATGCGATAGGCAATAACCTCTGGTTCTTCCAAATCCTGCAGAAAGTGAAAACCTGTATATCCCATTTCGCCCCAATAAAAATGACAATCTCCGGCAGAATCTATCTCTACAATCAGATAGGCACCGTATTCTTTTTCTAGGTCTGGTATTTCATCAGAAGATTCGCTGTCTGAATTGGGAATATTTCCACATAGTTCTGCTGTTTTTAAGGCATCCTCAATTGATGGAACCTCTTGACCTTCTATATCATCGGAATCCATAACAATTTCATCATTACGAAGAATCACAACGCAGATCGAATGAGGAAGTTTTTCGTAGATTTTTGCTGTGTAAACGAATTTCGGGTCAGTTTGTGATGCGTTCAGCCCCGTTACAAGTTTCTGCAAATATTCTAAGTTGATTTTGACACTGGAATTTGTCTTATCAGTTTCCTCTGTGGAATCAGCAGTCTTTTTCTTGTTGCAATAGGCGATGGTCTTTGATTTATTCAAATCTTGGAAAAACGTGTATCCCGTATCCCCCATGTTTTTCCAAACGAAACGACAATCTCCCGCCAAATCTGTCTTTGCAATCAAGTGGTTGTCGGATCGAGTGGATTCCCAATCTCCACCTGGTCTTAAAAAATTGTTAAAGTCGTTTGCGCAAAGCATTGACACAGGCCATCCGTTTCGAGCGATTTTTAAAGCCTCTGCTCCTGTCAGCTTACTTGTTTCGAGATTTCTAATAGTTGCAACGGCTTTGCCATCTTCAAATGCAACTGCCAAAATCTCATGATTGACACTGTTTTCGTAAAATTTTGTTGCGTATGCCATTCTTATCTGTCCTTTCTTGATTCTGTTGTTTGTAAGTTGTAGTTACCCTACGACCTACATCCTTATTCTACAAGAGACAAGACGCTGACGCAACCTGTGGTCAACTATTACCACGTTCCTTTTAGGAGAGGGTGGTAGGAGACTATTTTTCTGAATGCTTAAATTTGTATTTTCCTTTTCCGTAACCAGAAACAGGTTCAATGATATTAGCTTGGACCAAATTTGAAAGAAGTTTCGATGCACTGGAGTTTTGTAACGTCACTTCTACCGAATACGTTATCAAAACCAAATTTTGCTGATAACCGATAAATGTAAATCATTGTCTTTGCCGAAAAATTGTTATTCGTTTTGAAAGAGATATTCTGAATGTCTATTTTTTCATTCTGAAAAATCGCACTCACATGGAGAGTGCGATTGTGCAGTTCCGTTATCTACAGTTTGCAGCAACCTCTGCATCGACCAAAACCTTTCTGAGCGCATCGTATAACGTCAAACCTCGAGCATGCCAGCGCATCGCTGAGAGTGCATTGCTCCCTACGATTTCCTCTGCCAGATCCCATACCTCATCGCCAAACATGTCAATAAAGAAGGTTGTCGGTTTTCGGGATAAACTGTCCATTCCACCCGTCTTTAAGCCTATATAGTCAGAAAAACGATGTGATTTTTTGCTGTAGAAGGAGCAAATGCATTTCGCACAAGATGTGTTTATGCCTGCCTTTTTGGAAAGTTCGCTGGCAGAAATTGCCACCCACTTGCCATTGATCTCTTCTGGAATCTCTGGTATGGTGGAATTTTGTTGCTTGGACTGGGACGTGGCTGTGCATTTGACTGCTGTGTGGCAGAGGGTGAAGGCATTGCAGCTCCTTTTGAAGCGTCTTCATAGCCTTCATCAGTGATTAACTCACCACACATTGCTTGTGTTGCCAATTCGTCGCATCGTTCGTTGTAGGGATTGCCATTGTGCCCCTTAACCCACTGAGTTGATACATCGCCAACTCGATTTAATTCTGCATCTAGCATTTTCCACAAGTCACGGTTCTTTTTCTTCTGCCATACACCAGCGATTGTATTGAGCAGATATTGACTATCTGAGTGTAGGAGTACGCTACAGCCATCTGGAACCATTTGCAAGGCAACCAGCGCGGCACGAATCTCCATGCGATTGTTGGTTGTACTTGCATAGCCACGGCTCTCCTCAATACACTCTCCTGTCTCGGTGTCGATTGCAACAACTCCTATGCCCCCAACACCGCCCGGATTGTTTGAACAGCCACCATCTGTGTATAGGATATAGTCACAGATTCGTTGAGGTGTGGTAGCTGATGTTGTGCTAGTATTACTGCGTTTCTTCTTTGCCATTCAAGAAATCAAGCGAAGATTCTCGGCCATTCAATGACCGAGAGGAAAGCGCCTCCTGTCCGTAATACAGACTACGCTATTTTTGTATACACCGCCCAATTATTGCAATGCGTAATCATCTTTATCTGCGAGATTGGAACAAGCTTATAGTTTTTCCCTGGTACTGTGATGTACTCATTCTCACAATCCCTGATGTACACACTACTCTTTCCACTAAATCCTGAAATCCATCCGGTCTTTCCAAAAACCGTTACCTTATCGTTGAGATACCATCCTTTTACTACGCAGGTATTCTTTCGATTTCTCTTTGCCGTTCGGTTTGGTTCCCTGCGTCCCTTTCTTGGCGTTGCCTCATGCAGAGAACGCTTCTGCTTGCGCAGCTGTTTGTAAAAGGTTGTCTCCGTACTGTTTCTGATCAACTCCATCCCATGCGCTGCGATTGCCACCGCATCATTGGCATGACTCTTCTCAATCAGAAGTCCTTTTCGATCTGCTGCTGTGATGTTCCCGTAGGTAAAGGCTGCTTCCGGAAATGCCTTCCACATCCTTCTGCGAAGAATATTCATAAACGCAGGATCACGGTATCCGCGGGAAAACTTCTTCCCTTCGATCATCCACTGATAAAGAATTCCTCCCAGCTGATGAGCTGCTGTCGTGTGACAGCGATCACATACCGACACCATACGTTCCGGATTATCCGTGGCACCTTTGCTTCGGAAGTCAATGTGATGAGCTTTCAGCTTTACCTGTGTTCCATCCTTACGAATCGAACCGGCCTTTGCCTTACAGCATTTGCAGGTGTAACTATCACGTGCAAATACATAAGCTTTTACGTTTTCCGACTCATACATTGGTCCCTGCTGGTACATCTTTCCATTAATGGTTGGATCTTTCATGTGTGCCACATCAAAGCGTCCCACTTCGATTCGGATCATCGTATCCGGTGGCAATGCTTCTTTGTAACGGGAAGTCAACCGGATGTGATGATCCAGCTTGGACTGAATGGATGGTGGCAGCCACCCTTCCGGTCTGGAAGAATCAAAGCTGTTTGTCTGTTTCTTCCAGTGGGTTGTATGCTTGTTATACTTTATAGGCTTCTCTACATAGAGTCGCTTTGTAGTTGGATGAAACTTTGAATGGCGATAGCGTACCTTACGATATCGTCTGCCGCGGCGATACTCCTTTCTTGTTTCCAGAAGGGATCGCTTCTCCATTGTGGATCGCAACTCATACTCAGTCTTATCCAATACCTGTCCTTTTTCGGTCAGGATGGCAAAACCGATATGCTGTGATCCGGTATCTTCTCCGAGGCACATCTTTGGATGTGCACACCCGGTTTTGTATTTCAGGCGGATGGTAAACGGCTGCCGATAGGCAACCTCTGCCCGCTTTTCTTTTAGCAGGATTCTTGCTTTTCGTGGCGTTGTCGGCGCCAGTCCAAGTCCATTTCTGCCGATTACCAAAATTTTCATAGTTTCCTTTCTGCAGGGACAAGACTGTCCTGCACACCGAAGTGTTATTGTTCTTCGCCAATGTCCGTGAGCTTCTTACTGCGGGTCATCGAGCATACTCTTGCTCCGTATGTTGCCCGAATCCCAGTCCTGCTAGAACAACATTCTCACAGTCCAGGATATTGACTCCTAAGACGTAGCCCTTGCGGGCTATGGCTAG
>ERZ779890.5342-NODE-5342-length-10121-cov-4.062587_pt1 | contig 10121 bp, 11 predicted proteins | sample MGYA00511553_ERZ779890 | MGnify/ENA primary metagenome ERZ779890 (study PRJEB29588, sample SAMEA2152064) | human gut metagenome | biome: human gut; feature: human-associated habitat; material: faeces | place: Denmark | collected 2008/2010 ...
CCGCCGCAGTAATATCTGCCGCTGTCGCCGCTCCAACCTCACTTGCTGTATATACAGGCTTATTTTCAGCCTTCGCCCAGTCCGATATTTCGTCTGATTTCAGATACGCCGACAAGTCATAAATATTGACATATAAAAGTTCTGACCATGGAGTATTACCATCGCCTATTTTAATGCCGTGCTGACCGCCTTCAAAGTCAGTTATACACATATATCCTTTCGGGGGAACAAAGGAAGCGTGAAGAGTCCATTCTGTCGGCGAACGCATATCCTGAAGTAACTGAGCTTCAAGAATTTCAGCGTCTGATGAATTTGGATCAGCTACAGAGTGGATCTGCTTTATCGAAAAATAATCTCTGCCTACGCAATAGTAAGCAGAGATTTTTGACGACCATTTATATGCCGAATTATCGGTACTGTCAATATAAAGCACATCGTTTTCGCCGAGTTCCGGAAAATCAGCCGTTCCGCCGGCTTCGACTATTTTGGATACGGTTTGATTTACATCTTTCTTTTGCAGAGTTGATCGTGTCAATCGAATTGCAGCATTATATTCCGCTATTGACGAAAAAGAAACTCCTGCGTTGTTTGCCATTGTAAACGTATACACATCTGGATTACTCGACCTGTTGTCGTGGAAATTTAACCCATAGTATATTACTGCATAACCGTTAGGATAAGCGTTAGACGGAGGGATAATTTCCTGCCACTTTAACGCTGGTGAAAAATTGCCGTGCCTTGCTTGCACGCTCGATTCGACTTTTTTCACCGTCTTGCCGTCTTTTGTCGTGTACTCTGATATTAAATTTATATAATACACGGTATATTCTGTATACTGGACAACTCGTGTTATTTCCAAATAAAAATCGAGCTTTGCAAACGGAGTGGCATAAGTCATTCGGACACCGTAAATTCCATCAACAACATTAAAATTGCCACATAGTGCGCCTATTCCGCCAGGATTATATGCGGCTTTGTATCCCTGCACGATAATATCGGGATTGCCACCGTCTAAGCCATACGTTATTTTATCGTCTACGCTGTATCCGATTACGCTGTAGTCATACTTTAGATATTCTTTCGTTTTTTCAGAAATTATAACAGGATCATTTATAATGGTAGTACTATTATATTTTCCTGCTCCCGCATTAGATGTATGATCCCCTGCGGCACTGTACCTGTTTGATGACTGTTCGGTACTTTCGGCTGTAGATGTAATGTGTTCTGAAAAGCCGCTGTCTTTACTGAGTGAGTAAGTTATAGCTGTTATGGTAGCTTTTTTAGTTGCACCATTACTCTGTATGGATATTACATCATCCGGCAACAGCCACCCTCTGCCTCGTCTTGATATATCAGCGGCATAGTAATGATAGCCTCCGAGCTTATTCCAGACATATTCCATAATCTCTACTGTTGCAAGAGGATTAACTGCTTCAAGCACTCCCGGCAGAGTCTCGTCATAAGTAGTACCGTTTGCATCAATATAGAACGCTGTATCGGTGCCGATTGTAAAGCGTATGCCTTTTACAGTAAATCCGCTGTCCTGAGCGACTGATAAGCTTTCGCAAGCACCTTCTTCAATTGTTTCAACGCTGTTTGAAGGACGTGTAAATATCAGTTTATCGTTCGCATCAAATTGAGCATTACAACCGTTGCAGGCGGCAATAAAGCCGATTATTTCACGGTATGTGTAATATTTATTTGTCGGATTTGTTGCCTCGCTGTTATAAATCGGTTTCGTTTTTACTTTTGCAAAAGCTTCACAGGTTACGCTCAGGGAAAAGCCGTTAATTTTACTGATATATTTGAGCATTTCCTGATGAGTTGCAGGAAAAGATAAAGATTCGATCTTCCCGTCAGCACTGCCGTTAAAGCTACACGGCTTATCAAGATAATAAAATCGATCATATGCTTCTATTGTCACATATCCCTTTTCTTGAGTTAAATCTGTAATAAAAAATGTTCCGATTTGTGCCAATGCGGTAAATCCGATAAATACAGTCACTTTATAATCATCCATGGTCGGTAACATCGTTGCACGGATTGTTGCAGTCAGTCGTGCTGCCGCTGTTCCACCTACACTAAGACCGCCATCAGACGTGGAACGGGAAATATCTAAAGATACTATATCTTCTATTCCGTAATCTACAGATCCGATTGAAATTTTTGCATTGATATTTCTTACAGGCTTGGTAGCGTTGGTCTTATAATTTGATGATACCGAAATCATATTTCTTCCACCTCCACTGACACATCTTTATAACAATCTCCGAGCTTTACATCGGTAAAAGCATACGGCGCAGATATATCACCTTTTGCATGAACGGTATAAGAATCACCGTTTACCTCAAGCGTGAAACTACTGCTTTTTAATATAGCGAAAACAGACGTCCATTTTGCCGCAGGAATTATGCCAAAAACGACAGAACCGGAGATTTTAAAATCTCCGAATCTGTCTGTATAAGCCGTTCCATTCAGACTATACGAAGTGCTTTCACCACGGCAAGAATGACGGAGATCGCATTCGGTAATGTATTCCGATAAGTCTATATTGTTAATTTTCACCGTCATATCTGTACCTCCTATAATGGTGATTTACCGGTTTGCTTTTGAATTTTCTTTATCCCCTTGACGGTAGCTTTTGCAAGTGTGTAATCATTTGTTTTCAGCGTGACATCAAGCGTATACTGCATCTTTTCCTGTGCAGTTTTCAACTTTTTAAGTTCTGATACCACATCGTTAAGCGTAGCATCTGCTTTTTCTGCCGAAGCCGATACCCTTGATGCCGACGATAAGCCGCTTATAAGCTTACCCGATTTGCTGTTACCGACTTTGCTTGCACCTATGCCTGCGGCGAGCTTTGCGTTTGTGGTATCAACATTATCCCAAACTGTCGGTATGTAAGACGTAATATTGATATTTTGCATACCGCTGCTTGAACTGCTCGAACTAGTTTTCTTTGATGATGAGCTTAAAGAGCTTTTAGACTTTGTGCTTGAAGAACTTTTTTTCTTAGTGCTTGACGAGCTTGACGTTTTCTTTTCTTCTTTTGCTTCAGGTACATAAGCATAGTCAGATGCGCTGTAGGTTGATGGCGTATAAGAATATGTAGGTGCTTTATACGATGTTTTTCCCGCACTGCTATATGAATAATTTGTTCCGGCACCGGTATATCCTAAAGCTGCTTTTCCTTTACGCTCCTCTTCTTCAGCAATGCTTTGACTATAAGAAAAATTACCTTCCTCCTCTGAATAACCCTGAGAATAAAGTCCGTTATTATTTCTGACGTTGTTATACCACTCTTTAACCTTATCCTCATTGACATAATCCTTTAATTGTGAATTGAAATATTCTTTCTTTTCCGCTGTATCAAGGAATTTGTTTTTGGCATTTGATAATGCCTCATCGGCTGATTTACCGCTTCGCAGTTCTTTAACGATATATGAATTCATATTGCTTTGCAAATCGTTATATTTCGTACTCAGCTCATTTGCTCTGATTTCTTCCTGATGCGTAGCAGCATACATTTCTTCGCCGATTTTCTGACAAGCCTCTTTAACCTCGTTATACCAATTTGTGAGATTAGTACCGAATATTGAATCTATGGTGCTTAGAACACCATCAAACAGATTAACAAGACCGTTTCCGAAAGATTCAAAGCCGCCCATAATATCACCGGATAAGAAATTTGTAACGCCGGAAAAAACATCTGCAAGTGAATTAACAAGCCCCGCAACAATATCAAGAGCCGGACCGAGTATCTGTAACAGCACATCTGCAAGCGATGATATTACAGGCATAATAGGCGATAATGCGCCATCAATAAGACCGATAACAGCTGATAGCAACTTCCCGACTGCTGAGATAACAGTACCGAGCGGTTCGGCAAGCTCAGCCACCAGTTCCAGAATCGGAGTAAGCAGTTCGATTACAACATCAAGTATCGGCAGTAATGCTTCGATCACTTCAATAAGCGGCGGAAGCAAGGTGTCTACAATCTTGATTATCGGCGGTAACAGCTTATCAAAAAGCTTAATCAATGTCGGAGCAAGCTTCTGAATAATGCGTGTAACGCTTTCGAGTATAGGCTTAAGCAATTCCATAAACTGTGGCAGTATTCCGGTGATCAACTCAATGAGCGGCGGAATAAGCTCGGAAACGCTGTCAAGTATCGGCTTAACCTGCTCAATTATCTGTGGCAGAAGCTCCGAAATAATCGGTTCGATAAGCTCAATAATATCCTTAAGTACGGGAATAATCTGTTCGCCGAGCGGAATCAGAAGCAGTTCAATTGTACGAGAAAGTCCGTTGCACATATCGGATAAGCTGTTGTATTTAACTGATTCCATCTCACCGAGCTTATCACGGGTTTTGTCAATGCTGTTCCCCATGTGTGCCATAGCGAGAACGGCATCTTCTCCGAGGTCTTCCCACTTTGTTCCGTACAAAGCAACACCTGCGGCGTTGCGATCTACATCACTTTTACATTCGGCAAGCTTTTCATTGACAAGCTTGAATGCTTGATACGCACGGTCACCCCCTGCGGCAAATTCTTCGCCGAGCTTTGTTGCATCAAGACCGAGTAAAGCCATACCGTCAGCTGTAGTCTGACTGCCATCCTTTGCTCTGATAGAAAACTCTTTAAAAGCATCATTCAGAAAATCAACTTGAAACGCACCGTTTTTTGCGCCTTCTGCCATCATAGACATGGCTTCTTCGGCAGTAAAGCCCATATCAGCATAGTAAGTGCTGTACTCGGCAAGCTGATCGGCTATGTCACCGTTCTGATTTAAGCCCTTTTCTGCACCCTGAGCAAGGAGATTATACGCTTCTTCAGCTGTAATGCCAAACTGCTTCATTAGAGCATTTGCTCCACGGATACCCTCAGAAACGTCTATATCATATGTATCTGATAAAAGATATGTGCTTTCAATAACCTTTTGAAGCTCATCGTCTGTGACGTCTTTCATCTGCTGCTTGATGAGAGCGAGCGTGTTGGATATATCATCAAAGCTTTCGCCATAATTATCGCCGTAAACTTTCTTAATGATATCACCGTATTTTTCCGCTGCCTCTGCAGTAAGTCCGAGCGATGCAGTCAGCTGATTATTTGCTTTATCAAGATCGTTTGCTGCGGATATAGCTTTTCCTGTTGCCGCAACCGCTACCGTGCCTGCTGCAGCAAGTCCGGCACCAACAGCAACGCCGACACCTTTAAGACCTGTGCCGATTTTTGAGCCTATGCCGGAAGTTTTCTTTTCGACTTCTGAAGAAAGCGTATCGGTACTGTTGATAATTTCTTGTGTATCCTTTTTATAGTTATCAACTACTTTGTCGCCTTCTTTTTTTGCAGTCTGCGTTACAGCTTCCTTGTTTTTCTTTTCGGTCTGCACTACTTTGTCAGACTGCTTCTTTGCTGTGTCTGTTATATTCTTCTGCGTCTTGGAATTGTCGTTCTCTATTTCATCGTTTGCTTTTTTCACAGCCTGCGAAATGTTTTCCTGCGCCTTTTCAACGACTTCTTCCTGTTTTTTTGCACCTTTTTGAGCCGCTTCGGAAACCTTTTTTCCGGCTTCCGCCATATCAGCGTCTATTTTACTTAAGTCCGCACGGACTTCAAATTCTACTCTTCCGTCGCTCTCCGGCATAATCTCACCTCTCTTCTGCCTGTTTTTCGAGAATACCCCATAACCGTTCCCAACCGTCTTTCGCCGATTGTTTGTTTACGGGATTTTTAATCGCATACTGTGCTTTGAGTTTTAACAGTGCCGATATCTGCTCCTGATTTCTTCCGTTCGGAGCAGGAACAGGACGTATTCGTATATCGATAATGTTGCTCAAACGTGTATCGGACGGCAGTGCTCCGAGCAGTGCAACAAACTCCCACCATTGCAGCTTACCCTGTTCCTGGAACAAATCAATGCCATATGCTTGTCTGAATGCCGCATAGATAAACGGTGCGTCTTGCTCAAAGCTTATCGTTTCTGCTTCCGTGTCAGAGGTATTTTTATCAAAATTGATAAGTTTATCGAAAATTTCATTAACCACATCGACTCTTGCCGAAAGGTTTTTGACTTTCGGAGCAATTACAAACCAATCGAAGATAACATCAAATGAATCGATGCCTTCCAGTTCATCACTGCTCAGTAGTTCAAATGCCGATAAAACACGGTCAAAACTCAAATTTAATGTATAACAAATGCCCCCGACTTCTATACTGCGGGGGCATGACTGTGACAATGAATATATACTCATTAGCGGTACTTGTGTAACGCTCTGATCTGAGCCTTACGATTGCGGAGTGTTTCGTTGATTTTCGGAACAATAACGGCATTTATAAAAGGAACTACCTGAATACCCATTTCAATGTAATTGTCCTCGAAAAATTCAAGCAACTTTTTTGTACCGTCTTCGCCGAATATCAGCTCAAAAATTGCAATTACCGCATTTCCATACGCCTCATAAGCGCATTCAAGATCTGTTTCAACACCGTTTTTTCTTATTTCTTTAAGACGTCTTTCCGCATCAATTACTTCCGTCTGTTTCTTTCGGAAAGCTGTGCAGACGGCATCTGCATCTATGTCTATATCAATGCTGTCGATGACGTTTCCGTTTTTATCAGACAGCTCAAGAGTTTCCGTGATTTTCTGTGTTCGTGTGATTTTATATGCCATTGTTATCCTCCTGACAAAAATTCAGCAGTGTGCCGTTTGGCACACTGACTGTTTTTTGATGTAATATCAGACACCCGAAGCGGTGGCTGTTGTTATTGCGGGTTTGCCGTTAAAAGCGATCGTGCAGCTTATAGTGTTGGGAGCTGTAGACTCGCCGCCGCCTATGCCGGCAGCTGTAACCGTGACATGGCAGGTAAGAACCTTGCCGTTACGGGTTATCTTGATGTCAGTTACTCTGTTTGAGCCGATTTCATACTGAATCTCGTCAAGAAAAGCGCAGACGGGATCGTCTTTTATAAAATCACCCGCAAGCACTACCGTAGGTGCTGCGCCGACTACCGCAGAGCTTGCAAATCCGCCGTCCGCAAGATAGGTTGCACTGTAAACGACCTCGTTTATTGCGGTTGTTACCGACTTAAATGCCTTTCGCATATCCGAATATGTAGCCGCTTCTCCTGTAGGAGTAGTATTGATCTCTACCTTTATTTCACTGTTCAGCTCGGCTTTGCCGACAGTAGGTATTACCTGTTCATTTGCCATATTAGTACCTCCTAAAATGCTATCCTGACATCAACAATCATGGAATATATCCAAAAGTCACCGACCTTACCGACAGGAGCGGCATCGGTCGAAACCGATGCACTTAACAGCTGAACGCTGTCATCTTGCGGCAGTTCGGTTGCTTTCGAGATAAGATTGCCGATATTAAATAGCTGTTCCATAGCTACACCCTGTATCTTGTTCTTGGATAAAATAAGCAGAGGCAAGGTTCTGTCCTGCCGTTGCTTATCAAGTGTAGCACCGTTATCTTTTGCCGCTTGCGCTTCAGCGGAAAGCCCTCCGCCGACAGGCAAGCCGGTTGTTTCAAGTCTGTAACCGAGCTTATTTTCGATATGATCAAGAATAAGCTTGATTGCTTTTTTCTGAGGTGACATTATTTATCACTTCCTGTTAAAAGTTTCTGCAGTTGTCTTCGCCACTGTTCCCCTTTAACCGATTCCGCTTTATGCGCCCACATTTTGCAGGCTTTTGGGTTTTCATCATGTGAATATGATATAGGGTTACCTTTTTTAGATACGCCATAGTACAATGTTCTTGCATAAGGTGTTTCCCAACGAAGAACCATAGCAATACTATCGTTTCTTATTTCAACTTCACTGCCTTTAGCACGGGCAAGTGCTTGTAACTGTTCTGAAGTCACTTTTTTTCCGAGCGGTGGTACCCAATCGGCAGAGATTCCTGTATGGATTATACTGCTGTTTATGAGAACGCTCTGATCTTGAGGAGCGTAATCGTTGCAATCCTTAAGGAAATTTGACATAAGAAGTTTCATAGCATCATGTGTTTTTTCCGTCATTCTCGCCTTGACTGCCACACTGTTAATGTTTATTTTCACATTCATAACGATAACCCTATCTCATAATGATGTGGAGCATTTGTGTCATACCGCTTTATGCTTGCAATCCTGTATTCCGTTTTTTCAAAAATCACCTTTGCGCCCGGCACAAATTTGAAATTTGACGGAGAGGAATTACGGCAATCGTAATACATGACTGCATCAACCTTTACTTGATTGTTTTGCTTATCGCTTGTATAACTTTCTGTCGGTTCTATGCGGACATATTTCAATGTTTCCGTAGACGTTTCGGAGATTTCGCCCCATCTGTCGGTTTTTTCGGCAACAACAGCGGCAGTGTGTATCAAAAGACTGCGTGGTATAGGTTTCATCATAACGCATCAAGTCCTTTGTACATAAGACCTGTCGGTAAAAGCAAGCCGTATGACGCATTGCACATGGGTAGTTTTCCATCCGATACGCTACTGTTTCCGCCTGCCGAATAGCTGAAACTGCCGAGTGAAATATTGCTGAAGTTGCCGTCATGCACGAATGAAAGACCGCCGTTTGCTGATATATAATCAACCTGCCAACAGATAGCATCTTTAACAGCCGTCTGAACCTTTTTATCCAGACTGTCGAACTGAGCTATTCTGCCGCAGGTCTCGTTATATATAATAATGTAAGCAATTTCAAGGAGCTTAGCAAGCTCCTTGTCATTGCCGTCAAACTCTCCGCAGAAAACGTCTTTGTAGTAGTCAGGTGTAACTATCTGCTGCATCGGATACCTCCGCCGGCTTCTTTGACTGCTTAGACTGATTTTTGTTTGCCGAAGTTGTTTTCTGCTCCTGCTGAACTGTGTTATCCGCCAGATCTTCGGCTGTAAATCCTACTCTTGTCATGGAAACCTCCTTAAGTCAGCGCCGTTGTATCACGATTGAGGTAGATGCCCTTTACCTTGTTTTCATATGTTTCTGCTATGCTGTAGGCACGGTAGAAGAACATATAACCATCATCTGTCTGGTTCTCTTCGGGCGAAACTACCTTATTGACCGTGTGCTTACCGAACTGGATAACGGCATCACGGTTGATAATCATAAAGTTGATTTTATATCCGCCTGTTGCTCCTGCATAACCGCCTGCGGTTTCGTTGCTTGAGGTGCCGTCCTTCATGTCAATCGCCGTGTAAAATCTCGTCTGCGGAACGGTTATAATCTTTTCAAAACGATCGAGAATAGCTTTACTCTTTGTGGTATCAACGTTCTTGGCGAGCGTAAGAAGTGTGGGAGTAATATAGAGTATCTTGCCGTCAACGTTTATTTCCGCCTCATCCTGAGCATTGACAGCAATCTGAAGAGCCGTCAGGACAGCTGTACCGGCGGTAGGAGTAGCTTCTGCGGCAGAGAGAATGCCTGTAGCACTTGCGTATTTTGCAAAACGGAAAGCGTCCATTTCGGGAACGACCTTCGTCCTGATGAACTCGCTTGCGAGCTTGCCGAACGCAATACCTGCGGTTTCTTCGTTATCCATTGCGTCAACAGAGAACTTACGACCTCTGTCATAGTTGCAGGACTTTGTTTCATAAGTAATTGTAACATCACCCTTGACATAGCCGCTTGAACGTGAGTAATCTGCAAGACCGTCCATGCTCATCTTAGGAATGAGAAACTCTCCTGCCTTTGCTCCCATTCTCACCGTATCCGCATCAGCATCAAGAATAGATGTGGCGGAAGCCTGCTGATAGACTGTATCGAGCTTGTCGATATACGCCTTGAATTTTGTAATTGAATTTGCCATAGTGATTTTCCTTTCCGGGCTTACTTAATACCCATTATCTTGTTGATTCTTGCTTCATCAGCTGTCTTCTGTTCATCGTTTACTGTCGCAACAGCTGATGTAATTATTGCCTTGGGAGGCTTTTCTCCCTTGAAGCTGGGATATTTTTCGATCACACTGTCAATAGCCGTATCAAGTGTAACATCTCCGCCGACCTTTGCCTTTGCAAGCGCAAGCACATCCTCAATGCAATCTGCCGCAACGCCGACAGAAAGTGCGTGAACCTTGCCCTTAAGCTCGGCTATCTCCTGCTTGCTGTTTTCCTCCTGAGAGTT
>ERZ779890.5345-NODE-5345-length-10115-cov-3.488469_pt1 | contig 10115 bp, 9 predicted proteins | sample MGYA00511553_ERZ779890 | MGnify/ENA primary metagenome ERZ779890 (study PRJEB29588, sample SAMEA2152064) | human gut metagenome | biome: human gut; feature: human-associated habitat; material: faeces | place: Denmark | collected 2008/2010 ...
CTACATGAGAAAAATCAAACACTCCCTCCTGCGGCTCACAGGTACTCCACGTAGACTCCGCAATACGCACTGTATTGATCCCCGCTTTTTTCATCATCTCTATATCTTTATCAAGTCTGTCATACGGCATATATTCATCATAATAAGCCGCTCCAAAAAGAAGTTCTTTCATCATGCCTGTTCTCCCAAAAATTTTGTAATTGCTGCAAGAACCATATCCAGATGTTTGTCAAAAACATGATTATCTCCTGGAATCGTTACTAGCTCTGCATTCTCATAATCCTTCTGAAGTTTTACTGAATATTCAAACGGAACCAGTTCATCTGTATCAGAATGCACGATAAGCACCGGTTTTTTGAAATTTCTTACTGCATCTTCAAAAGGAAGCAGGCGTGCTGTTCTCATATAATTCGCGGAAAGCGGTCTTTCACCAAACAACATGAACTCCTCGCCAAGCCTGTCCGAATCATACTGTGTCAGCGGAAATCCTCCCTCATATGCTACATCTCGGATCATCATTGCAGGTGCAAGCGGCATGATCGCCTTCAGGCAATCTTCCTTCAGCCCGGCTGCCAGAACGATCGCCGCTCCACCCTGAGAATGTCCGGTAAGGCCATGCACCACGATTACCATTGGATATTTATCTTTTTCTTCTTTTGGAAAATCCATTTTCGCATGCAGCGCAATACCGTCACAGTTTATATAAAATTCTTTATTCTCCATGTAAAAACCTTCCTGTTAAAATCATTTTTTTATCATACGCTTCCCATAGTATATTTTTGATGATTCTATCTTAACAGAAATTCCCGTCACAATACAACACAAAAACCGCCCTTTTCTTCCATACCAAAAATGTTACTGTTCACACGCTACTATTCCGCGAGGTGTTTTGGCATGTATATGCCAAAATCCCGAGACATACCGCGCGAATTTATGCGATTAGCATAAATTCTGTGCATCGCGAAGCGTGTTGCTGGTCACAAAGTGAGCAGTAACAATTTTTACTTTATCTGACCTTCAAGGATTCCTGCTGCTGCATCTACAGCTTCCTGAGCTTTGGCAGGGTTCTTTCCGCCGGCCTGAGCCATGTTCGGACGTCCGCCGCCGCCACCGCCTACGATAGCTGCCACTGCTTTGATCAGGTTACCTGCGTGAGCGCCTGCTTTCTGTGCTGCATCAGTAGCCATTGCAAGAAGGTTTACTTTCTCACCGTTTACTGCTGCCAGAAGGACAACACCTTCACCAAGTTTGCCTTTCAGCTGGTCGCCAAGGTCACGAAGTCCGTTCATATCCACTCCGTCTACTTTTGCAGCAAGAAGTTTCACACCTTTGACTTCTACTACTTTATCCATAACATCTCCCAGAGCTCCCTGAGCCAGTTTGCTCTTTAAGGATTCGTTCTCACTAGAGAGTGCCTTTACTTCTCCCTGAAGATGTCCGATCTTCTCTACGATCTCTGCAGGATTTGCTTTCAGGGCTTTTGCAGCTTCATGAAGCAGTTCTTCCTGTTTCTTATAGTATTCCAGAACTCCGTTACCTGTCAGAGCCTCGATACGGCGCACACCTGCTGCGATACCGGATTCGGAAACGATCTTGAACAGCATGATGTTGCCTGTGTTTGCCACATGAGTACCACCGCAGAGTTCCTTGGAGAAGTCACCCATGGATACCACACGTACCTTCTGATCATATTTCTCTCCGAACAGAGCCATTGCTCCGGATTTCTTAGCCTCTTCCACATCCATAACATCTGTACGGACTTCAAGACCAGCCTGGATTTCTTTATTAACAAGCGCTTCTACCTGTGCGATCTCATCAGCTGTCATAGCCTGGAAATGAGCAAAGTCGAAACGAAGTCTGTCCGGTGTTACCAGAGAACCCTTCTGTTCTACATGACTTCCAAGAACTGTCTTTAATGCTTTCTGAAGAAGATGTGTTGCACTGTGGTTCTTCTCAGTGTCTCTTCTTGCAGCTTCATCCACTTTCAGGGAAACTGTTTCGCCTGTGGAGATCATACCGGATTCCATATGACCTACATGTCCGAATTTACCGCCGCGAAGCTTGATGGTGTCTTCTACTACGAACTTACCGTTTGCAGTTTCGATCACACCTGTATCTCCGACCTGTCCACCCATAGTTGCGTAGAATGGAGTCTGCTCTGTAAAGACAGTTCCTTTCTGTCCTTCCATCAGGGAGTTTACGATCTCTGTCTCTGTTGTAAGGACTGTTACTTTGGAATCAAAGGTAAGATGATCGTATCCTACAAATTCTGTTGTAACATTTACATCGATATCATCATATACAGTTGCGTCAGCACCCATATAGTTTGTCACTTCACGTGCAGAACGGGCTTTGTTTCTCTGCTCTTCCATACATTTCTGGAAGCCAGCCTCGTCAATATCATATCCTTTTTCCTCAAGGATCTCTTTTGTAAGATCCATCGGGAATCCGTAAGTATCATATAATTTGAATGCATTTTCGCCGGAAAGTGTTTTCTCTCCTGCTGCTTTCATCTCATCTTCCATCTCTCCAAGGATACGGAGACCCTGGTCAATGGTCTTGTTGAACTGGTTTTCTTCATTTGTGAGAACTTTAAAGATAAATTCTTTCTTCTCTTCCAGTTCCGGATATCCTGCTTTGGAACCATTGATCACTTCTTCACTTAATTTTGCAAGGAAAGTGCCTTCGATTCCAAGAAGACGTCCGTGACGTGCTGCACGACGGATCAGACGGCGGAGTACATAACCGCGGCCTTCGTTTGTAGGCATGATACCGTCGGAGATCATAAATGTTGCAGAACGGATATGGTCTGTGATCAGACGGATGGATACGTCATCATTATAATTCTTCTCGTATTCTTTTCCGGAGATCTTACATACCAGGTTACGCAGTGCGCAGATAGTATCTACATCGAAGATGGAATCTACGTCCTGCACAACAACTGCCAGACGTTCCAGACCCATACCTGTATCAATGTTCTTCTGTTTCAGTGTTGTATAATTTCCGTTTCCATCGTTCTCAAACTGGGTAAATACGTTGTTCCATACTTCCATGTAACGGTCGCAGTCACAACCTACTGTACAGCCTGGTTTACCGCAACCATACTTCTCTCCACGGTCATAATAGATCTCTGAACATGGACCACAAGGACCTGCACCATGCTCCCAGAAGTTATCTTCTTTTCCAAAACGGAATATTCTTTCAGCCGGGATTCCGATTTCTTTGTTCCAGATGTCAAATGCTTCATCATCTTCCAGATATACGGAAGGATACAGACGGTTTGCATCCAGTCCTACTACCTCTGTGAGGAATTCCCAGGACCAGTGGATGGCTTCTGTCTTGAAATAGTCACCAAAGGAGAAGTTACCAAGCATCTCAAAGAATGTACCGTGGCGTGCGGTTTTACCTACATTCTCGATATCACCTGTACGGATACATTTCTGGCAGGTACTTACTCTTGTTCTCGGCGGGATCTCAGCACCTGTAAAATATGGTTTCAGCGGAGCCATACCTGCGTTGATCAGCAGAAGACTCTTATCTCCCTGTGGTACCAGGGAAAAGCTTTTCATTACCAGATGTCCTTTGCTCTCCATGAAGTCGAGGAACATCTGACGAAGTTCGTTTACTCCGTATTTCTTCATAATCTTTTCCTCCTGAAATCGGCGGCACCGGTTCAGCAGTATCCGCCGATATTTCTATAATGAATTTTTTATTTTGCCAGAACTTTATTGAATTTCTTTTTGCCTTTTTTCAGCACTACACCTTCACCTGTAAGTGCATCTTTGGCAACTGTGTATTTCACATCTGTGATCTTCTCACCGTCAATGGAAACACCGCCCTGTTCAATGGCGCGACGTCCCTCGGAACGTGTTGGAACCATTCCTGCTTTTACAAGCATGGAGATCAGGTCGATTGTTCCTTCTTCTGAGAAGTCTTCGTCTGCAAGCTCAGTTGTCGGCATGTGTGCTGTATCAGCGCCGCCTGCAAAAAGTGCTCTTGCGCCTTCCTGTGCTTTCTTTGCTTCCTCTTCGCCATGAACCAGATTTGTCAGCTCGTATGCAAGGATTTCTTTTGCTTTGTTTAACTGGCTTCCTTCCCATTTCGCCATCTCGTCGATCTCTTCTAACGGAAGGAAGGTAAGGAGACGCATGCATTTGATAACATCTGCATCATCCACATTTCTCCAGTACTGGTAGAAATCGAAAGGAGAAGTCTTCTCCGGGTCAAGCCATACAGCACCTGACTGTGTTTTACCCATTTTCTTACCTTCGGAGTTCAGAAGAAGTGTGATCGTCATGGCATAGGCATCTTTGCCAAGTTTACGACGGATCAGCTCTGTACCGCCAAGCATATTTGCCCACTGGTCATCACCGCCGAACTGCATGGTGCAGCCGTATTTCTGATACAGCATGTAGAAGTCGTAGCTCTGCATGATCATATAGTTGAACTCAAGGAATGTAAGTCCACGTTCCATACGCTGTTTGTAGCACTCGTGAGAGAGCATACGGTTTACAGAGAAATGTGGTCCAACATCACGAAGTACTTCTACATAATTTAAATTCATCAGCCAGTCTGCATTGTTTACCATTAATGCCTTGCCGTCTGAGAAGTCGATAAAACGCTCCATCTGTTTCTTGAAGCAGTCGATGTTGTGCTGAATGGTCTCCACTGTCATCATCTGACGCATATCAGATCTTCCGGACGGGTCACCGATCATACCGGTTCCGCCGCCTAATAATGCGATTGGTTTATTTCCCGCCATCTGCAGACGTTTCATCAGGCAGAGCGCCATGAAATGTCCTACGTGAAGGCTGTCTGCGGTAGGGTCAAAGCCAATGTAAAATGTGGCTTTTCCATTATTTACCATTTCTTTGATCTCTTCTTCGTCTGTTACCTGAGCAATCAGACCACGGGCTTTCAGCTCGTCCCAAACTGTCATTGTTTGTTTCCTCCTCGTAATAAAATAAAACAACCCGGTTCCTGTCCCTTTAGGACGAGAACCGGGTCCCGCGATACCACCTAAATTCGCAGAAAACTCGCATTCTCTGCCTCAATAAGTAACAAACCATGCCATTGTTATGATAAACAACGGTTCTCTCTGTTACTTAAGCATGTTAACGGATGCCACTCCGCTGCAGCCTACTTACCTTACAATATCTCTGAGGTGTTCGGTGCAGAGCTCCGGGAGGTATTCACATAAGTTCCCCACGCGCCTCTCACCTGCCGGCAGCTCTCTGTGTTTTTTCCCTATGTTACTCTTTCCCATCTGTGCTTTTTTATATCATATATCTGCAAGTATACAAATACAAAATTTATTTGTCAAGGAATTTATAGCAATCCTCTTCATATTTCACCAACTTAAAGCGTTAATGTACTCACCCTGAAATCCAGTCCACAAAGAATACATGTCCTTTGTACTGTTCATATTCCAGCTTGCTGAAATTAAGGTTCTGTGCCTTAAATGCTGCCGGAGTCATAAAGAATTTGTAATTGAAATCCTTTGTCTTAAATCCCGGGAGTGTTCTCTTTGTGCCATGATTCACATAGTTACTGAACACTTCCATGGCTGCCTTTGCTGCCGCATAGGCATTGGTCCTGTCCTCAAACTGGCCCTTCAGTCTTTTAAGAAGTGCTCCGTCTGTGACAACCGCATACTGGGTAGGTTTTCCCTGATATACCACATAACGGATCTGTGACGGAAATTCTTTATACTGGTCAATGGTACAGTTTAATACGCAAAGCGCAACTGCCTCCATTCCCACGACTCCCTGATCTCCTGCTTCTGCATCACACACTGCTGCCAGAAGATCCAGATCTGACACCTTTCCGTCTGCAATTCCCGGATGTTCCAGGAACTCTTCTTCCATATAGTAGTATTTATTATTCTTCGCATCAAAGACCTTGACATATTTGCCCTCTACTGTGTAATCATTACCGGAAGTCTTTGTTGCAGCACCGTCAGAATCAAACCTGTATGTAGTTCCGTCAATGGAAGCGATGGTATTTGCCAGCATCACTCCTGATGTATCAAAATAATATTTCTTTCCATCAAGCTCAAGCCAGCCTGTCTTCGCCTTACCATCTGAAGGGTTGAAATAATATTTCTTACTTCCTACGGTTCCGAAACCTTTCTGATAACGGACACCGGTTGATTTTGAAAAATAGTAATAGTCTGAGTCAATTTTCTCCAGACCTGTATACATTATTCCATTTGACGGCTTAAAGTATCTGTAATTTCCGGCACTGCTCTTCACCCAGCCTGTACACATACGTCCATTGGCCTGACTGAAATAGCGTTTCTGTTCTTTTTTGTTCTCCACCCAGCCTTTGGCCATAACGCCGGAACCGCTGTAAAAATAATATTTATATTCATCTGTATCTGTAAGCCAGCCTCTTGTCAGCAGGCCTGTTGTCTCATCAAAATGACGGGTATTTCCATTGGAATCAGTGATAAATCCTGTCACCATATATCCGGCTCCGCTGGTAAAGTATCGGATCGCCTGTCCGCTGGAGTCTTTTACCCAGCCTTTTACCTGAACTCCTGTTTTCTTATCAAAGTAATATTTCTTACCCTTAAGTTCCAGCCAGCCTTTCTGTTTGGAACCGTCTTTGTTTATGTAATAGGTTTTCCCTTTCTGAGTGACAAATCCTGTTTTTGTTGCCGCGGATACACTAAAACAGCCCATTACAAAAACGGTCATCACAAAAAGGAGCAGATACTTTAACAATAGTTTCCCATGTTTCTTCATTCTTATTCTCCGTTTCCTCTCTTTTTATACGTATTGTTTTACGTTTTAATTGGGTTATTGTTGCATTTCTTTCTCAATCATTACAGATTTGTTACGTGGTATATTATATCGGATTCATATATTATTGTCAACTTGTGAAAAGCAACAATTCGCATCGAACTTAAGGTTATTGGTTACTGTGAACATAATGAACAATGATGAAACTGTAACACTTTTTGCGGTTCCACATATGATAGGATTGTAAAGAAAAAAAACGGAGGATTTAATATGAGCGACTTAGCTGCTACAAATTGCGGATGTGAGGACAGAGGAGGATGCGGATGTGGCTGCGCTAATAACAGCGGATGCGGATGCGACAATGGCTGCGGATGTAATAACGGATGTGGATGTAACAGTGGATGGGGACTTTCAGGCGGAAATAATTCCTGCTGTAATATCCTCTGGATCATCATCCTTCTGTGCCTGTGCGGAAACAATAACTGCGGATGCAGCAATGGCTGCGGCGGATGTGGCAACGGTGACAACTGCTGGATTATTATCGTGCTGCTTCTGTTATGTGGAAACAATGGCTGTGGATGTGGCTGCTGACAATCATTTTCTGTTGGCAGGGGGAGCTTTCCCTCTGCCTCTTTATATTTTACAGGATTATAACTTCGTCCTTATTATTCATGCTGCCTGATATTATCCTTATCTTTCATATTCCGGGAATTGATCCTGTCTGTTTTCTTTTCCGGGTGCACTGTCTGAACACATTGTTTTTTCTTTTTCACACACTCCAGATCTATCTCATAAAAAGCATTTCCATCTATAATAAGCATTTCTTTCTTTTCTTCTGACTCTGATCCCATATCTGATTCTCCATTTTTTTGCAACTGCAAACGCATGATACCTGCAGCAATTCCATAAAATTTGAGACAGCGTGCAGTAAAGCAGTCTCACAGTTACTTAAATTCTACTTTATTATATGTCAGAATCCTTCTCCCCGTCATATTCTGTTAATAAAAAACATAAAATGGAAGCAGATATTATGAATGAAGAGCAGATTTCACAGACTTTACTGGATCAGATGGTCAGTTCTGACCGCGGACAGATGATAAAAGCCGCCATTCCTTATCTTCCACCAAAAGGACAGCAGATTTTCTCAGTCTATGAAAAAGCGGTTGAATTTATCAATACGGTTTCTGTTTTCAGCAAAAGAAGTTCCGGCAGCGATCTGTGTGCCATGAGCATGCCGGCCCAGAATCCGGTGGATATCGTCAATGATATCCGCAGCTTCTGTTATGGTCCCAGCAGGGATAAATTAAATCAGATGGTAAATATGATGGCTATGGTTCAGATGCTGCAGCTCATGAATCAGCCTGCAGATGGTGAGAAGGAGGATTCCCATGAATGATGACTGGCGCAACAACCCGAAGCTTGCAGGTATGGACCGTTCCAAGCTTGATATGCTTCAGAATCTGGCTTCCCAGGGAAGTTCAAAGGGTGCAAATGAGATGCTGCCTTTCCTGATGAGCGCAGCTGCTCAGGGAAAAAAAGGTGGTCTGAAATTTAATGCTGATGAGATTTCTGCGATCATTGAAGTGCTGAAGATGGGAAAATCTCACGCAGAGGCACAAAAACTTGATAAGGTGGTGAACCTTATGAAAATGATGCGGTGACCAAGCCCCCCCTCACTGCTTATTGCTTTTCGCAGACTCCGCAGAAAACTTACCTGATTCGGTTAATATGAATTGCTATGATAACAAAAAGAGTACATTTCATCAACTTTCCGAAATGTACTCTTATGTTCAGTAATGTAACTTGTCACCAATTATTATCTGTCATATTTGCGCAGCCTGTCGCAGATAAATGTCAGTGCCTGGTCAACTGCCTGGTCTCTGATACTTTTTCTGTCGCCCTCAAAATGAAATTCCCTCACAGTTGTCTTTCCTGCACAGTAACATCCCATAAATACGGTTCCCACCGGTGTTTCCTCTGTTCCACCGCCCGGACCTGCAAGTCCTGTCACAGAGAGACAGACATCGGTTTTGGCTGCTTTCGCACCGCCTTTTGCCATCTGTCCGGCACATTTGGCTGAGACAGCACCTTCTTTCTTCAGTGTACTCTTCTTTACTCCAAGACATTTTCTTTTGGCGCGGTTTGTATATGTGACATAACCACACATAAATACCTCCGAAACTCCCGGTACATTTACGATGTCCGCTGCTACCGCACCGCCTGTACAGGACTCGGCAAGAGATAGTGTCATTTTCTTTTTTTTCAGGAGTCCTACAACTGTTTCTTCTAATGCTGATTCTTCTGATGCTTCCTTTTCTGAAGCCATAATTAAAGCCTTCTTTCTAATCCTGCATGGACAGAACACTTCTGTTCTGCCAGATATATGTGATCAGGGAAATAACGGTAAGTGCCAGAGAAAGCCAGATAAATATCTGTTCCAGAATATCAAACACTCCGCCCAGATCGATCAGCAGTAAAATGATCATGATCATCTGGGAAACCGTCTTGAATTTGCCCCAGTAGTTTGCCGCGATCACAACACCGTTCTCGGCTGCGATCAGACGGAATCCGCTGATAATAAATTCTCTTCCTATAATAATGATAACAAACCATGCCGGAAGTTTTTCCAGTTCAATAAAGCAGATCATTGCAGAACACACAAGCAGCTTGTCTGCAAGAGGATCCATGAATTTTCCAAAGTTTGTCACCAGATTGTATTTTCTGGCAAGCTTTCCGTCAAACCAGTCGGTCACACTTGCAACAACAAAAATAGCAAGTGCTATATAGCGGTTTGCCTCACCGCCCAAGTCTGTAAGCATAAACAGTACAAGAAACGGAACCAGGATCATTCTGGCTACTGTAAGTTTATTCGGTGTATTCATCTGCCAACTCTCCTATCAAATCATATTCCAGTGCACCGGTCACACGTACCTTTGCAAAATCTCCTGTCATCAGGAGTTCTCCTGTCTGCACAAAAATATAACCGTCGACCTTTGGTGCATCTCCGTAAGTTCTGCCAATGTATGCGCTCTCATCTGCAACTTTTCCCTCGATCATCACGAGAAGTTCCTGTCCGATACGGTCAGTTCCCTTATCATAGGAGATCTCCTGCTGAAGCTCCATGATCTCGTCACGTCTGGCCTCTTTGACTTCTTCCGCAACCTGATCAGGCATCGTTGCTGCAGGTGTATCTTCTTCCGGTGAGTAAGTAAATACTCCCAGACGGTCAAATTCCATCTCATCCACAAACCGCATCACTTCTTCCTGATCTTCCTCTGTCTCTCCCGGGAAGCCTACGATCACATCTGTAGTAATAGCCGGGCGCTTAAAATATTTACGCAGGATCTCACACCGTCTTAAATAATCTTC
>ERZ779890.5346-NODE-5346-length-10111-cov-2.656126_pt1 | contig 10111 bp, 7 predicted proteins | sample MGYA00511553_ERZ779890 | MGnify/ENA primary metagenome ERZ779890 (study PRJEB29588, sample SAMEA2152064) | human gut metagenome | biome: human gut; feature: human-associated habitat; material: faeces | place: Denmark | collected 2008/2010 ...
CCCAAATCCCTTCCCTGTTCTGCTATTTCTTCAATCCGTTGTATTATACATCCAGTCTGCCCTTTTTGTCAAAATATGTTGCAGGCATCACAAAAGAAATGCCTGACAGGTTCTTTCCAGCCAGTCATGGTATCCGGCCTTTTTTATTGTTTCCCCGTACAGGATATCCAGACTACCGATCTTTTTCCCATCCTGATAGTATTCCTGTGCCCCTGCTTTCTGCCCTTTTTTCACCGGCGCACTTTGTTCTTTGGGAAGGATCAACTTTTTCTTAACATTGTCAGGTTTCGTTCCATCTGTGCTGATATATCGGAATTTCCCTCTATATACAAGCGGAACCTGCTCTTTGACTCCTTTGCGGAGCTTCAGAGGTTTCAGTGGCTCCAGAGCATCATCCAGATACAATGTGCATTTAGAAAAGCCGTAATTTAAAAGAGCTGCTGCATCCCGGAATCTTGTTTTCGGGTCCGGTGCGGCCATCACTGAGGCGATCAGTGTGATCCCATTTCGTTCTGCCACAGCACTGAGACAGTATTTTGCAATACTGGTGCTGCCTGTTTTAAGTCCCATACACCCCTCATAGCTGCGCAACAGTTTATTTGTGTTGGTCAGTGTAAATTTCGAGGAGCCTTTTCTGGTAACGTGTGTGATATCCTCTATCCAGACAGATGAATATGTAAGAACTTCCGGATATCTGCTGATGAGCTCCCTGCTCATAAGTGCAATGTCATAGGGAGTTGTATAATGCTCCTGTGATTCCGTCAGCCCGCAGCAATCCACAAAATGGGTATTTTTCATTCCAAGATCCTTCGCCCTCTCGTTCATCCTCTCCACAAAGGCTTGTTCTGTTCCCGCAACATGCTCCGCCATAGCTACGCTGGCATCATTTCCGGAAGCGATCACAATACATTTGATCATGGTTTCTGCAGTCTGCTTTTCTCCTTCTTCCAGAAATACCTGAGACCCTCCCATGGATCTGGCATAAGCACTGGTGGTAATGCTATCCTCCAGATGCAGGGTTCCCTCACGGATAGCATCAAAGATCAGAATCAATGTCATGATCTTTGTAATACTGGCCGGGCTTCTTCGGGTGTCAGGATCCCTGGAATAGATCACGGTACCGGTTTCTTTTTCCATAAGGACTGCACCCGGCGCTTCGATCAGCTGCTGTGCTTTTCCACTATCCTCCGTTTCTCCTCTGACACCAACGGGTGTCAGAACCAGGCATAAGACTAAAATACAGATCAAAAGACTTTCCGGAACACTTCTGTTCATAAGCTCACTCCTGCCGCAAACATCTCTGTTCTATTGTAAAAGCTTTCCTGAAAGATTATTCCTGAAATTCTGAAAAAGCATAGATTCCGGTCCGTATTCCTGTATCTTTCACTCTGCATCGCTTTGCTTTTTCAGTTCTTCGTCATACAGCTTAACACCTGTTTCACAATTTCCAGCAGCATATTTTCTTGCATAATTCGCTGCATCGATCGCCTCAGATGCATTGTCACATTCTTTGGTGATCAGATAGATCCCAGTGCGGACACAGAGCTCCATATCCGGATATTTCTCTTTCATCTGCCGTAAGAACTCCTGATTGGTCTTTAAAACAGATGTTTCCGGATCAACATCCATATCACATGGAGTGAAAAGGATAAAATGATCAGAGATCGCCCTGGTAAAATATACATCCATATCTGTTTTTAGAACGCTTATCACATACTCGGAAAACTGCCGCAGGATCTGATCTCCCACACGATATCCGTATTTTGCATTAATACGTTTAAATTTTTCAAAATCGGTATATATCACTGCATGTCCCGGCCCGTAACCTCCGATCAGCATTTTCTCCACATTTTCGCGAAATCTTGAAAAAGAAGACAATCCGGTAAGCTGATCCCGTCCGGATTCTGCAGCAATGCTACGATAAGCACTGTTAAATGCTTGGTTCTTGGCATAATGCGCAGAAATGATCTTGGTCACTTCTCCCAATAGCTTACGATCTTCTCTGGACCAGAGCCTTTTTTCCTGGCAGGTCACGTATGCAATGGCCCCTGTATAGCTTCCCTCACAGTACATGGCAGCACAGACTACGGTTTTTGCTCCGCACTGTAACACATTCTTTCTTCTCTGTTCCGAATATTCAGCCAGATCATTCTCCTGAATCACCACAGTACCATATTCATCATTGTGGCGAAACAATGTGATAAAATCACTTTTTGAGAAATGTATCTCATCTATCAAAAGCCTGTATTCTTCTTCCGAAACCCATTGAAAAACCCTGTTTATTTTCTGCTCTGCCACCTTGGTATGCAGGACTGTGATCCGGTTAAGCCGGAATTTCAGACCGATCACTTTCATCAGAAGTTCAATCGCTGCCTGAAAGCTGCTCATTTTTTCAAATATTTCAAATGCAGTAGAAACAATATCATTATGAAGATATCTGGCATCTATCTCAACACCCTCGTATAATTCCTGCTTTTCCTCTGTCTTATCCTCAAAACGTCTCAGATTATCACAGAAAGCATAGCGGTTTTTTCCATTTTTCTTTGCCTGGTAAAGTGCCCAGTCTGCATTTTCAAAGAGCTGTTGATATGTATATCCGGAAACATTTTCCGGAAGAAAGCAGATCCCCACACTGCAGGTTGCCAGATACGTGGTTCCCGAAAATTTAAGTTTCTGCACTTCCCGTATCAGTTTTCCTGCCTTTTTCATGATCGCTGCATGGCTGATATCCTTCAAAAGGATCACAAATTCATCGCCACCCAGACGCATGATCACATCATTAATGTCGAACAAAGCCACAAACAGCTCCGCAAAACGTTTCAGGACTTCATCACCGAACATATGTCCGTAAGTATCATTTACATTTTTAAAATAATCTACATCAAGCACCATCATCCCACATCCTGCATAGGGATTTCTGGATGCAAGGTATTCATCGATCAGTTCTTTTCCGAAAAAGCGGTTATACACTCCGGTCAGAGGATCTTTCTGGGCACGTTCCTCAAGAAATTCTTCCTGCAGCTTCTCCCTGGTGATATCTCTGGAGCTTCCTATGAAATAATGATATCCGGTATTTTTATCCTGTGCTATAAATCCCCGTACTGTCAGAAGACTCGCATTACCGTCTTTATTGATACACCGCACTTCTATCGTCCCGCCTTCCCGGGATGTCAGAAAATCCGTCAGGTACTTCCAGTCGTCTTTATAAACATTGCTGTATTTCTGTCCACTGGTCTTAAAATCCGTAATATTTTTTACAGGTCTCAGGTATTCATCCAAACGTTCATATATGTCCGTTTCCTGACAGTACTGAAAAAGCTTCAGTGTAGTATTTCGATAAATGCAAGCGTATTTTTCCAATGTATCCCGAATATCAAAAACGGGATTTTTTTCGTCTGTTTTCATCATCGACCTCCCAGAGAGTTCTTGAGTTCACAGTATTTGTAAAAAAGTATACCATATCTTTGGATATATATGTAGTTTTTTTATTTCTTTTTACAGTTTGTTTTTTACTATATAAAATACGCTGCGGAGGGCAGGATTACTCCTGCCCTCCTGTCTTTTTTTCAGGAAAATGATACGGGTATGGTATTTTTTATGCTGTCATTATGGGAATATCGATCATATCTGGATTTCTCATTTACAAAAGTCAGCGATGCATTTTTGTTTTGCATTGTCAGAGCAGCCGTACCGGAAGCAATCTTCCGGGGATCTGTACCATATGCAGGTGCAGCGCCTTTTATGATGCGGACATTCTCTGTATTTGCCCGTACATCTTTCAGATAGTAGCGCAGTACCGGTTTTTCCCAGACCGTATACTGCCCCAGCGGGATATTCCTGAGAGTGACCGATAATGTTGCATAGCCATTTTTATCGGTTTCATAGCTTCCTCTGGTAAAGGTCACATAATCCTCATATCTGTGAGGATTTCCGGATAGATCCGTACCTTCTGCCACAAAGGAAAAGGTTGGATTTCCATGAGCCCAGGTAATATCCTCCTCTTTGATCTTTTTTATGATGGTGATATTTCCAAGCGGAAGTGTTACCGGAGTATTCTCTGCTTTCAGATCCACAGTATCCGTATCTGTATTTTCTTTTTTCTGGAAGATTACCTCCTTTTCGTATTTGCCAGTATAGTTTTCCGGATTTTTTGTTTCCACTACTTTGAACCTTCCCTGATTGTCATCTGTGAGCACCAGCTCTTCCGTAGAGTACCATCCGGTTTCTATGTCAAACTTCAGGATGCTCTGCCCGCCCAGGTTATTCTGGTAAGTCTGCTTCCCTCTATTCCACTGAAGCACGGTAAATTCCGCATCTTCCAGAACTTCCCCGGTATAGATGTCTGTTTTTCTCAGACGGATCACCCCTTTATATTCCTTTTCCTTTTCATTGACAACTTCAAAGGAAAGGCGTGCATCCTTGTCTGTGATATTCACCTCTTCTTCCCAGCTTCCTGTATATCCGGGCGGAGTCTTTGTTTCCGCGATCTTATATTTTCCCTCATTATCCGAAGTCTTCAAAAGTTCACCACTTACATAAAGTTCACTGGAGATGTCATAATCCAGAAGAGTTCCTTTTTCTTTATAGGCTTTTTTGGCTGCACTGTATTCATAAAGTGTAAATTCCGCACCTTTCAGGATCTCACCGGTTTTCGCATCGATCTTACGAACTTCAATCCTTCGTTTTTCAGTCTGGTAGTTCACTGCTTCAAACAGAAATTCCTGCTTTTCTCCCGGCTTTTCCAGCGTAAAATTCTTCTGCCAGTTTCCGGTGTAATTGGGAGGAGATTTTGTCTCACGCACACGGAATTTTCCCTGATTGTCTTCGGTATAATTAAATTTCCCGGAGTTATAGGTACGCTTCTGTCCATCATAAGTCAGTTTTTTTAAGGTTACGTAGGCTTTGCTTTTTTTACTCCACTGATACAGGGTGAATTCAGCTCCTGCCAGTGGATCGCCGGTATTTCCGTCTTTCTTTCTGATGGATACTGTTCCGCTGATATCCATGATATCCGTTACGCTGACGGTTGTCGTCTTTCCGCCGGTTACTGTAACATTTTTGATAGCGGTGTTCAGTTTATAGCCTGCAGCGGCTTTCGTTTCTTTCACATAGTATTTTCCCGGAACCAGTTTTGAAAAAAGGATCTCTCCACTGGCGTTTGTTGTTCCGGTTGAAACCTTCTGATCCTTACTGTACATAGTCCGGTATCCGGAGGTCAGAGCTTCTGCTGCAAACAGTCCGTACTGCGCTCCCTGGATCAGTTTTCCCGTGTTGGGTTCCTTCTTGACCAGCTTTGCATTGCCGTAAACCGAAGGCTTTACTGAAAACGAAAGGCTTCCTCTTGTTCCCTGGTATACGTAAGCACCAAAATCCTGTACTCCATCTTTTCCTGCCTGGGCACTTCCGTCAACCAGGATATAGGAAACCGGCTGAAGCAGCATTTTACAGGAAAACTTCTTTGTCGCAGATGCATTTAACGGAAAGATCAGAAAAAAATATGCCCCATCCTTAAGGCTCAGGCTTGTCCCCGACATCATTTTGGGATTGGTTTTCTGTGAATTATAATCCGCTGCGCTCGTCCAGTAGGCCAGCTGCCATTTTTCTGCGGCTCCTCTTGTTATGGTGATCCCGTTCCCTGCTTTTGCTCCATCTGTTACTTTCATAAGAGTACTCATCTGAAATCCGTCCTTCATACTATCCGGAACAAAGGGAAAACCTGCAGGTCTGCTTCGAAATACACTTAACGGGATCGTCTTTCCGGATGCTGCTGCCCAGGAACCGTCTTCGGAAACATAAACGGCAGCTTTGTTTCTTGCAGGGATCGTCAATGTCTGGATCTTATCGATCAGGCGGTTTATCCCTGTATGTTCTACTTCTGCTGCTGTGGCATATCCACAGTCATTAAAATATACCTTTGACAGCGCAATATGCGTAAATACATAACGGTTCTGCCATTTTGACCAGTCTATGTGACTGCAGGAAGGGTCATATCCGGTCCCCAGATCCCCCGGTCCTCCGTAACCAAAGTACAAAAGCTTCTGGATCACAGAATTAGTCAGTGCTTTTACTACTTCATTCTTCAGCGTCATACTGTCCAGCCCATCCTGAGTTGCTTTCAGGCAATACAGAGGCGAAACCTTTTCCTCTCCTGTATCATCAATATAATGTACAGAACGATACGTACATCCCATACGGGTTTTATTTCCGGAACCAAGAAAATCATTGGCAGCTGTCCAGATCTCATCGCTGTAAACCCTGGTCCAGCTGTCCAGATAATACTGGGACGGGGAAAGTGCTGTAGCTGCGATAGCATCCTCTCCTTCTGAGATTACTTCCGCACTGCCAGCTTCCCGGAACTCCCCGGGAAGTGCTGCAGAAAGAGCAATGATCTCTCCGTTTTCGATATCCTGAATCAGTTCCTGATCCTCTTCACTTTCTCCTGTAAGGATTTCCGCGTTTTCTTCCGTGAATACAGTAAATCCCGGATCCTCTGTCTGCTCTGGTATCTCTGTCAGAGCTATATTTTCTCCTTCTTTTGAAGCAGCTTCCGGTTCTTCTTCCGGTTCGATCAGCTCATCACTGTCCGTATTTTCAGTATTATCTTTACCTTCTTCAAAAGCTTCCTCCACCGTTTCCGGTTCAGGCAAGGCTGTCGGAACCGGCATCTCAGCCTCCCCAGGCTGATCTGTTACCGGAATATCCGGGGCCTCCTCTTCTTCCTCCGGTTCTGTCTGTTCCTGCTGCGGATCTGCTGATACCGAACTCATATCTGCTGCAGGACTGGCCGAAACCACAAGAGAAGAAGCTGTGATCATCAATGCCAGCCATGCACCGATCATTCTTCTTTTCAATTTTTTCGTCCTCCTTTCCATAGCGTCAGACTGCAGGTAAGCAGCGCTATACCGGCCATCAGTGCAAACAGGATCACAGGAGATTCATCTCCGGTCTTCACTGGTATCGTCCTTACCGAAGAGCTGTTATTTCCGGAAGCTCTTTCTGTGCTTTCTTTCCTGCCATTCCGGCGTGGAACAGGGCTGGTATCTGCCGTCTCCTGATCCTCCTCCACAGAAAAGATCCATTTCACATCTGCAGCTCGAAGAGCATATAAATTATCCAGCTCTGCCGGAACCGTAACCTCAAATCTCATGTTTCCCTTTTCTCCGCTGGAAAATTCCCCCAGGGACACGGCCTTATTGAGAGACACAGCCAAAAGATCCCCGGAATACAGCTTTTTATCATTCATGGTGATCACCAGCTTCAGCTTTTTCAGAAATTCCTGATCCTTTACCGATTTACATTCCGGTGATGTGCGGAAGAAGATCTTTGCAGCATGCTCCGTTGTATTACGGATCTCTACAGAATCATGAAAAACATCTCCCGGCATTGCCGTGGAAAATCCGGAAAAAAAGTCTTCCGGAGCCGCGATCAGTTTGTGCGCATTTCCTTCAAACTCCACCTTCAGATCCACCGGACTTTTTTTCTGAACCACAAGACCATCGGTATCGTGGATACATCTTAAGATCTTCTGATTTCCCCAGGGTGACATGGCACGGAAATCCGGTGCAAAATTTGCCGCCTGGACAGCATCCGCCACGATGGTGATCCCCAGCTTCTTATCCTGGTAGGATTCATCCCATTGGGATGGTACAGTCACACCGGTAAAAATATCCACGCTGTCTCCCTGTTCCAGCTTCCTGGTATAATAAAAATACTCTCCCTTCCGGATCCATCTCGGTGACATTCCTGTAAGATTCCTGTCATCCAGACCATCCAAACCTTCCAGATCATCTGTATAAGAGATCTTCACCCTTACCCAGCATGGCTCTGAGTGATTGGTGATCCTGGGGATCTTGGATATCTCATCTCCCGGAAGAACGATCCGGCGATCCTGATATTTCATTTCTCGGCCGTCCTTTTTTTCCAGTTCCCGAAGAGAAATATTGATATCTCCCACTGATATGTGATTGGTCACTGTCACGGAATCTGAAAATCTGGCATAAGCAGCCGTGCACGCTAGGATACTGCCTGCCACAGCAGCACCTGCCAGCAGGGCTTTAAGGTGTTTTTTCAAGCATTCCCCCTCCTTTCTGCCTGAGCAGAAACCGGATCTGAAAAATACCTCCACGCACTTTCATAATCTGAAAATCCTTCTGCCTGTACAGCTTCCTCATAAACATTGATCTCAAAATCCTTAATGCTGTCCCTGTAAGTATCATCGATCTTTTGGGGATCGATCTGAAATCCGGTACACAGAGGAGTTGTTTTTTCACCCTCGGATATTTTTTTCCGGTAGTAATAATAGCCGTCCTGACTGTTATACACCCAGTTTGCCGTATCCAGACCTGTTAATTTCACGCCTCTGCCGATATCGTCATTGGAGTAGGAAAGGGACATCCTCACATAGCAGTCTGCCTGGAACCCTTTCACACTGCCGGAAAAATTTCCGATCCGGATCTCTTTTCTGTAGGATGGACCATTCTCCATAGGCGTAGGTGTAGGATCCGGAAAATCTTCCTCGATCTCCGTTGTCACATACCCTACTGCAGCAGAATTTATCTTTTTTTCAAAATCTGAAAAATACGCCGCAGTCCCTGTTGCGCACAGGATCCCTGTTGTCAGGAGAAGGAAAACGGGTCTTTTTAATTTATTCATTTCGTGACACCACCGGCCTGTCCTTTATTCTGATTTACATATTTCTGGTAAGCAGCAGTTGCCTGCTCCAGAACCGTAGTCTTGTCATCCCCGGTATTGGTAGCCTGGATCGCATAAGCCCGTACCGGCATATCGATCTGCTGTGTATCCAGCTGACCTTCGATGATATTGGCAAAGGTTACTGTATCAAAAAGAGTTGTAGTCTTTGTTCCCGGCTTCAAGATGTGGTTATATGCATAGGTGTAAACCATATTCTGCCCCACTTCGGTCCGCTCCAGCTGTGTCCAGTCCTTGTTTTTGGTGAAGCTGAACAGCTCTGTTTTTGCAAGCGCATTCCTGGTACCATCCTTGGCTACCGTGATCACATTTCGGACCGGAACAGAAACTTCCAGATAGACAAATGCTTCATTTACTCCTTTATTTGCTACATAGGGGTCCTTCCGGATCACCTGAGTAGGAACCAGATCTGTATTGTCCTCCGGTTTCCAGTTAGGTTCATCCAGGTCGATATCCACTTTTCCTACGGTAAAGCTGTTGGTTGCCGTTTCAAAATCCGTGAGATATGCAGCTGTTCCTCCGGCTGCCAGTGCAGTGATCACAGCAGCAAGTGCGATTCCTTTTACCAGTTTTCTGTTTTTCATCATGATTAAATTCCTCCCTGTATTTTTTTCTTTTTTGGGGTATATGCCAGATCAAAGAGTACTGACAGACATGCCGCTATGCAAACTGCGGCAAAAGGGATCCGGGCTTTCAGAAAATGGATCACGTAGCCCAGATAAGGCAGGTGAAAGACTACCCGCCCGATGATCTGCGACTGTTCTACAGATACAGGATCTGCTGTTTTATTAGCGTCGCCTTTTGTTGTACAGATACCGTTCCGGTTCTCTATGACCCGGTGTGTCACAACGGTATCATTTACACGAAACGTGATAATATCTCCTTCTTTCGGAGAAAAATCCTCCTCCCTGGAAAATACCACAGCTCCGGTAGGGATCCCTGGTTCCATGGATCCGGAATAGACCACATAGGGCCGGATCCCGAAAAGTCCGGGAATAAGAAGCACCAATGCCATCACCAGCATCAGTCCCAGAACTGTGTTGCCGATACATCGAAAAAATATTTTCATTCCTGTATTCTGTTCTACATACGATATTTGATGATCACTTCCCTCTGCAGGGAAAGAAACAGTGTTCGGATATCAGGAAAATTCCGGCGGAGACCTGCCCCACATAAATTGAGCCATAAAAAAGTCCTCCCTGTATAGCAGTTAATATGGCAATTCGCAACATGCTCCCATCACTTAAACTCACAGATTTTGAAGTGAGGACAAGCATAAGCAAAATAATAATACTGCAAAAATACTGAATGGAAATTATTCGAGCAGATATGCTCAGATGTGCAGTTCCTCTCATTACTTACAGAGGTGAAGGATTCCTGCGACATTTGTTAAAAAAGATTT
>ERZ779890.5347-NODE-5347-length-10110-cov-5.190055_pt1 | contig 10110 bp, 9 predicted proteins | sample MGYA00511553_ERZ779890 | MGnify/ENA primary metagenome ERZ779890 (study PRJEB29588, sample SAMEA2152064) | human gut metagenome | biome: human gut; feature: human-associated habitat; material: faeces | place: Denmark | collected 2008/2010 ...
CCGCCGTTGTAGCGGATGGTTTCGAGCATGCCTCCGGCCAGCAGGGTGATGATGATGAGCTCGCCCATGCCGGTGATGCCCGTTCCCATGGCTCCGAACCAGTCGAAGAAGGCGGTGCCGGTATAGATACCGATAATTCCAGTAGAGAGGATGCCCAGCAGCAGTACCAGCATGACATTGACGCCTGCTACGGCCGTACCCAGTACGATGAGGTAGGGGATTACTTTTATCCACTCGATGGTCTGTACTTGTGGTGGGGCAGAGACGGACAGTCCTTGAAAGATATAGATGCCCAGTATGATAAGTGCTGCCGGTACCACAATCATAAAGTTGACGCGGAACTTGTCCCTCATCACGCAGTCCTGCGTCTTGGTCGATGCAATGGTGGTGTCGGATATGAAGGAAAGATTGTCTCCGAAGAACGAACCTCCCACCACGATGGCAACCATGTAGGGCAGGTCGATGCCCGTCTTTTCCGCCAGCCCCACGGCTACAGGAGTCAGTGCGACGATAGTTCCTACGCTTGTTCCTATCGAGAGGGAGATGAAGCAGGCGGCAATGAAGATGCCCGCCAGCAGCAGGTTGTCCGGTAGTATATGCAGGGTCAGATTTACGGTTGCATCAATGGCGCCCATCTGCTTGGCGCTTTGGGCGAATGCTCCTGCAAGGATGAATATCCATACCATCAGCATGATGTTCTTGTTGCTGGCGCCTACGGAAAACTGATAGATGCGCTGTTCCAGATTCAGGCCGCGCGTGATGGCGATGGCATAGCAGGATGAGGCGAGGAAGGCTACCGTGATGGGGACTTTATAGAAGTCGTTCACCAGGAGCGAGGTCACCAGGTAGAGGCAAAGGAACACCGCCAACGGGCTGAGTGCCCACCAGCCGCCTTTGGTTTTAGGGGTTGTATCGGTTGTTGCTGACATAGTTGTATTGTTTGGTTGAGATTAATGTTTCACCACAGATTTCTATCTTTCAATCAATTCCATGTTAATCGGTGTTATCTGTGGTGAAATCAATTCCGCCGCAAAGGTAACAAAAACAAAGGGCGGCACAAAATGGTTTTGTCCCGCCCTCCATCTATCAGCCCTTAATTTTCAATTTACAAAGTTACTCCGGTCTTGAAGATGGCTATTTCCTTGTAGCCTTTCTTTTCGTTGTTCACGAATTCACCGCTTGCTACTTTGATGATATACTCGATGAAGCGTTCGCAGGTTTTCTCCATCGGTTCGTTCTCGACGATAACTCCGGCGTTGAAGTCTATCCAGCCCGGCTTGTTCTTTGCCAAAGTGGAGTTGGTGGAAATCTTCATGGTCGGCACATAGGTTCCGAAGGGCGTTCCGCGTCCTGTGGTGAACAGCACCATGTGGCATCCGCAAGAGGCAAGGGCAGTGGCGGCTACAAGGGCGTTTCCCGGAGCAGACAGTAGGTTCAGTCCCTTTACTTTCAGGCGTTCGCCATACGGAAGTACCCCTTCCACGTAGCTTGTGCCGCATTTCTGTGTGCATCCCAAGGCTTTGTCCTCCAATGTCGAGATGCCTCCCACCTTATTTCCCGGAGACGGGTTTTCACCTACCGGTTCACCGTGTGAAAGGAAATATTCCTTGAAGTCATTAATCAGCTTCACCGTGTCCTCAAACAGCTCTTTGGTGCGGCAGCGGTTCATCAGGATGGTTTCTGCACCGAACATTTCCGGCACTTCCGTCAGTACGCTGGTACCGCCTTGTGCTACGAGGAAGTCGGAGAACATGCCCAGTAGCGGATTGGCGGTGATACCGGAGAAACCGTCCGAACCGCCACACTTCAGGCCTACGCGCAGTTCGCTTAAGGGAATATCCTCGCGCTGGTCCTGGATGGCTTTGGCATAAAGTTCGCGCAGCAGTTCCATTCCTTCTTCGTATTCATCACCCACTTTCTGGGTCACCATAAACTTTACGCGCTCCTGGTCATAGTCTCCCAGGAACTCGCGGAATACATCCGGCTGATTATTCTCGCACCCCAAGCCTACCACGAGTACGGCTCCCGCATTGGGATGCAGCACCATGTCGCGGAGGATTTTCTTTGTATTCTCGTGGTCGTCGCCCAACTGGGAGCAGCCGTAGTTATGGGGATAAGCCATGATGGCATCCACGCCCTTTCCGCCCGTTTCGCGGCGCAGGCCTTCGGCAAGCTGGTTGATGATTCCGTTTACACAGCCCACTGTCGGAATAATCCATATCTCGTTGCGCACACCTACGTCGCCGTTCTTGCGTTTGTATCCTCTAAAGGTCAGGTTTGGCGCACCAGTATTGAGGTTTAGAGTTGTAGTATTGAGGTCTACGTTGACAGGGTTGTATGTGTATTCCAGCAACCCGGACAAGTTGGTCTTGATATTGTTTTCATTCATCCAATCCCCCTGCTTCTGCGCTTTCCGGGCGTGGCCGATGGGGTATCCGTATTTAATGACGTTTTCGCCTTCCGCAAAATCTTTCAGTGCAAATTTCACTGGATGGTGCAAGTAAAGAAGTGCATGAAAGAATTCGGGGGAAAAATACATATGACAGGACAATAAATGGGATTAGAAAATGTGTTGAACGAGGAATACAGGTAGCACTTTCACCTATTGTTACAGAAGAGCTATATGGAGAATTAGAAGAATATTTCCTTTTGGCTAGAGAATTGGGTGTAAGATCCGTTTTTCTACAGCCTATTAATGAGGTTGGAAGAGCAAAAGAAAACGGATTAAAGCGGGTTGAAGAAGAGAAAGTCTTTAAAAAGTTTGTCGAGATATATAAAAAATATGATGATTTGGATCGATATATTCCTGGATCGTTGGATGTTCAGCATTTTACATCCATTAAGATGTTGGAAAAGTGTTTGTTTTGTGGATCGGGTATTTCGTCTTTGGCAGTTCAGCCAGATGGAACATGTTACCCTTGTCCCAACACAATTATAGAGGAATTGAAAATTTGCAATATATTAACGGATGATATCGAAACGTTATGGTTTGAATCTCCCGTATTGGAAAAAATGAGAGGAATAAGTGTTAATAAAAACTTGCCTTCAAAATGTGCAGAGTGCGAAGTAAAACTTTTTTGCGGAGGAGGGTGCAGAGGTGTAGCGATAAAGAGTACAGGCAATTTGTACGGCATGTCGCCAGAATGTGAATCATCTAAGAATCGGCTTATTGAAATGATATGGACAGCAGCAAAGGAACCAGATTTATTTAATTATGAAATAGAAAGAAATCAGAAAATGGATGAGGTATTAGAAAATGAGATTGAAAAAATTACAGAGGGTAATTTTAAATTCACAAAAATAATACAGGAATGAGAATATGAAAGCAGAAAATAAAAAATTTAGAACCATTCATCTGTCGCTGAGGGCAATTGGGATTATATTTCATTATGTACCTACATTAGCGATTATAAAGATTGTGTTAGCAATGATATCAGGAGCAGGAACTTCTTGCTCCTTTTGGTTTATGCAGAGGTTAGTAGATGCAGTTAGTAGTAAGATTTTGAATGGAGGAACAATAGAATATATTATTTCGGCAGGGATTGGTTTTCTGATAGCGATGTTGATTCCGATCATATGCAGTAGTTATGTGGATGGTATGATACAGATTGAAATGGAGAGAAAAATAGGTGATAAATTATCAGAGGATGTAATCAGGAAATTTATGAGGATTCCATATGCGGATTTTGAAAGTATGGAATTTCAGGATACATTGATTCAAATGTCGCGAAGTCCGGATAGGATGATTCTAAAGTTGTTTCAAAATACGATAATAGCAATGCGATATTTTATGATATTAGCAGGACTGACAGGAATCTTTTTGAAAGCGGGAGTTGGGATTGCAGTCAGTTTTTCAGTTTTGTTCGCACCGTTGATTTGGCTCAATTTCAAGACGGCAGACATGATGAATGAAATTTATAATGAACAAACTATAGAGCAGCGGAAACGGGATTACTTAGAACAGCTTTTGACAGAAAAGGATTCATTGCTTGAGTTAAAGATATTTGGAGCTGTTAGATTTCTGGAAAAAAAGAGAAAAGCATTAGTGAAAGAGGTGTTAAATCGGAGAATCAGAGTAAAGGTAAAGGCACACAATTATTATTTGATTGGAAATTTTCTGACATTTGTCTGGTTATTCTCAATTTTAGTGTTTTTATGTATGAGTGCACTGGAAGGAAGTATTACATTAGGAGCTTTTGCAGCCGTTTTAACTGCGATGGGAGAAGCCTTGGATGATTCTGAAGCGTTATATATGACTTTGCAGAAAATGAGATGGGGAACGAATGTTGTATCTCACTTTTTGAGGTTTATGAGGTTGGAGGAAGAACATGATCCCCCAAAAAGTAAGGAAATAAAAGGAGATAACTGTATACGATTTGAAAATGTGAGTTTTACATATCCGGGAAGTGAACATTGTATTTTAAAGAATGTGAGTTTTGAAATCAAAGGTGGAGAGCATATTGCGTTGGTAGGCGTAAATGGCGCTGGAAAATCGACCATTATTAAATTGTTATGTCGTTTATACCGACCACAGAGTGGAAGAATTGTAGTAAATGGAATTGATTTGCAGGAATTTTCACAGGAACAACTTCAGAAGCTTTTTTCAGTAGTATTTCAGGACTATAATAGATTTTATTTGACACTTCGGGAAAATGTAGCAGCAGGGGCGTTGGAGCGTAAAGAGGATGATGAAAATGTGAGAAAAGCACTTCGCATGGCGGGGATTGAAAATGAAAAATTACTGATGGAGTTGGATTTACCGCTTGGAAAGTTAGAAGAACAGGGGATAGAGTTGTCCGGTGGGCAGTGGCAGAGAATAGCGATTGCCAGGGCCTATTTTATGGATTCCGAATTTGTGATTTTGGATGAGCCTACATCAGCTCTGGACCCTATTGCGGAGAACGCTATGTATGAAAATATAGCATCTATATTGACACAGAAAAGTTGTATTTTTATCTCACATCGTCTGGCGAGTGCCAAGATGGCGGACAGAATACTTGTTTTATCCAAGGGACAAATTCAGGAAGAAGGAAGTCATGCGGAGCTGATGGAACGCGGCGGCATTTATGCAGATATGTATAGGATGCAGAGCAGCTGGTATGAGAATCATGGGAGTGAGAGAGAATGTGATGAGGAAAATAGGAAATATATTTAAAATATTGTTTTGGGCAGCCCCTTTTTCGACAGCTGTCACTGTACTTTATTATATTTGTCAGGCAATCATCCCAGCGTTGTCGACTATTTTATTTACAGGAATACTCCAAGGGGTAATTGAGTTGCAAGAAGGTAACAGAGAACTCCTGATAAAAAATGTAGCGATTTATCTTGGGATGCGAGGGGGAATGTATTTTTTGAATTATGGATATAGTGTTTTGGTCAATACGGGGATTTTTGAAAAAGGCAGCATGTGTTTTAGGCAATTTCTGCAGGAAAAAACGGCAAGAATGTCTTTATATAATATGGAAAATTCAAAGATATTAGATCAGAAGAAGCGTGCAGAACGAACAGTTGAAGAGGATGTTCCTGCAATGGTATTTTATCAGTTTTTAGAGGCGGCATCAGCAGCGTTTGGTGTTGTAGCAGTATTGGGAATCATGCTGGACTATCATTGGGTTCTTGCACTGGCAGCTATTTTGGCAGTATTGCCATTTCCAATTGTAAAAGTTATAAGGGGGAAAAGTCATGTACGGGTAAAAAATTCACAAAGCAAGATGGTACGCAAGATGGAGTATTATTGGAAAATATTGACAGGAAAGGATAGCGCAAAAGAACTTAGAGTATTGGGATGTCAGGAATACCTATCACGACTATGGAAGAAAGAAAGTTTTCTTGTAAGAGAACAGTTATGGATGGAAAAGAAAAAGGATGCAGTATGGTGTTTCTTATGTGACATAATTCAATTTGCAGGATATATAGGAGCATTACTACTTGCCGTGGGGCTTGCCGTATGGGGACAGATGGAAGCTTGTGTATTTGGTGCATTGATTTCCGCATTATTGAATATGCAGAATTGTATAAAAGCATTTCTGGAGGCAGTAGGAGAATTGCCGGAGCTTTTAAGTCTTTATAATAATTATGATGCATATTTAAAATTGGGAGAAGAATTTAAGGAAAAGGAAGATAAACGATGTGTAGATAGACAACCACAAATTTCTTTTAGCCAAAAGAAAATTTGTTTGGAACATGTATTTTTTTCTTATCCGGAGATGCAGAAAAACGTTCTTGAAGATATTTGTTTAGATATTTTGCCAGGAGAGCATATTGCAATTGTTGGAGAAAACGGAAGTGGGAAAAGTACATTAGCAAAGCTTATCCTCGGATTATATCCAGTTTTGAAAGGAACAATACGGTGGGGGGAGATTGATTTGAATCAGTGTATGGTAGAGAATTTGTATCGCCATATTTCGGTGGTTTCACAAAATTTTGTGAAGTATTATCTGACGTTGAAGGAAAACATAGGAATTTCATGTGTAGAAAAATTGGAGTCTGATTCGGAAATTATAAGAGTGTTAGAACAGGTTGGATTTACGGAAAAAATTTCATTAAACCAACAGCTTGGAACAGAATATGGAGGTGTTGATTTTTCGTTGGGGCAGTGGCAAAAGCTGGCGATTGCACGGGGAATACTAAGAAATGCAGAAATAATTGTGATGGATGAGCCAACTAGTGCATTAGATGCAATTACAGAAAATGAAGTATTGAATTTGTTTATGAGAGTGATGGAAGAAAAAACAGCTCTGTTGATTTCACATAGGATTGGAATTTGTTGCAAAATGGATAAAATTGTAGTAATGAAAAAAGGAAGAATTGTGGAGATTGGTTCACACGAGGAGTTATTGAGAAAAAACGGAGAATATGCCAGATTGTACTGGGCACAGGCAGGATGGTATCAAGAAAAATAGAAGTTATATATCAAATTTCGAAACAGTCGCAAAGCAACTGTCAAACTCCCGGGAATTGTATTTGCGAAGAGGCATCTTTCTATGCTACAATCAGGTTCAGGACTTCGTGTGGAGTGGAAACAGGACTGACAGGGCATTTACGCAATTCGATGAACTGGGAGTGACAGAATGGAAACAACAACACTAATATTCTTGTTTATACTGGTATGGGGCATACTCGGAGTTACGTTTCTTTGCATCGGCATCGGATTGCATGTAAGAGGACGGAAAAAATACCTGCACTTTTCCAGTCACTGCAACGGTAGAGGATCTGCGAAGAAAAATGGAGAACGGACATGAAAATAGCAGTAATGTCAGATATACATGGAAACTATATCGCCTTGCAGCGCTGTCTGGCGCATGCGTTGGAGCAGAATGTGGATGCGTATATTTTTTTGGGCGATTATTTGGGCGAGTTTCCCTATCCGCAAAGAACGCTGGAGATTCTGTATGAACTGAAACAAAATGCTTCCTGCATTTTTATAAGGGGAAATAAAGAAGATTACTGGCTCAATCGCAGAAAAGATCAAAACTGTGACTGGAAAAGTGGAAACCGCAGTGTCATGGCAATGATTTATAATTACAACAGTCTGAATGCAAAGGATCTTGATTTTTTTGAAACGTTGCCGATCAGCCAAAGCATCCGGTTTGCCGGGATGGAACCGGTTCTGGCTTGTCATGGAACGCCTTTTGAGAATCAGAAAGCGCTGCTTTCGGAGGAATTATTCGTTCAAAAATGCGAAGAACGCTATATCATATGCGGACATACCCATATGCAAGGATTCGTTTCTGACGGGAAAAAGAGAATCATAAACGCGGGAGCGGTCGGAGTTCCGTTGAAGTCCCCGAAAAAAACACAGTACATGATATTGACCTCGGACGGAAAGGACTGGAAGCCGGAATTTCTTTCCCTGGAATATGACGTGGATACCGTAATAAAAGAAATTCACGAATCCGGGCTTTGGGATGCATCGCCGTACTGGTGCAGGATCACGGAGCATTTGTTGGATACCGGAGAGCTGCCCCACGGAACGGTCTTAAATCATGTCATGAAACTAAACGACTATCAGGACCCCTGGTATAATATTGCGGACTCCTATTGGGAGAAAGCACTGGACGAGCTGGGGATAAGATAGGGTGGAACAAGCTTGCAGGTATTGTGAACTTTGGTTTGACGAAGTTGCGTTTGAGAGGAATACCGGTTATGGTCAGAAAATTACAAAAAGCAGATATAGACAGAGTTGCCGATATATGGTTAGATACGAATTTAAAAGCACATGATTTTATTTCTGCTCAATATTGGAAACGTAATTTTGAATTGGTAAAAGAAATGCTGTTACAGGCGGAAGTCTATGTCTATGAAAGTGATCAGAAAATCCAGGGGTTTATAGGGCTGAACAACGATTATATCGAGGGCATTTTTGTTTCTGATAAAATGCAGTCTCAGGGTATCGGTAAAATTCTGCTGAATGATACAAAAGACAAAAGAAACGAATTACGCTTAAATGTGTATCGGAAAAATACACGGGCAATCTCTTTTTACCAGAGGGAAGGTTTTGAGATCCAGAGCGATGGATTGGATGAAGCTACTGGAGAAAAAGATTATGTAATGGTGTGGAAAAAGAAATAGAAAATCCCGTTTGCAGAATTACGAAAATCCAAATCCTGAAAAAGATATGATGCTCCTGACAAACTGCCGTGTCTGCTAAAAGCAAGACACGGCAGTTCACTTTGCTTTCCTCTCTTGTGGATGTATGATACAACTTATCCCCTGATTTTTACAACTTACAGTCCCCAATGTAGATATGAAAAACAAGCTGTGATATAGTATCGTAGAACCGAAGGGAGGGGTGTTCTTTCCTGTATTGTGAAAAAGCAGTATTTAAGTGCAAGCAAAAGCTGTATGATCTTGCATTCAGATACAGGCGTTAGCGTTGTTTCAGGCACATACGAAAGAAATGGAAGAAAAATATGGAGAAACGATTATGGAAGAAAGAAAAATTTTGACACCACAGTCCGTTCAGCAGGATCTGGACGCTTTGGGGCAATACAAAACAGCAGACGTGGACAGGCTGATCCGCCGCTATGTCAAGGAACAGGCGGACGCAGCTCCCCTTCGGGAACATATTTTGACGGAGCAGCAGTTTCATCGGATCTACTATTATGTAAACTTACAGCAAATTAAGGATGTGGCTGCACGGATGGCTTTTATTCACAATAATTTACTGTTTACGGATTGGTGGCACACGGATCAAATCATTCGGTATGTGGCGGCGCTGGATTTTGAAATGGCGATAGGGTATGCCCAGAAATATATCCATTCCGATGATCCATTTATTCGTCGCTGGGGCTATGTAATGTTTATTTCCCGGCTGGGGCATGGTCATGCAGAGCGGTTGCTGCCGCTGATGAAAGCAGACGATCACTATTATGTACAGATGGCGCAAGCCTGGTTGATTGCAGAGCTGACTATTTTTGAGCCGGAGGTTGTTCATCGGTGGATGAAAAGCTGTGGGCTTCCTTATTCCATCTGCGGCAAGGCCATTCAGAAAATCTGTGATTCCTACCGGATTTCCGACGATTGGAAAGTGAAATTCAAAGCTTTGCGGCCGGAACTGAAAGCAGCATTTGAAGCGTACGATTTCCTTCCGGCACAGTTGGCAAGGGATGCAAAAAAAAATTTCAGTATAAGTTGATAAAATCGGGCGCGCGGACCTCTCAATATGGAGATGCGATTGACTGGCTGATTCGGGCTGGAATTGTGAATAAGTGTATGAAATGCAGTCAGGGATTTTATCCGGTTGCAGCATATCAGGATGTGAGTGCATTTAAATTATATTATAGTGATCTGGGTATTATGTCCGCCAGATTGGGAATGACTCTGGAGGCGCTACAGGGTAAAGAAACAGAGCATTTCCGAGGTATATTGACAGAAAACTATGTTGCAATTGCGCTGAAAACGAATGGCTATGATCTTTATTATTGGGAATCAGATAATAGAATGCGCGCTCTGCGAGCATTCTATTGTCATGAATCAAATTGTCGGTGTCCTATTCGGATTGACCGACTATGCCTATTGGCTTTATGTAACTGACACAGAAGGGAATATAGATATGTCAACTACCCACGACCTAAAGGTCATGGGCTTGTAACTGCCCAGTCGTACTAA
>ERZ779890.5353-NODE-5353-length-10102-cov-5.870210_pt1 | contig 10102 bp, 10 predicted proteins | sample MGYA00511553_ERZ779890 | MGnify/ENA primary metagenome ERZ779890 (study PRJEB29588, sample SAMEA2152064) | human gut metagenome | biome: human gut; feature: human-associated habitat; material: faeces | place: Denmark | collected 2008/2010 ...
GCTGACCTCAAAAGGTCAGCACACGGTTCTCTTTGTCTATAGCGAGGCAGATTTTAACCCGCCCGCATTTAATCACGGTGTTGCTGTAAGCAGCTTATAGAGCCGTTCCATTAGTCGCAGCACGCATCCATTCGCAATGCTATCACTTATGAGACTGCCCTCACAGAAATGATCCCGGCGAAAATGATAAGCAAGACCAGCTGCCGCACCATGCAGCGGTAGTGTATCTATCCATACTTTTTCTGCCTTAACAATCTGCCGCTCATTAAGATTTAGGCTTTTCATTATTTCATGGTAATTTCCAATCACCACGCCATTTTTATATGTTTCCTCTATAAACCGCTCAATGTCTCGCATCAGCCCATGCTTGTCCGCCTGTGGCGCATAGGCAGAATATTCTTTACACCAATCTCGCTTTTCCTCTGATGTTTCAATCTCCCGTAACAGTTCAATAGCTGGTTTCCAATATGTATTCATGAGCTGCGGATCGCTCCAAAATACCGGAAGCACTTTTGCCCAGTCATTCTTCTGCCGATTCAGCGAGAGTTTATCACCACTGCCCCGATTTCGATTGAGCGTCCCCATTACACCGCAGTGCGCCAAGGCAAACACATACACCGGCATTCCATTTGAGAGTTTTACCACCACGGGGTTCTTCTCACTTTCGATAACACGGTTGTAACTCATCTTGTGTGATATCGTGCTGTCAAAACAGCCGAGTACACTTTTCCATGTGTCCTTACCCAAGCACAAAAGGATGCGCGGACGGATGATCTTAACCAGTCGGCGGAAATATTCTGCATCTGCCGCCGCCCAACTTTTCTTAAAATTTCCGCTGGTTCCCTTGACTCGGTAGCCCATCACGAAGTTCGTAAAAAATAGGCGTGAATCGTCCGTTAGAATGTCGAATCCAATCGAGCGAAAGAGTTCAATGAGATTTCTATCTGTTGGGTTTTCATTTTCACACATATAACTGACAGATTGCCCGCAATTCATTGCCTGTATATTCCGCATAACTGCTGCGGCTCCGGCATCCCATGGGCAACCCCAATCCTGACCCACCAGCATGATCCGGGCATCTAAATGTCCGCGTCCCTGCCAATAAGTCCACAGATTGATCTCTTGGCATTCATCGCACCACTTCAATTCACGCTGCGCAGATCGATAGGCTGTGCGAACATCAGCGATCAACTGCCTGTATTGATCGTTCTTGGACACGCTGCCATTCCTCCTTGCTATCCTGTAAATCGATTATAATGTTTTGACTAATGGCATCATTCTCTCATGCGCAGTTATCATTTATCCATATCCGCTGTATCTTCCAGCAGATTTGTCACCACTTCATTAAGCTGCGCAGCATTCTTGGAAGTAATGACAGGAACGCCGGTCTGCGTCTCAATGGCCTTCCGCGCGTCGCCAGCCACCTTGCCACCGGCACGGGCCACGTCGATGTTTTCCGAAAGGGTTGCCGGTGCTTTCTGTTTGGAAATTTCCGTGGTGGTGGCCTCCGCCAGCATATTCAACACCAGTTCCAGCGTGCTCATGTTGTCACGAAGGTTTTCCTTTTTCAAGCCTTTCAGGTTTTTGTACTGGCGGGTGGACATCCCCGACCACGCGCGGGAGATCTCATCGGTGAGGATGGCGTACTCCACGCCCTTCTGAACGCCGCGGGCGTCCCACTCGTCTGTCAGTTCCTTACGGACCTGAATGGCTTGCAGCCGCTGGTTGATCCATTCGCGGGTATAGCCCTTTTTGAGATAGGTTTCCAACGCCCGCTCGATGGTCAACTCCGGGTCTATGGTTTCCTCAATACGCTCCCGGCCAACCTGTGCCAACCAGAGCTTGAACGGTTCTGCTTTAGGGGAAGGAATGGACTGGATGATGCGGAGGAGCTGCTCGGTATCAGCCACGTCGGTCAATCGCTTTTTGCCATCCGAAGCGGTCATTTTCAAACCGTGACAATTTGTCACGGTTTCATTGCCTTCGGCCTTCAACCGTTGCTTAAGTTTGCGCCAATACGCCGTGGGATCAACGCTGTCCGTCAGTACGCCAACCACATCGACAATGGAGAAGTACCATTCTTCCTTTTCTTCATCCCACGCCGTGCGGATGCGTTGGTTTTCAAAAAGCTGAATTTTAAGAGACATCCTATCACCCCAATTCCTAATCACCCAGGATCAAGTCAATGCGCCGTTGTCTTCCACCTTTTCCACTTCAGACAGTTCTTCCCAATCCTCACGATTTCCGCATCTGCGAAGGTAGTCGTGACCACCATCCACGGCGTATGCCCCGCAGCTGCAAAATTTGAAATCATGAACAGTTTTGCTCTCGATAATATCTCCACATTTCTTGCATCTGATTGCGTTCCTGATAATTTTCGCCATAACAATCACTACTTTCATCATTTTTAAGGGCATAACAAGAAGTATTCTCGTTTCGTGTAATCATATCCCCGCGTTTAATAACGCATCTCCTATCCTTTTCACAAGCGGCACCACTAAGGCGTTACCCATGCAAAAATATCGCATTCGTTCAGGCATTCCTGTATTTGTCCAGTCATCCGGGAAACCATTTAATCGTTCGCATTCAATTGGAGTCAGCACCCGTAAACGACCAGTCATCGGGTCCTGTACGACATGAGAAGTCCGGCCCACCTGGGACTCTGAGGTCAGCATCGTTCTTGAGGGCTTGTTCAACGATTCTGGAAATTGAACGCTGCCCTCGGAAAAATAATACTGACTGCCATCTCGCCGCTGCCGTTTCTCACGCTTTGCCCCCTTGGAGTAGGTCCATCGGGGCATGTCTTCGGTACGAAGGAAATAGTGCTCATCCACTTGACCTGTTTCTAATATATCCTTTAGAGACGTGGCCTCTACTCGCTGCGAAGTCACATCAACAGAGTATATCCGTCCGTTCATCATAACGCCAGCGTTATATAAATATACTCGCTGACCTCTTGAAACAGTCGAAATATCAGCATATTCTAATTCGTCGATCCAACTTTCAACATATGACCTGCTATGACTTTGAACAGGAAACGCTTTTGCTAAAATACCATTCTCCATAATATGCTTGTGCATAGACTTAAGGCCTTGCACACATACCGCTTCTGCAAAATCGCAAAAAATCTCCGTTTGATTATGATAGGCCACGATAAAGGTCCGCCGCCGTCGTTGAGCGTATCCATAGTCAGCAGCATTGATGACTCGCCATTCTACGGCATAGCCTTTCTCATAGAGGCATCGTAATATGATGGAAAAATCACGACCGAACTGTTTGGCCGGAGAGCGGATCAATCTGTCCACATTTTCCAGCAACACATACTTTGGCCTTTTTTCTCTGAGAATATCATCTATTTGCCACCAAAGCGCACCCTTAGTTCCCTCAATTCCTGCGGAATTTTTCTTCATGATAGAATAGTCCTGACACGGGAATCCTCCAACAAGCAGATCATGGTCAGGCACATTGATTTTAGCTTTGGCGATATCTTGGCAAACATGGCACTTTTTATTGCCGAAATGCGTGGTATAGCACTCAAAAGCATACTGCTCTCGCATAGACGGTTCCCATTGGTTTGCCCATATCACTTTGAACCTATCAGACGCAGATTCCAAGCCTAAGCGAAAACCGCCTACGCCTGCAAAAAGCTCTACTGTTCTGATAGTCCCCATAAATGTAACTCCTATGTAAAGCGCTGATATCACTCTTCATAGTCAATGGCTTCTTGCGCATCTGCGCTATCTATCAGCTGCGCAAGGATGACTTCCTCGATCGTAGCAACACATGTCGATAAGTCTTTGATGACTTCTTTTTCCCAAAAGTGAATGGGGACCCATCCAGCCTGCATCAACAGATGGTCGTTCCGAAGGTCGCGAGCCATGTTTTCTTCGATTTTTTCGATCCAATACTCGCGATTCCGCTTAAGCCGCATCTTTCGGGCTTCCCAGTCTTTTCCGTGCCAAAACTCGCCGTCCACAAAGACCGCGATATGGTATTTTAGTATCGCTATGTCTGGAGACCCAGGCAGCCTCTTGTCGTTCTTTCGGTAATGATAGCCTTGATGCCAAAGCGCTTTTGCTAAAAGCGTCTCCGCCTTGCCGCCCTTCAGTTTGACCTTGGACATACGCTTTCGGGTCTCAGGAGTGGAATCGTATGATTTGGGGTGTTTCATGATTTGCTTTTCCTTAAATATCAGCCCGGCATCTCATTTTGAGGCGTAACATCGACATAAGATAACTCTCCAGCCGCATATGAATAGCGTAACAGTTTCAAACTATTCCATTGTTTATTTCGGACGGGATGGCTACCCAAGGTATAATACCGCTGAACCACCTCACTGTAATAGGCCGCAATATCCTCGGGATACTCCGCTGCAATAATGCAAGCTTCGACCGCCTCATAATCACCATAAGCATACTCGGAGCAGACCCAGTCGACATATTTCAATACCTGATCAATAGTTGCGTTGTCTGCTGTATCTTTTTTCAATTCGGTGACAAGATATTTGCAGGGAATTTTTGTGTTAGGCAGATAGCGCATTGCTAAGACATCGATTTTATCCATATAATCAATGGGTTTGAATGGTGAAGCTATTACCTGATGAGAAACATAATCCCAAGCACCTAAGGCATGAACTCGGTTATGGCACAGGTCATATACAACAGCTGCTTCAAGTGCCATTTCATGCTTTACTCGCGAGCCAAAAATACATGTTTGAAGCATATCTGCTGGTTTGATCAAATACCTATCAAGTACTTTTGCTGCTATCGCATTGTGAATATCATTGCGCTCAGGAAAAATCCCAGTTTGTGCTGCTGTCTCTCGTTGTCGACGCAACAGAAAAATCTCTTTTAACGATGCATTCTCCTCGTCGCTAAGTTTAATGAACGAAACTTTCCAGAAAGCACGAAGCATCTTGAAGGTGTTTGGCTTATATGTCAAAATCTCGTCCGTATCAATTCCTTCTTCAAAAAAGTACGGTGCGCCTTTAAATGTACACAGCCAACGGTAATGTGGGCTCTGACTTCCAAAGTTCACCAGCAGGTCATTGCTTATATCTTCATACTGCACATTGACCCTTGCAGATGAACGAGGATAATTACAATACTTGCAATCAGGGCCAATGGAAATCAACTCACCGATGCCATAATACCTGCGTTTACAAAAGAAGTAAATATTGTCGCCTGGCTTCATTGACATATAGTCTGCTAAAGTACCCTCAAAGGACAGTGGAGCAATCCCTTTCAAATATGTCGAATATATTCCCTTTTCAGCACACTCTCGAATCATGCTGACTGGATCTTCATCTCCGCCAATAGCAAATACATATCCAGCCATTACCGCACCTCCTTGATCTGCTCTGCGATATAAGTATTGTTCAGCCAAAAACACTGCTTGGTCATCATGCGGCCATCAGGCAACGGCAACTTATCCGATGCGTCTTTTCCGTGGGGTCGCACATGTGCAACGGGACTCTCGGTCTGCTTCGGTAGATCATTGCTTACCCCACGAGGTGTCTGGATCAGCCGGACGCCTCTACGAATCGTTTGAACAGTCCTCTCCCAAACACGATGCACCTCTTCAAGGTCATCATTTGGTATATTCCAGAACATGATGCGGTCGAATACATACGCTCCATCACCCCGTTCCTGGAAGATAACAAACATAAACTTCGTAGGTGCCAGATAGTTATAGAGTTCCGATTCTTCCCAAGTCTCTTCCTTGCTCAACGCAATAAAGTCAAATGTGGGGAAGGACATGCTTTCCTTGATCTTACCGTTGCTTTGCACTCGGATAGTTTTGGGGATAATACCTGCCTTTTGAAACTCCTCCGTACAGGCAATGCGGCCTTTGACATCCAACATTCGCGCCAATAGGATCTCATTAAGGCTCTTGGCATTGCTATCGACACCAAGTCTGAGTTTAAGTTCATTTTGAGTCATTCCATAGTAATGCTTAACTTTATCAATAATGTAATCCTCAAAAGTTTTGGCGTGCAGCACATCTGCGGATTTGATAATACGCGGACTCTCCGCATTTCCAAATATATACTTGTTGAGGATCTGCGTCATGTACGATGATTTCAGAGAATATGCCCGCTGTTTTGCAGGAAGCTCTGAAAATGGTTGCTGCCGGACGCTGGATGCATTGGCTCCCTTTGTACAAGCCGCAAGATAAAGTGTGTCACCCTCCGAGAGTTCATGAGCACGGCCTGCACGGACCTTTTCCATGATAGTTTTCCAGTCGTGCTCAATGATAGCAAGATCCTCGTCTGGGAAACTAAACAAAACCGCCTCGTCTATCCGAAAATCACCCTTGGGCTTGTCTGCAAGATGCTCATAGGACATGAGAAGCATGGTGTTACATTTATGCCAAAAGGCACTGGTTTGGAAGGTCTTATCGTACTCCTCCATATAGTTGATGATATTGCAGACCAGCCGTTCCTTTGCACGGATCCCGTTTTTTCCACGCAGGTAGGGCGTGACCTTCAGTTCTACGCCAGCCTCTGGGAAGTCTGGCTCAGACTCGGAGTTGGGCGTGTAGCCAAACCAGCTCTCTTCGATAACAGTTCCGATAGCACCTTTTCCCGTGGCCAAACGACCAGTTTTATCGACATCCCGGAGCGGGATACCCTTGATCTCCTGCGCACGCCGCAGAATTGATTCTTTGGTCACATACTGTGTTCCCTCCACTGCTTCCAACTCCTTTTCTATGATTTTATTATGAACGACCATGGGTCTTGCGCATTGCTGCACAAGACCCATGGATATCATTCTGATTTTGATATAGCTTATTTTTCTTCAGCTATGATCGTATCCAGAACTCTACCCATTCTGGTTATCATCGGTACGACCAGGGCGTTGCCCATGCAAAAATATCTCATCCTATCAGGCATACCCGTATTTGTCCATTCGTCATCAAATCCCTGGAGGCGCTCGGCCTCGACCGGGGTCAGCAACCGGAGTCTCCCTGTTCCGGGATCTGACACAACATGAGTGGATCGGTTTAGCGTAGATTCACTGGTCAACATCGTACGGCCAGGTCTATCCCACGGGTCAGGGAAGGCAATGGGGCCTTCTGAGAACGTATACTCATGACCATCTACTGATTTTCTTGGGATTTTCTTTGCCCCTTTAAGATATGTCCATTTGGGCATTTTCTCGTTAGTAATATAGAATTTGTCATCAACATTCTTCTGCAGGATTTTCCCAAGGGCAATAGGTTCTTCCTCCTGCTCAATTACTTTTGATGTATAAATTCTACCTTTGCGCATATATCCTGCGGCTTCGAATGCGAAGGCAAAGTTATCGCTCACATCTACGATGTCACCGCCGATAACCGTCTCCGTTATCCGGCCCATGTTTTGAATGGGGAAGGCTTTCGCCATAAGGCCACCATTTTTGATGATCATATCTGCAGATATGTCGGCCATCTTCTGTCCATAAATCGTGTCGTTTCTGTATGCGAAGATGAATGTCCTACGACGACGCTGCGCTGCACCGTATTGTGCTGCATTAACAACTCGCCACTCCACACTATAGCCTTCCTTGGCAAGACACGCAAGAATAACGCCGAAGTCACGTCCCCTCTGTTTGGCCGGAGATTTAAGTAATCTATCAACATTCTCGAAGATGCAGAACGGTGGTTTTTTTGCGATGATCGTATCTCTTATCTGCCACCACAGTACGCCCTTTTTACCTTCGATACCATGAGAAGACGACAGGGTGTGTGCCACACTATAGTCCTGACAAGGGAAGCCCCCAACGAGAAGTGTGTGGTTTGGAATGGCCTGCTTGTCCATCGTGCTGATGTCTTCTCCAGTATGAAATTCATTATTTAGGTCAGAACTGTCTCCAAAATGCTGCACATAGCAGTCATGTGCCCATTGTGTCCTTGCGCCGGGTTCCCACTGTGAGAACCATGTAGTCTCCCAGCCCGCTTCCAGTCGTTCGAATCCCAATCGGAATCCGCCGACACCTGCGAATAACTCACAGATAGTCTTTTGCATAATAAAGCCCTCCTTTGACCGTCATGCGGTCAGCTCGCTTATTTTTCATAGACCGAGCCGTAGCTCATGTTAGCACCGGCAGACGCCGGATCGTTGGTCTACCCTTAATGAGTATATCATAGTTGCTTATATAAATCAGCAACAATCTTTGAACATGTGAATTTTTTGAATAGTTACTCAAAGTTAAGTCGATTGGATGTTTTTAAGTAGCAATCGATACCCAAGATTTCTTGCATTAGTCTCAGTAAAACAGATTGCCACTTTACTGAAAAATGGGATCTTGGGTCTACCATCATGAAAAGCATTTATTATGGCAATTACGATTTCATAATCAGAAGAATTAAACGGTTCTGAAATAACATCGGAGTATCCATCTGCTTCCATCTTTGCTCGCAGTTGATTCCTAAAACTCTGGTCAAGCCACATTTGCCCTGCTACAAGAGCTTGATTAAACAGATGGCTAAGTTGGCTGGAGCCTCCGTTTCTTTTGACATGAATCAGCTTATTTTGCCACAAAACATCACACGGTTCGATATTATTACCTTGTCCGCCACCTATGGCGATTTTGTACTTATGAAGTAGGTAAGAGTTCGCAAGGGAAGCACTTAGAGCATCGTTATATTCATCTTCATTATTATGATTATAAGCAATAAATACATCTTGACATAGCTCAATACTCAAATATCGCTCATTGATACTGGCAACAAAATCATTGTTGATTTTATACCATTTTCCGTTGTTTAGGTTATATTCCTGCCCATCTAAATTAATTTCTGCGATAATGCATTTATAGGCAGACCACTCATAAGCATTTTCGGTCTCATCGCGACTTGCACGGGCATAGATTCGTTTGCTCTGTAATTGTTCTACACAGGTCAATTCATTTCGTATAGATTCAATAACTTTGTCGATATAAATATCTCCGAATGTTTCATCACAGCCAGCAAACTTAAAGTCCTTAATATCTTCCCATGCCACTACTTCAGGTACAGCCATCCATACTCGGTCAAACTCGTTAGCCCTTATGGTTGCAATTAGTCTTTGATTCAGCCTCTGTATGACTGTCTTTTCCTTAACATACTTAATATTGTCTACCCACGCAAACCGTTCTCGATATGTATCTTCTTTAAAGCGACGGTAACAAAATACCAAAAACTCATCAATATTGCTGATATCTCTCGCAACAGTAAGACTGAAAATATCGCCTCCTGTCAACATGCTTTTTTCAAACATATCGTCTTCAGATTTTCCACTTACATTTTTCATAAGATCACGATTTACATCAAAACCAAATTCAGATATGTCACTACTCTTAGGCAACTGCTCATCGCTTTGTTTTTGATTTGATCCAACACTTGCTTTTGAAATGCGGCGAATCTGGTTCTGTTTTATGCTATTAAGTACTATTTTTAATCCAAATTGTTCTTCAAGAACATCTTCTCGGAACAAAAATCTTGCGTAACCAAAAGTGAGCGCAAAGGTCCTATATTCCTCGTCAATTTGAATGGATTTAATCAGTACTACTCTTGAATTTGCTTGTAATAGCATACCATCACCACCACGTAAGAAGAAATTCCTGAGCCAGTTCGGCTCATGGGCCAATGATGGTACAAAGTATGCAGCAGAATTTTCCGAATAGCGTTCAAGAACACGAATCTTCCCTGGGTCTTCAAAGATATCGTTTGCGCTTGTAATGCCTTCTTTGACCAAATAGACCGATAATTTGTTTTTGGTTGCCATTCTATTGAACACCACCTATCAATTATAAACTATTCCGCTGTATTCTCGGGCACAATCTCCACAATATCCTCAATTCTACAATCCAGCGCCGCACAAATTTTCACGAGTATCTCTGTGGTGACATGCCCATTCCGGCCCATTTTGGTGACGGATGCTGGACTGATGCCCGCCTTTTCACACAAGTCTTTCTTTTTCATGTCTTTATCGATAAGCAGCTTCCAGAGTTTTTTATAACTCACAGACATAAAATATCTCCTCCGTACCGATTACAAAAAATGCTCTGCCACTTGGCAGAGCACTCGGTCTATTGCAGCCATACTGCCAAGGCCTATTCCAACACTTGACAGCGTTGTT
>ERZ779890.5362-NODE-5362-length-10085-cov-2.811167_pt1 | contig 10085 bp, 13 predicted proteins | sample MGYA00511553_ERZ779890 | MGnify/ENA primary metagenome ERZ779890 (study PRJEB29588, sample SAMEA2152064) | human gut metagenome | biome: human gut; feature: human-associated habitat; material: faeces | place: Denmark | collected 2008/2010 ...
TTGTATATGTCGGTTTGCAAAATTGGTTGGTTTTTATCGATAAAGGCAAGCAATTTTGCGTCTAAGGTTGGAAGTACCGCAAGTCTTACGTTTTCCCGTTGCTTCAACCGCTGATAGTTTTCCTTCAAATAGTTCAGACGGTCAATTGTGGGGGTGATATATGTAGTACCATCTGGCATATTCCAAAGAGGCTTTCCCCACTCATCATCGAAATATTTCTTTCTTCCGCAAGATATGCAGAATTGACGAAGATCGTTATATGCGGCAATCTTGCATTCAAGAAGGGATATTTCATCGTCGAGTTTATGTCGTTCTCTTAATGCGACGGCAAAGCCGATCATAATATCTTCATAAGGCTTAATGTGGTCATTTATAAATTTATCCATTGACTTTTGGAGAAAATCACGCATCCCATTGACAACCTTTTCAGGCGACAATATTTTTACCTGTCGTCCAAAAGACGCAATCCACGCATAGAACGGCGGGCTGAGTTCCACGGGGACATTTACAAGAAAGTGCGCTTCATCGTCCGGGGTCAGGATAATTTCCCGTCCGAACCGGTCAAGCATCACGTCCGCAAGGCGGTTGATACAGCGCAGTTTTACCAGACATTCTTCTCCGGAAAACATATTGAAAATTTTCGGCTGCCGCGCGGTCAGGTCTTTTTCCTTGTATTCGTCTTTTCCTACTCTTGGAAGCGACAAAAGCCTTATATCCTCCATGCGGTCAATGCGGAAATGCGAGAACCGCGCCTTTTCTTCTTCATAGGCATAGAGATAACAATTTCCGTCGTTCCAGAGAATCGCGTAGGGACTCACGATATACCGCCCGCCGCTTTTGGAATACTGCTTTTTCTTCTCGCGGTCATAGTGGAAGAAGCGGAACGAAACCTTTTTGTCCTCGCGGATGGCTCTGTAAAGGCGTCCTGTTTCGTCCAGAACGCTTTCGTTCATATTGCGGATACGATTTGCCACAACCGCCTGCCGGTTCAGCACGGCGCGCGTATGCGCGTCGGTAAGTTTCTGTATCCGCTGGGTTAGATCGCGCGCCTTTGCCTGTGTGATGAACTTAGACGACTGAATGCCGTCGATAATCAGTTGGAGTTCGCTTTGGGAAAACAGACGTGTTTTCAGCCAGTAGCCTTTCGTGCGTCCGTCATAGAGAACTTCAAGCCCCGTCGCGGGCGCGTTCAGCTGGTGAATATCCCGATAGACAGAGCGGATGTCAGAACCGAACTCATGGTTCTCATACTGCGCGCGGATGTCCTCACCCTTGGCGGTGTGTCCCTCACAGGTGTTTTCCAGAAGATAGCGGTAAAGAAAAAAGAAGCGTGCGTTTGACATTTTCCCAACTCCACGGACTGTTTTTCTTTATCATAGCACAGATATAGAAAAGAAAAAAGAGTGGGTTTCCCCACTCTTAATCTCTAAAGTCAAACAGTTCTTTTGGCGAAACGCCCAGCACCTCGCACAATTTGAAAATCACATCAAAGGAAACACCGACATTGCCTAATTCAATAGCGCTGATATGGCTGCGGTCGATACCGACTAATTCAGCTAACTGTAGTTGGGTCATTTTGCGACGCTTACGATAGAACACCACATTCAAGCCAAACTTTTCATATAGACTTTTATACTCTGCTTTCATGTAGTCTCACCTCAACTATATTTTAAGGTGAGTTTCACATTTGATAAACCTTGTTACAATAGCGCAATGCTATTGACACAAGTCATTTACGGCGTTATAATCGAGAATGACAAAAAAGAGCAAATAGTGAAAGACTTTTTAGGAGGGATGTAATGGCAGATACAATAGGCACAAAAGAAGCGTCCGAAGAATGGGGTTATCCGCAAAGCACAATCCGAAGATGGTGTTTGAAAGGACTGATTCCATTTGCCACGCAAGACGCGCCCGGTAGCCCGTGGCATATTCCCAAAAACACAAAATGTCCCAGACCGATTAAAAATAAGAAAACAGGAGAAAGAAAATGAAAAAGATTATTTCGTTGGCAATGTGCTTGATATTGCTTTTGTCTCTTTGCGCTTGCGGAAAAAGTAAGCAGGCAAAAGCGGTTGAAGAACAGATTTCTACAATCGGAGATGTATCATTGGAGAAAGAAGCAACGATTCTTTCTACACTTGAAAATTACAATCAATTATCAGATGCCGAAAAGGAAACGGTTGAAAACTATAGTATCCTCGAAAATGCGATTGATACAATTAGCGCGTTAAAACAAGCAGAAATTGAAACGGCACTGGAAGAAATTGAAACACTGATTAAGCAGGCAGAAATGGAGCAGGCAGAAGCATCCTGCTTGGAACTGTTAGAAAGCGGAAATTTGTCGGCAGAACAGGAGCAAATGGCAAATGATTATTTGAATGATATAGCGCTTATGTGCTTTGCCGGGACTTATATTGTTCTGCCTGATTATATTACTGGAAGAGATGCGGAGAGAGTCACAGGAGCGACAGTTGAGAAAATCCTGAACGGCGGACAGGCTTTTGTTGATTTTTATTATAAACGCGAAGGCGACTTTAAGGTCGCAAAAGACTACTACTTGAGCTATCTGAATAGTCGCTTTACTCTGGTATCATCAGACACTCGAAGCACTATGCTTACGACTTATATATTCTGTGATGCGGACAGAAATGAATTTGCTTTGAATGTCATATCTACCACCAAAGTTTTTGATTTGAACATGGAATTAACAAATGGGTTATTTGACCACAGCAAATTAGATTCTAACAACCCGGATGCTGGAATCTGGGAAACAAGCAAGGCGGTGCTTCGGAAATAAGTAAGAACGGACATTTAACAGTCTTTTTTAGAAAGATATACTGTTAAATGTCCGTTCCATTTTTACTGTTCCAAAAGAGAAAGATATTTATAAACCGTGGTTCTGCTCAGATTACAAACCCGTGCCAACTCGCTCAAATTGAGGTTCTTATTTTTGAACGCGGGATAATGGCGAAGAAAAACAGGTGGAATATCGTCTGCGGTCAGTTCCGGTCTGCCGATTTTCGCGCCCTTGGCTCTGGCGTTCGCCATTCCAGAGCGCACGCGCGCGCGTATCATTGAAAGTTCGAGTTGGCTGAACACGCCTGCCATTTGTAAAAACGCTTCTGTCATCGGGTCTGCGTGTCCGTTGCGGCAATCCATCGTGATACTGCCGACAATGACAAGGCACAGCCGCTTTTGACTGATTGCGTCTATAATCTCACACAACTGCTTTGTGCTTCTGGCAAGCCTTGAAACTTCCAGCGTGATAATCGTATCGCCTGCCTGCGCCTGTTCCAGAAGCAAAGATAACTGCTCTTTGATAACCGCGTCCCCGTGTTCGTATTCAAGAAAGACGCGCTCCGCGCCTGCCTGTTTCAGCTCCCGCCCCTGCCGCTCGATATCCTGTTTGCTCTCGTTGGTCGAGCATCTGGCATAGCCTGTTTTCATCTTCATCCCTCCGATTGCTCCACGGGCTTCTGCTTGCCCGTGGAGCGTATTTCTCTCAGCAGGAAACCGAGAACCGGCGCGAGCTAACCGCCTTTGTAAAGTCTTTGTAGAGGTCAGCATAGAGTTTCTTGAATGTCGTGCTGTCAAAGCGGTTGGAAATGACGCTGGTATAACGCACAATGTAAGCGCCCGCGTTCAGTTCCTCGGTATCGAGACGAAGCATTTCTTCTTTCAGCGCATCGCGGATGGCATCCGCCTTTGCCTTGGCTTTGCTGGCGAGTTCATCATAGTTGTTCATGGTTTCAATCATGCTCACGATTTCGTTCTTGCTCATTTTGTTTTTCTCCTTTTGGATTGTAATTTATTTGGTGGGTATCTCTATCAACTGTCTATATAATACACCTTTTATAAGTGTAATTCAATTCGCAGAATACACAAACATTACACCTATTTTATGTGTAATATTTACACTTGAAATAGATGTAATTCTATCGTATAATAAGGACAATGGAAAAGGGGGCGATTTTTTCAAATGCCGATGATTTACAAACTGGATGTGCTGTCTGCGCTGAAAGAAGCTGGCTATAATACAAACCGCATCCGCAAAGAAAAACTCATTGGAGAAGCCATGCTCCAAAAGATAAGAAGCGGTCAAATGCCGTCGTGGGCGACGCTGGAAACCATTTGCTCTCTATTGGACTGTCAGCCGGGGGACTTGATTGCGTTCAGCCGGGAAGAAGCCGCAAAATAAGGGGACTGTCCGCGAAAAGGTGTTCTCGCTTTCCTGAACGAAATCAGGTCATTTGAAGCACTGTTTTCGGCTCTTTTGGATGGCTTTGGATTGTCCATGAAAACAAATGGTTGTTTGAACACCCGCCCGGTGTATTTCGGAAAGAAAACTTTTTCATATGCGCTTGCGGTTTTGGGCTGGCGCGCGCTCTCACGAAATGCTCTCGCGCAACGGAAAGACGGCTATAAACGACAAAAAGCGGTTTTAGACCAAACAATTAACACTTAATATACCCCTTATAATATATAAGTGTTAAATGTTTGAACTAAAACCGCTGATTTTATTTTTTGTTCCAGCCTTTGAATATCTCATCAAAGGCAACGTCCATCGTCTTTTGTAGGCTCTATTCCACAAACCGGAAAATCTCCTTTTCCATGATGGATTGTTCCCGTCGCTGCTTTTCCTTTTTTCTGCGCCGGTTGCCTGAATTGTCAATTCTCATCGTTTGATTTTCACCTCGCTGCTGAAATTGATTTTCACCGGACGTTCGTCCTCTGCTTTCCGACGCATCTATCTACGGAACGCATACATAATTTCTTCCGGTGTAAAACCGTCCTGATACATTTCCGGATAGTATTCCGGAACTTTTCTGAAATAATCGTCGATTAACGTTTTGTATTCCATTTTTATTTCTCCTTTTGTCTATCGCTGTAAAATATGCGTGATAACGCATATTTTTACAGCGTTTGTTATTCTATAGATTCCTGCGCATCGGAATAATTGGATGATATAAATTCGTCCATATCCGCTTCCACTCTTGCCGTTGCGTAAGCGTTCAGCGTATCCCATGTGTCGAGGTAAAATACATTTTGTTCCGGGATTGCCTGTTTTCTTGCCACGCCACCATATTTTCTGCGCATCTGCCAGATCGCATCTTGCGGCGGCATAATTTCTATGTGTATCCAGTATTCATGCCATGCCTGCTTATAGGTTTCTTCGTCCGTATCAATGATGGTATCGCCCAACGCAAAATAGTATCTGAAATTTCCAGAAGCACGCAGGATAAGTTCATTATCTGCCAAACGCTGAATATAGGTTTCAATGGTCTGCCGGGTGAGCGGTGTTCCCTCCATCCACATTATTTGTTCCTGCCGTTCGCAAGGCAGACTGTAAAACTCTACGTCGTTCATGTAGTAATAGAGAAAATAAGCCAGTTTTCGGAAATCAGTCTGGGGCGAATAAGACAGTTCAAGGATACAGAACACTCTGAACGGGTCGTGTATGTTCTGAATGGTAAATTTGAGATTTGCGCCCCGCCCTTTGTAGGTATATTCCACATTCCATCTTGTCAGACGGTTTTTAATGGAACGGGCATCGTGCGTGTTGAAAATCGAACAAAGTTCCTGATAAGAATACTCTCTACATTCAAGCATCGTCTTTCTCCATTTCATTTTGGTTCAGACATTTAACACTTAATATTTACGTTATTTACCACTGTTAAATGTTTGGACTGGATTTGTTTATGCGTTCTTCTTTTCTTCGGCTGCTTCTGTCTGCTGCTTGGCAAAGTCAATTCCGCTGATGATTTTCGGCGTTTCAGTGAGATAGAACAGGGGATTTTTGCGGTAGAGGGGGAACTGCGCGATGAACCATTCGCGCACGGTGCTGTATCCGTTGGTCTGAATGGCGGCAGCTGGACTTTTCAGGAAATCATACTGCTTGCGATACTCCGCGCCGTTGGGAAGCGCGTCCATAAACCGCTCCATCTTTTCATAGGTCAGGTTCTTATAGGGATTACAGGCGCTCTTTTCGCCGTTCTTGCTGGTGTAGTGCGTCGGTGTGCGGTGCGTGCGCTTGACAATCCGCATACCGGGGAAATCCGCACACAACTGTCTGATAATCTTGTATTCTGCGGCTTCTGGATTGCTCATAGCCTTTTCAAATTCTGCGGTGATGGTGATTGTACGGGTGGTGAAATCGACCTTGTAAGCCTGTGCCATTTTTATTTCCTCCTAAATCATCTTTCTGTTGGTTTGATTACTGATTGACTGCGGGCTTTGCGGCGGCGAGTTTGACAACCTTGCCGGTCGCCTTTGCCATAACGTGCTTGGCGTGGATTTTCTTTGCGTCGGTCATTTTATACTGCTCCTTGAACTTCTCGACGAACCACTGCTTGAGAAGCGGATATTCACGCTGTTTGTTGTTCTTTGCGAACTGTCTAATGCTTTCAAATTCCCCACAGAGCGCAACCGCGTTTTCCTGCGCGTTAATATAACTCTCCATCATTTCGATTGTCAGACCCTTGTAGGTCGTCTTTCCGCTCTTGGTGTTGATCGTCTTTTCAACAACTTTGAACGTGGGCTGCTCGGCAATCATCTTCATCAGGGCTTTATATTCGGGCGTGGTGGGGTTGCCTGCCTTTTTGAGCGTAGCCTTGGAAGCGACGATGGTGTTGGTGGTGAAATCGTAAGCAAACAGGTTCTTCATAATAATTCCTTTCTGATGCTCTTGGCATCTCGCGTATTTTTCAGGTCGCCACCCTTATTTTTGACTGTTTCAGGTTTTTGTTTCCCTCAACTTTGTGCCTTTATTATAGCAAAACTCCTATGCTATAAATGGCATAGGAGTTGAAGAAAGATGATTGATTTTCATTGCGTTTTTTCAGAAGATGATAAAAGACGTTTGAACTTGCTTCTGGACAATTAAAGACGTGAAAAGATGCTTTTCAATGATAAAAGATGATTAAAGTTGTACGAAAATCTAAAGGTATCTGGTTTCGCGGACAAGTGCTGTGATAAAATGAGTATGACAAGGGGCAGGGTGTCCGAAAAAAGAGATGCTGAAAACATCCAGACCCGAAAAACCTAGTGTTTTCAAGCGATGGGGGTACGTCTAGGGGGGCTTGCCCCCCTGACGCCTCCTTTTAAGCAGGGTGTCCGGAGTTCGAATCTCCGGCGGGTCACCAAAAAGAAAAGACACGCGCTAGCGTGTCTTTTCTTTTTTATGATAGCCACAGTCGCAGTAGGGTCCGCCGGAGGCGAGGGTATATTCGCGGATGAAGTCTGTTGCGCCGCCGGCTTCCGCCATGGCGTAATCAAGGTGACACAGGGCGGGCGTGAGATCGAACAGCCCCAGCTTTTTCATCAGCTGACAGATGCCGCAGGCGGTAAAGCGCGCCTCAAAGCCGGAACCATCCGGATATTCAAAATAGTCCATATTCCAGGAGCACGGGTTGCGGTCGGCAGCGCGGAACTGCGCGGTAAATTTCATGCCGTCGCGGTATTCCTGCGTATACGTCCGGCTGCCGCTCTTGCGGCAATAAACGCGCATGGCAGGCGTCATCATGGACCGTTCGTAGTATTCGCGCAAGCGCTCGACGTTCGGGCGCTCGGGCATGCTCAGAATGAACGCGGCGAGCATCGCGCAGCTGACGATGTTCATGAGAAACCGGTCGCCTTTTTCAAAATCCGGCAGTTCGCGCAGAATCCTGCGGTACTGCTTCTTCGCGGCGGCTGTGACTGCTCCGGCGGTTTTTGGGTCAAGATCAAACACGGCTTCGAGATTTTTCCGGAACGAGCCGGCAAATACTGCCCACATTCCGGTCTGCATGGGAACATATTTCATTTGTAATTCCTCCTGTGGCATGCCTTGACGCGGACCTTGCGTCCGCACAGGAAAGAATAGTTCAAGTAGTTTAACCACTGAGATTATAGGATTCCAATCCGCGCTTGTCAACCGCCGCGCGCTGCCGCAGACGGTTGAATTTTTGGAAAAATTGTGTACAATGGAGATAACAGACGCAAAACGAGCGCAGACAAAAGGGGGCGGGGCACATGGCAAGACTGACCGATCGCCAGTTTCTGAAGGCGCAGATCGATCTGGAACCGCTGGGACTGATCATGGACGGTCCGTTCGAGGCGTATTTCTGCACGCCGAAGGGCGCGCGGATTTTTGCCCGCAGCGGGGTGGACGGCATTCATTTCTGCTTTGTCCGCGGCTTCGGCGAGACGGTTTTCGCGGTCAGCCCGATGAATGGACGCGAAAACTGTGTGCATCCGGTGGCAAAGTCGTTCCGCGATTTTCTGCGGCTGCTGCTGGCGCTGCACGATGCGGCGGCAATCGAGCAGGCGTGGCAGTGGAACGCGGCGCAGCTGGAGGAGTTTGAGCAGAAGCACCCATCAAGCGACGAGCAGCTCGCGGCGCTCGACAAGCTTGTGTTTACCTTCCACCTGCGCCCGATGGCAGAGCCTTGGAAATATATCCATACGGTGCAGTCCGGGTTTGACTACGGAAAGCTTCGGTTTTCCGAGGAGTTTTATGACGACGACACACCGGATATGACGGACGAACCCTGGCAGGTCACATTTGAAGGAAACTTCTGGGGCGCGCACGGAAAGCCCGGAAAGGAGCTGCAGCTCGGCGCGGCGTTTTCCTGGGCAGGCGACGAGTGGCTCGTTCCGGCGGCGTATGTCTGCAAAGAGGGAATGGTGCTGGATATCATAAAGCACGTGCCGGTAGAAAAGCTGTTTTCCTTCCGCGAAAAGTGGGAGCTGTGCCCCGAAAATGACGGAAGCGATTGGGAAGAAGACAAGTGCATCCGCGCAAGGGCAGAAAACCCGTTTGAAGGCCGCTTTTCTGCCGAGCTCACGGTAAACGGCCAGACGCTTCAGTGGAAGCGCGGCTGCGCATTATGCTGGGACCCGCTGTATCCCGAGGGAAACGACCGCGAAAACAAACAGGTGCGGGAACACTATAAACTCGACGAGCTTGACGGCTGGGATATTGAACGCATCAGTTTTCCGTGGAAGGACAAAAAGCAGACGGTCAGGAGCCTGCGCCTCAGCCTGTGCGAGGACCTGCTGGACGTTCCGGGGCCGGAATATACGCCGGAGAAGGCGGGGGACGCGTTGACGTTCCAGCTTCCGAGGCAGACGCAGACCTATACCATTACGGCGCAGGCCATGCAGGACAAAACGCTGGACTTTTTCGGCCAGACGCTCTACACGACGGCGCTCCACTATACCATCACGCCCGAGCCGCCGGAGGGAAGCCTCACGCTGCGCGATTATGCAGAGCCGCTTCGGCTTTCCAACCGGGATTCTTCCATCGGCGTCATCGGAGGCGCCGACGGCATCGCGGCCGTCGGAAGGGGCAAGGACATTGTCTGCTCGCAGGTGCGGCTGGAAGAGAAGCGGCGCGTGACGTGGACGCTCGTGTTCCATGAAAAGCGGCTCGAGGACAAACTGGTCACGCTGCTTGAAGAAAAGAAGGAACAAAACACATGAAATTTTCCTACGCAATTTTTGATATGGACGGGCTGATGTTCGATACGGAAAACCTGTTCGTCCGCGCCTTTGAAGAGGCGATCGGACCGGAAATCGGCTACCGGTTTTCGCGGGAAAAGATTGAGCGGATCCGGAAAAATTCCTGCTGTACGTCCGAAAATGCCGGGTGATCAGTCTCAAGAAAAGACGGAAAGGAAAGCTTATGTTCCGATAATGGAAGCAGAAACTGTTCCTGCGCCGGGTCCATAGCAGCGAATGTGAGCAGATCGGGAGAAAAGACGACAGCCTGTTCCTGATACTGTTCAGAATCGGAGGTAAGTGCATGCAGTTCTCCGCTGTTGATAAAACAAAAGCATGGGCTTTTGAGATGAGTCAGCGTCATATTGATATCAACCTGATAAGAGTCCTGCTCAAGATAGATGATCTCGATTGGTTCGTGCCAGTGATGTTTGACCGTAAATGGGAAACCAGGCGGATTGATTTCACGCACCGCCTGATAAAAGGCACATGGAAAACTGAAGCTTCCATGCTGCCTTGCTTCTTTTAAGGAAGAAGGAAACTGGCCTTTTTTTTCCTCTGCCATCGTTTTCTCCCTTCCGTCTTCCGTGCGCATAACCACAATC
>ERZ779890.5366-NODE-5366-length-10078-cov-14.431607_pt1 | contig 10078 bp, 8 predicted proteins | sample MGYA00511553_ERZ779890 | MGnify/ENA primary metagenome ERZ779890 (study PRJEB29588, sample SAMEA2152064) | human gut metagenome | biome: human gut; feature: human-associated habitat; material: faeces | place: Denmark | collected 2008/2010 ...
ATTTACTGCCGGCGCTTCGTAACCCTCTTGATTACGTTTGAATTCTTGTTCCCAAACAGAAATCTTTGTTCCGTCAATCGGATCCCCATTTGCTAAATACCCGTACTTCTGAATAAGCAGTTTAACAACCATAAAATCAAGTGCTTTGTCTCCAATGAACTCGAGCACCTCATTGTTTTCACCGCCGTTCTCTGCAGTATATGAGCGACGAGTGAAAGCTTGCTGCAACAAATCAAGATTTTTAAAATCATACCCGATTTGACCCTGCACCATTTTCCATACTAATTCTTTTTCCATAATAAAAAATCCTTTCGATAATGTATTTTACCAAAAGGCATAATAATAGCCTGACAAAAACACTTTCCCTGTGAGAATAGGAAAGACAATGCCAGACATATATCATTAAATTTAATTCTTTGTTTCCGTTTGTTTACTCGGGTTCACTTTCATAAACAGGAATAAACACTAAGATACAATGTTTCAAATTTAATGTATTACGCCCTCAAGCATATTCATTATACCTAAATCACGAAAACAATGCAAGTATTTTATTTGTAACACCTCAAAAATAGATTTTCGTCGGTTGGAAGCTCTATCCTGCGGTGTATGGCCGTCTCCCGGTTTTTCTCTCCTATCTTCCCGCATTTCTCTCCAAAATCGGGAAAAATGCCGATTTGAACCCACTTTCAAAAAAGCCTGTCCCGCAAGGCTTTCCGAGCGAAAAAGCCTGATTTCAAGCGGCTTTCGGCGGGTACGGGGCTTACAGAAACGACCCCAAAACGGACACCCCCGTCACAGTTGCATAAAAGACTCGAAATTGTTTTGATGTACTAATACCCATAACATTTTTACTGCCGTTTTTACCGTTACGAATATCATGCCGTTCAATATACCTACCAATTTTCTCGCACGGCATATTTCTCCGCAAATCTTCAATATACGCGTCGCAAGTGAGTTTCAAATCATCCAAGCCGCGCTCGTAGGCTTGCTGATTGGCGACCATAGCGTTATAGATATCAACATATTTCTGCTGTGTAGGCAGGTCGGGAAGCTCAATATCAATATCACAAAGAGTATCCCAATCAAAAGTTTCTCTTGCTGATCCCCAAGAATTGAATCTTGCGTAGCGGTCAAATTCCGGGCGATTAAAAAACATGAATAAATAATCAGAAACCAAATTTTCATTCTGACTCACGCGAAAAACCGTATAGATTGATGAAATCAAAATCGGTTTATCGCCAGTATTAAATGCAATAGCTATCTTTTCTCCGCGCCGTGAAGTGTCTGCAACATATGCAAATTCTCTTTGAGCAACGACTTTATATGTTAGCAAACTGACACCATCCATATTTGCCTTAGTGCTAATGAATTCTTTACCCGTCGAAATACCACGTACATCATCGAGAATATATTCGTTATCGAAATTACGCTGGTCACACTGCTCAATCAACTCACCGAGCTTGTATTTACTCAATGCCATAGCCGATCCCCCTGAAGGCGTCTTCAAGCATCTTTTGAGATTGCTTTTCCTGTTCTAATATTTCATGCATTTCTTTTTGGATACGGGTCATCTCGGCATTGTAATCAATATCCAGATCATGATCAATAAATTCAATATATTTGCTGGGTACAAGACTCCATCCGTTCTTTTCGATTTCGTCTATGCCGACACTGCGATAAAGCTCCGGCACGGCATAATCTGTGCCGTTTGTACCTTCGTTTTGCCATGTGTGATAAATATCGGCGGCTCTTTGAATCTGCTTGCTGTCAAGCAGAACTTTCTTTTTGTTTTCGCCCTTTACGGGGTTTTCTGTCCATGTGCGCAAATCCATAAACAGTATTTCATGCTCACGGTTACGCAGATTTCTGCCGTGATAGCTTCCGCCTTTTTTGTTTTGATTCAAAATCCAGAGAGTTACGCTTATATCGGTTGTGATAAAAAGCTCACGCGGAAGAATAACAATTGCCTCTACTTTATCATTTTGGATCAGCCTATTGCGGATTTCAAGAGTATCGCTGTCGCCCAAAGCGCCGTTTGCGAGCAGGAAGCCTGCAACTCCGTCCGCAGCTTTCAGGTGAGAAAGTATGTGCAAAATCCAAGCATAGTTGGCGTTGCTTTCCGGGGGAGTTACATAATCTGCCCAGCGAGAATCATTTTTCAAATTCTCGTCATACCAACCTTTAAGGTTGAATGGCGGATTTGCCATAATGTAATTGAAGTAGAGACCTTTATGCAAATCGTGCGTGAATGTAGAGTCCGCCTCACCGCCGAGGTGATGGCTGATTCCGCGCAAAGCAAGATTCATTTTTGCAAGACGATAGGTTGCAGGCTCTTTTTCCTGACCGTAAACATTGATTCGGCTGATATCGCCGAGCTTAGCTTTTACAAGGTCAGCACTCTGAATAAACATACCTCCCGAACCGCAGCAAGGGTCATACAATGTTCCGTCAAACGGTTCAATCATGGTTGCGATAAGCTGAACTATGTCATGAGGTGTATAAAATTCGCCTTCTTCTTTGGTAGCGTTAACCGCGAATTCTTTAAGGAAGTATTCATAAACATGGCCGATAAGGTCTTTTTCTTCGCCAAACGCTTTATGGCTGATTTTATTTACTTCATCGACAATCTTTTTTATATCATTCGCCGCCAAATTACGGGTAGTAAATGTACCCTCAACAAAGCAGCCGCGAAGCTGTTTGCTGCTTGTGGCAATGCTGTGCAGCGCTGTATCAAGAGCAACATTCAACTGCGGCGCCGGTGTGTTTATAATGGTTGACCAGCGTGCTTCAATCGGCAGATTGTATGTGCCGTCCGTAAATGTAGCATCGTCAAAGAATGCCGCAAAAATCTCTTCGTCGTCGGGATCAAGCCCCTGCGCAATTAAATCCTCGCGCAGCTTTGCTACGCCATCTTCAAATTTTTCTCCGATAAAGCGTAAAAATACGAGAGTCAGCATCATATCGCGCTTCTCAAAGAACGATCCTGAATTTCTTGCTGCGCGCAATATATCGCGACACTTGAAAAGTATCGAATCTATATTTATCTTTTCCTCTGCTTTTTTCTTAGCCATTGGGGATTCCTCTTTCTAACACATTTCAAAAGTTTATTTTTTAACTAATTGCTGAATTATCATATCATCCAAATCGGGACAATAAGGTTATCTCTGTCAAAGGCAGAGAGGCGGTCGCTCATACAAAGCACAGAGAATGTGCCGAGCACCAAAGGCGATTTACCGATAACACATTAATTTTAGAACTGCAAATTCTTATTGCCCCAATCAGCGTTAAAAAACATAATATAGTAGATTGGTATATAAGTTATTTTGCCGTTTTGTGTGACATTTCTTTCGTTAGATACAACGAATGCTTTTTTGATATGATAATCTTCGTTTTGAACAAATGTGTTCAATGCGCTATGCACTGTATAGTCCTTACCGGACTTTACTTCAATCGGCACAGCAGAAAGGCTGTCATAATCATCAATAAGATAATCAACCTCACCCTTGCTTCGATTGTCATAATAAAAGAGTTTATGACCGTGAGCGATTAATTCGCTGGCAACAACTGTTTCATAAACAGATCCAAGATTGATACTTCTCTCATCATTCAGCACAGCTCGGATGTTATTCCCATAAAGAATACCCGTAAGAATACCGACATCATTCAGATAAAGTTTAAGCAGATTCTTTCCGGTAGATTCGATCAAAGGGAATGTCGGATTGGAAATCGCCTGAACATTCAGTGCGATACCTGCGCTTATAAGATAATCGAATTCATCAGCATAATTATTGAATGTCTTGCCCCTCTTGTTTTCAATGCTTTGTACAACAATTCTTTTTTTCTTATTCTCCATATTAGAGGGAATAAGGTCATAAATTCTGCGAATTTTCAACTTCATTTCATCATCGTATTTGGAAGCATCTGTAGCATAGTAATCGTGAATTTCATTTTGTATATCTCGGACTGCCTGAATGTTTTTTGTTTCAAGATAGGTATTGACCGCATCGGGTAAACCACCTACAAGCAAGAATTTGCGAAATAAATCCATCATCTTATTGTGCATGGACTCATCTAATGCTTCAAACCGCTCAAACTTTTTGCGCATTGAGGAAATCGCAAGTTCGTTCATTCCGTTAGCATAAAGAAATTCCTCAAAATCCAGCGGAAACATTCTGACCTTTCGTATGCTCCCCATCGGAATCGAGGTAGTTTGCGACAGCGTAACACCTAAAAGCGATCCACTTGCAATATAAGTGAACTTATTATCCTGCGACAAAAATTTGAGCAGAGTGAGCAAATGCGGATAAGCCTGAATTTCATCAATAAAAATCAGTGTATTTTCTTTATTCTTCATTTTATTTCCTGCAAGCATACTGACTTGCAGATAAAAATCTTCAACAGTTTTAGTATTTTCAAAAAGGCGGTCGCCCAAAGAATCAGCAATCATATTGATTTCTATATAGTTTTCAAAAAGTTTTTTACCTACATGATTAATGATGTAGGTTTTGCCAATCTGACGTGCGCCGTCGATTAAAAGAATCTTTTTAGAATCAGATTTTAAATGCTCTTCTATGAGAGATTCTATCTTACGATATAGCATAAAATTTCCTCCGTCAAAACTTTTCAAATGTATTATAGCACAATAACAATGACATTTCAATATAAACTTGCAATAAATATTATGACATTTCAAAAACAAGGTAAAACCTCGGCAAAATATGAGATTTACTCATTTTAGCCGAGGCTGGAGGTTAGCAGTATATTTCGAGATCTTGGTTCGTTTCAAATCCGTGGAAAAGGAAGTGCATTTTATCAATGCGTTTATTTATGTGCCAATGACCGCAATACCACGCTTTGCAAAAGGTAGGCAACCTACTGTTTCTGACTTGCAGGGAAACCTCTCAGAATATGGACCTAAAGCATATTTTAGAGTTTTCGGAAGTTGGGCAAATGCCCTTCGCACTTTTGCTGAATACATAAACCATAATGATTTGGCAGACAGAGGACCTAGTTGTTTTTCCGAAAAAACTGATTCAGAGAACGCTTCTGATTCTACAATTACCACGGACAGAATGACTCTGGGAAACGACTCGGTGAAGCATCAAACGGTTCGTACTATTGGTGACAGACTTAGGTTTAAGGTTCTTTTACGCGATAATTTCAAGTGTCGTATCTGCGGTGCTTCTCCTGCCACAGATCCTACAGTTGTTTTGCATGTTGATCATGTCTTTCCATGGTCAGAAGGCGGTGAAACAACAATTGATAATCTTCAGACACTATGTAGCAAATGTAATTATGGAAAAAGTAATCTAATAGTATAATCTTCTATCAATCTCTCTCGTGCAAGATAAGGGTTGCCTTTTATACCTATCGTTCAAAATGCACCCCCCTCACCATTTGCACCCCCATATAAAGAAATGTACCCCTGAACAGGCGGTGCCCCCCCTAAGCGTTTTTCTATCAAAACGCAGTACCTTTTCCAAACAGGTATTGGACGAACACCTATTTCTTCAGCGGCGGTTTCGCCGTGAAGTGTTCGCTCCGATTCACAACAGAAAAAGTGCCGTTTTGGGAATATTCCCGAGGCGGTGCTTTTCTGTGGCTAAAACTTATTCGTAAAATATGTTAGCACATTTGTAGTGCCACTTAATTTTTCTTTACTTTGATATAATGAATATTGATACATAGTCATTAAAATGGCATCACGAGATAATTTTATTATTTTGTATGGGGTATAACAATAGAAATATTGAAATACATGAAAAAAAGTGTTATAATTAATACAAATTCAAGCTAATTTAGGACTGTTCTTGAAGTCTATCTAATTCAAGGGAGGTGTTTTTGATGACTATTATTCATAAGTCTATTCGCATTATAGATTATGAGGCTCAACAAGTTACTCCGCGGGAAACTCCTGAAACATTTGATACTTATGTTGCCGAGTTAATTAATCATATAAGTGGCAACACATCTGTGCGCGAGTATAAAACACGCTCAAATGCAACCGAAGTAATTGGGTGTATTTTGAGTATGTGTGCTAACCAAACCGATGAAAACTATGTTTCTGGGAAAATGGATATAATGGCGCACCGTCTCTTATTAAAAGAAACCGAAGCTCAGAAACAGATTCACCGTACAAAAACAACTGTGCAGAAAGGTAGTCTCGTTCAGGTATTGCTTTTTGATGAGAATGCGGAAAAATATGAATATCTTCTTGCTAAAGTTGAGCATACCAAGTGGGTAGATGATTCAGACTTCACTTTTAAAACAGGTTTTTCAAAAGACAAAAAGACTATGTGGAAATCGTGCTTATTCGATTTGTCTGACCTTACTGCTAACGAGTTTTATGCAAAAGTCTATTCTGATACCAAAGCGCAGTATTGGAGCAACGGATTTCTGGAATTGGACGAAATGAATAGTGACGAATCAAATACTCAACGTGCTTTTCAGGCGATTGACGCGGCATTAGGATATGGATTTAAAGGGATTACTAGACCGGATTATACGATAATCAGAAACCACTTTATAGGTTATTTTAAAAATAATGAGCATATTGATTATCCATCCATGGTAAATTCAATACTGGAGAATTACCAGCCTGTTGATACTGATCTTACTCCAGAAGAGGTTCAAAGTATGTCTGAAAGAATCCAGACTATTCGGGTAAAATTGCTTGAACAACCCGAAAAGAAAAAATTTGATAGCCAGTTTAATGCGGTTAGCAGTGCAATTAATGCTAGAATCAGAAGAGTATATCCTATTAATGATGGAATCGACTTAAAAGTTACTCGTGCTATAACCGATTTGTCTTCTACAATCCAGTCGGTCGAAGAAAACGGTATTAGATACATAAAGGTAAGAACAAACAATGACGATACCTATTGTCGGTTTCATTTCTAATTATCGCCAATATAATGAATAGAAAGGAGCGTAGATTGTGAAACTGCTTTCAGAATTCAGTGAAGTATTTCAAGTTGATACTTTGAATGTTGTTGAGCGATTAAGTACAGTTGAAGCTTCCTTTTCTATTGTATTTCAGGCTCTGCCGAATGCTGAGGTTATTCGCTCGCTCTGTAACCGTGTTCCAACGAGAGATAATTTGGAATTAACATTAAAAAATGATAGCAACGATATTGTTTATGTTACAAATCACCAAACTCATGAGCCAGACTTTACTGATCTAATTTATGGTATGTCACCAAATGATAACATATATATTAAGTTGCAAATTGATAAAAATGTGGAAGATGAGAAATTTTCCATATATGATTTCACCTCATTTTCGAAGGACCTAGTTCATCGGTCTGTGCTTGAAGTCTTAAGATGGTTCTCTGTATTGATTTTTGGAAAAAGAATGCTTAAATTTGAAGTGTTTGATTATGATATTTCCTTCTCTACTAGAACTATGGCATTTGAATCAAGTGAAAACGCTATATTTACTCCCAAAATTGATAGAAACCAACGGTTACATGCTTGTAGAGATACGGCATATTTTTATAATATGGACACTCTTGAAGTTTTGCCAGATGATTTCATTATCGAGGGGGTTATGAGAGCGGGTGATTGCCTTAGGACTCTTTTTGGCAAACTGGCAACTATTCTTTCGTTGGTATATGTTGCGACTTCAGCCTCCGTTAATGATAAGTCAGTTAGTATACAAATAAGTGGCCAAAGAATTGCAAATTATGAATTGCCACTCGATAGTATTCATGAAAATGAAAAATGGCAAAATATTTACACCTGGATTTATACTGATGGCAACCCTACTGATAAAGCGTTAATTTCCCATAATGTAATAAGTCTGCACTGTAAATTTGTAACATTGCTTGATCTTGATAGTGCAGTATTTGAAGCAATTAAAACAAATTATAACCTATATTTGCGGAATAATGTTCAGCAATACCTTGATATGAAGCGTGATATTGCTAAATTTATTCAGAATGTCGTAGCACGGGTTGGCGACTACGCAGTAGCCATCTTAGAAAAGTTTAAAGGAAATCTCATTGCTATATTTGGATTTTTATTTACCGTAGTTTTAACCAAAATTGGCGGTGCTCAGAAATGGGATGAAATATTTACACGGCACACAATTTATCTTATTGAGATTTTCGTATTAGGATCACTTGTTTATATGTTTCTCTGCATTTTTGAAATTGGTTACAGATTAAAAAAGACCAAACAAGGGTATATTCAGCTCAAAGAGAATTATAAAGATGTGTTAACTGAAGCAGAGATTAAAGAAGCATTCAGTGATGATAAACTTTTACATGATACCGAGCGCTCTGCAAAGCATGGTATGATTGGATGGTCGATTGCATGGGGACTATTATTAGTAGCTGCAATCGTTATCATTGAGGTTTTTACAACGAATAAAGGTCTAATCGTATGGCTGTGGAATAAAATATTCTAGTCAGAGAATTTGCTTTTGAGTCCATAATTTGTTAGTTTTAATAGTTAGCAATATCCTTGCAAGCCTGACATTTTCGAGAAAACTTATGAACCAGTAGGAGAATAAATTAAGAGCCGTATCTACACAAGTGTGTGGGTACGGCTCTTTTTGATTTTTAAAGCGTACTAAAATCGTACTAAAAAAATATAGAGCCCCTATTGGTACATAAAAAAGTCGCAATAAAAATCTTAAAAAACAATTAAAAATAGATTAAAACAAACAAAAATAAGTTCTTTTTACAGAGTGGGAATAATACCTGTTGTTTTTGGGCAACACCAATTTTTAACCATCGGTAAAATTTGATATTCTCGAATGACCTTGAAGGAGCAATCCTTTGAGGTCATTTTTTACGCCCAGAATCGAAGAAAACCTTGAAAAATCAAGAGATTTTGTCAATAAAATTCCGATTTTATTGTTGATGAGCTGAGTGATGCCGGGAAAGTGATTTTTGCCCCTTTGGTTAAAATGAGCTTTGCCCCAGAACACCCGAAAGGCCAAAAAGCCTTGAAAATGCTGGACTTTTGGGTTACGGAATTGCCCCGTGACAACATTTTAGATTATCCAAGAATAAAGAGCTATCTGATTTCTGTTAGAGAAGTCAGATAGCTCTTTTTGTTTTATGATTCTTCTATATCTTTGATTGTTTTATGTTCTTCATTTTTCCACTCTGTTCGCCCATTCGCATTTCTACCCATTACTACTGCTGCCGCAAGGGATGGGCTTGTAAAAATATAATCTCGTGTGAGTTTTAAATCTTCATCTATTATTCCTTTTTCATTAAAGAACTGCGCAGTTTCATGAGATTATCCGGCATGCTTGGTACAGTAGAAGATGCAATAGCTGAACCTTTCATCACAGCGAAGCCATCTGATACTATCAAACCTTTTGCATCAGCCCCCCTGGCGGATTTTATGAAAAAGTACGACTGCATGTCATTATGTCTTACAACAGCATCTTCAACTGTATCAAAAACTTTATATCCTAGTGTGTTTACAAGCAATTTAGCATTGCTAATAAATTCCTGTAGCATTGCTTCATCATATTCGGATATGGAAGAACAGGTTGGAACTGTACTATTTATGACAATAGATCTACCAGCAATTTGGGCCAAAAAATAGAACTTATTTTCAAGATATTTAGCATGTGCCTTGTTAAGTAAATTATCTTTGCTGATAACTGCGATGCAATCGTTCCAATACTTTGAGTCCTTTAAATGCTGTTTAAGCCTTGAGAACATTCTTTCAGCTTCACCAATGTAAACAGTATCATTATTCTCCTCATTTTTCCCAAAGAGGAAGTATACTCCTGTATTTTCTGAATCATCTCTTTGTGAAAATTCAGGCAACTCGTTTCTTGAAATCTTATATACACGACCGTTCCAGTTTGAAAGTTCGCACATAATACGTCCGTTTGGATTTCCGTCAAATATGAACATTTGAATTGTTTTACTAAACGACATATATTATCACCTATCTTTCAGCTTGTCTTTGAAAATTCCCATCATCGTATCGTTCAGTTCATGTGACGGCACTTTTACAAAACCGGAAGTTTCATCATACTTCGGATAATTGTAGCGCCACTTGTCATATTCGTCACGGTTAATGTCGCCGTTATGATATTTCTCGGATT
>ERZ779890.5369-NODE-5369-length-10076-cov-35.592456_pt1 | contig 10076 bp, 7 predicted proteins | sample MGYA00511553_ERZ779890 | MGnify/ENA primary metagenome ERZ779890 (study PRJEB29588, sample SAMEA2152064) | human gut metagenome | biome: human gut; feature: human-associated habitat; material: faeces | place: Denmark | collected 2008/2010 ...
CCTCCATGTTTCCGCGCAAGGCATTTGCCATTGCCCATAGCTTATTGCAAAGCTCCTTCTGATGAGCCTGAATCGAATTATCCATTTATCTCTCTCCTTATTGGTATTTCTCTGTGTGCTGTCGGATGAAATCAACGATCCGATTTACAAGGGAGCGTTTCTTCAAAAGCGGCAAGGGCTTCTCAATCCGATCTCGGATATTTCCTGCATCCATTGTGCCGGAAAACTCATATTCCGAAATAATATCTGTCAGCATGGATGCGTCAATATCCTCGGTCTTCGCAAAGGCAACGATCTCTTCGCGCTTTGCTTCATTTTCAAAGTCGTTATAGGCTGCATCAATTTCATCCGCACTTTCCAAGCCGACAACAACACGATCCAAGAATGCTTGCAGGATTTCGACTTTCCGGAGCAACTGCGGATTATCAGTTCTCCCCAACTCGTCCTTAATGTGTTTAATATCGTAATCCTTTTGTTTGGGATCATCGAAGTGGATGTTACGGATCAGGTTCATGATGTATGCGACATTGATCCTGTCACTCTCCATCAATTCGATGCAGAAGTCAACGTCATTCAGGACGGAGACAACCTCGCGGTCTGTTTTTTGCCTTGAGTAGAGCATGAGGTATTTGCTCTTATAGTCCTGATATTCTTGCTCGGACATGATAAGAGCATCCTGATCGAAACTGAACTCAATAAAGGTCTGCAACGATTGGAGGTACTTTGTCAGCTCACGGAAGGTCACGACAAACTTCTTCTGATCGTCCTCGTTCTGCATTGTGTCAACGGACTCCGGAAACAGAGCAATTTCCTTGAGCTTCATCACCATTTCGTTGAACTTCTCCACGAAGTATTGATACCCCGGAACAACAATGCCGGAGGTATCTTGACTCTTAGAGAAGAGTGTCAGCGCGTCATCGGTGCGTTTTTTGAGGTTGCGGTAGCAAATGATAATGCCAAAGGGCTTTGTTTCCTTCTCAACGCGGTTTGTGCGGGAATAGGCTTGCAGGAGATCATGATACTTCAAGTCCTTGTCCACATAAAGGACAGAGAGTTGCTTGCTGTCAAATCCGGTCAGGAACATATTCACGACGATGAGAATATCAAGCGACTTTGTTTTCTTTCCCTTTACTCGGTCAGAGATGTCCTTGTGATAAGCTGAGAACGTATCCGTGGAGAAATTGGTTCCGTACATCTCGTTATAGTCCTTGATGATACGCTCCAACGAATCACGGCTATGCTCGTCCTTGCCCTCGGCATCCTCATTCTGCCCGTAGGAGAAGATGCCGCTGATATTCAGGTCATGCTTGATCTTCTTGAAAATGTCGTAATACTTAACAAGGGCATCAATAGAGGACACGGCAAAAATAGCCGTATACTGTCCATTTCGGGTTTTTGCCTTGTGGTTCTGGATGATGTGATTGGCGATCAGAGACATTCGCTCATCGGACATATAGAGTTCGCCTATATCAATCGCGTCCGCGAGTGTCGGGTCATCCCAGTCGAAATCACCCTCCATTGTTTTTATGTATTCGATGTGGAAGCCCAGAACATTATTATCGAAGATGGCGTCTTTAATCAGGTAATTGTGAAGACACTCACCAAAGAGCATTTCTGTTGTTTGCGTGATTTTACCCTCAGTTTTACCGTTGACTTCAAACCGAGGTGTCCCCGTGAAGCCGAAAAACTGTGCCTTTCTGAAATGCCGCACAATGTCCTTGTGCATATCCCCAAACTGGCTGCGGTGGCACTCGTCGATGATAAAGACAACCTTCTCGTCTTTGTATGCGTCCATTACTTTCTCGTACTGAGGGCGCTTTACAGCGTTTGCCATCTTCTGCATCGTGGTGACGATAAGCTGCCTGTTCTTGTCCTTCATCTGGCGGACAAGGACATCGGTGCGATCTGTCACATCAACGGAGCCAGCCTCAAACTTGTTAAACTCTTCGGTTGTCTGAGAATCCAAGTCTTTTCGGTCAACAAGGAAAATGACTTTCTTGATGTTCGGATTTGCTGCGAGGATTTGCGCCGTCTTAAAGGATGTAAGCGTCTTGCCCGCGCCGGTTGTGTGCCAGATATACGCATTCCGGTTTGTAAGCGTTGCTTGACGGATCAGCGCTTCTACGGCATAAACCTGATAGGGACGCATGACCATCAAAATCTTATCGGTATCATTTAGGATGGTGTAGCGTGTCAGCATTTTAATGATGTGATCCCTTGCAAGGAAAGATATCGAAAAGTCCTTCAAATTGGTGATGCGGACGTTATTGAAATCAGTCCAGAAGAAAGCAAGACTATACATCAAGTCTCTGTCGGAATTGGCGAAATACTTTGTGTCAACACCATTGGAGACAATGAAGAGCTGAATGAAATGATACAGCCCGTTGTAGGAGTGTTTCTTATAACGCATGACCTGATTGACTGCCTCGCGGATGTCAATGCCACGGCGCTTTAATTCTACTTGGATCAGGGGCAAGCCGTTTACGAGAAGCGTAACGTCGTAACGATTGACGTATTTTCCAACCACGGTTGTTTGATGAGTGACTTGGAAAATGTTCTTCGTGTGGTCCTGATCAAAGAAGGACAGATATACCTTTGTACCATCTTCACGCTCAAGGACAAACTTATCCCTCAAGATTTTTGCGCTCTGGAAAACAGACTTTCCGAGCATGAGGTTGAAGATACGCTCCCACTCTTTATCGGTGATAGGCGTATCCAGCTTTGGCGCATTGAAGGCTTCAAACTGAACTTTGAAGTTCTCCACCAGCGCGTCATAATCAGGAATTGCGACTGTGGTATATTCCTGCTTGGTCAGTTGCTCAATAAACTGCTGTTCAAGAGCCGCTTCGCTTTGGTATGCCATATCTTCATCTCCAATACTTGAGGATCATTTGTTGGTTGCCAGCCTGTCCTCATTTCTATTTTATCATAGCAAGTGTCCCAAATACCGGACTTATTTTCGTTTCAACTGCAAAACCACGTCACCATCATCTGTAATTTCCATTTGCATTGTTTTTAGGTACTTTGCGATGAACTGTTTTTTCTCAGACGAACTCATCTCAATGCGCGTTGCCTTCAAAGCGGCACTGAACATCTCGTTGATATTGAGCCTGACGGTTTGGTCAATATAACGCTCCATTTCTTTGAAAAGTGCGCCGAGCTTGATGTCCTCGGCATTCCCAGAGTAGAAGTCATCAATATAGCAATAAAATATCCCTGCATTCAGAAGTGCATTCTTCAAGTCCGGTCCGCAGTTCTCTCGTTCAATCATAACTAAAAAACGTGCTTCCGGCAGAGACGAGATTAACCCCCAGTAGTCGGAGTCGCTGGAAACAAGAATAAAGGAATCGACGTTATTCTTGTAGTGTTCCTGACAAGTTCGGGCAATAAGCATGACATCAACGAGTGACTTGCTTTGCTTCACCCGTTCAATCATCATGTGTTCAACATGAATTGCGGTGAAGCTGTCTAATATCCTCCATGCGGAGGCGGTATGCACATCATCAAAGAGAATGATCGACGCAATTTTTTGTGTATACTCGTGATCGAGGTTTTTTAAGGTAGCACACAGCTTGTAGGGATCAGAGTTTTCACAATCGACAACGATAACAGTCTTTTCGCTGCTCTCAATAAACTCATAAATACTTCCTTTGATATAACTCCCCGCATCTGAGACTTTGCTATATTCAGTGAAATAGTCGTTGTTCCAACTGTACAGCAAGGTAACGAACTTCTTATCATTGTAAAGAATGTTGCCGACTTCCTCCGGCTGCCAGTTTATGTACATCTGATAGGGATAAAAAAGCAAATGAGAGTAATAAATGTCGGCAGCCTCTCTTGTACCATCTTCCTTCAAACCATCAGGCATGACGAAAAGTGCTTTAATGTAATCCCAATTTATCCAGAGGGGAAAGAGCCTCTTGCAGTTGTTGATTCTATCGCAAATCAACCTGTTAATCTCGACAACGTGTTGGCACAGTTTTTTGCTGGTGTTTTTGATGAAGATCACTCCATCAAGACTTAGCTGGTTTATGCTTTCCTGCGGAACATATTCTGGCATACTCAGAATGGTCTCATACTGGAATCTCATGCGTTCATTGATGCGCTTGAAATTGCGCTCAATCGCAGTTCGTACAATGCAAAGATGTCTTATAATCCGAGCTGTTTTATCGCTGTCCAACCGATTGTATACTTCAACTTTTGGGGCTTCATGTTCGTTGTCAAAGATGCGTTTTGGCACACCAATCAGGTAAGCCACCTTTGAAACGATCTCGTAGGTGCTGTCTTTGTACGCTGCCCTGTCATCGGTGAGAGGGCTTGTTGCATTATCAAACACCTCATTCGGTATGGGATTTTCAAGTATACTCATGATTGCTCCTTTCCACGGAGAGCGTATCTGCTTGTTTAAGAAGCGGTGAGATTAGAAGAACGGCTGTCCAGTGCCTACGCTCTACTTTATCCGATCAGCAATGCTGTCGAGCTGCGCTGCAATTTTAGAAAAGTCGCAGTCCATGTCCAATGTCTTCACACTGATCTGATTCCCGCTCATTTGATAATCATTGTTTGGCTGAATCGCATCGTCTGTTCCCGCATATAAAAGCATACCGGAAACGACCTCATCCGGCGCGGCAGACCAGTTCTTCACATAGGTGAAAATCTGATACAGATTTCCGGAATGAAGTGTCTGCGTCATGTACGATGCCTTCATTTGCATATTGTGCGTGTAGTATTTGGCGTCGATGATGAGCGTTTTCTTTGCTGCCTTATTCGTAATCACAATGTCGGACTGCATCGTCGGCAAGAGCGTTCTGTACCCATCTGTGACTTGCCACGCAATCTGTGGAGAGTATGCTTTTAACTCTGGATGCTCACGCTGATAGTATCCGAGAATAAACTTCTCGTATAGCTTCGCCATTGTTTGATCATCTGCATAATCCATAATCTTTGTTGAGCCATCGGCTGTCGTTTGCAAAAGCCCTTTTATCACAAATCGGCAAACGGCTATCAACATCCGATATGTTTGATTATTGCGATCATATTGAATGTCCCAGTTGATACTATGGATGTCCAATATACTGATGCCATCAAAGAAAATCATCAACTTCCTGATCTCCTTTTTTCTGGCTTTTGAAATACTTCCACGAAGCAGCAAATCCATTGTTGTTTTGATGATTCGGTTTGGGTAGGCATCAACCGAAAACTCATCATAATTGCAAATGAGCTGTTTCTTGCGAATAACCTGTGCCTTTATGGATTCACCAATTTCAAGTTTCCCACGGGGAGACGCAAGTGCTTCCTCTCTTGAAATGTATTGTCTGATTAAGCCTCTCTTTATCTGGACAGATACTCCACGGCAGAGAATAGCAGACAGAAGTTCAGCCACATTATCAAACTCTTCGGTGGCGACATTTTTATACCCTTGCTCATGCAGCACTTGGAACGCATAAGCCAGCATATAATAAACGTTCTGGACACGGATCATTTGACTACCTCGCGTAATGTGCGGCTCCAATCCTTCACTTTAACTGCCTCGTCAAACCAGTATTCTTTCAAAAGAGGTATCAGTTCATATTCGACAACAGACCGCATCCATTCATCGTTGATGGTTGCGTTTGTACAGAAATAGCTATGTCCGATACAGAACCCCTCACCAAGCGAGTCATCGTTTGCAATTACGTCGTTAAGCTGCTCAACTGTTGCAATGAGCCGGTCAAACTTCGGGTTATTGACTTTCGTTCTGTATGCTCTGAATCCAGCAGACGAAAATGCCGGAGCAAGCTCAAAGAAAGCAAAACGACGTCTAAGTGCGTAGTCCAGCATGGCGAGGCTACGGTCAGCAGTGTTCATCATGCCAATGATATAGACGTTACTTGGAATGGAGAACTGCTCATCTGCATATAGAAGCTGCAATTCGACACCGCGTTTATCACTCTCAATCAACATGAAGAGTTCGCCAAAAATCTTGCTGAGATTGCCTCTGTTGATCTCGTCGATAATGAAAAAGTATGGACGATCATCCTCAGCAGCTTGCCTGCAAAACTCGTAGAATACGCCCTTTCGCAGTTCAAATCCTGTCTCCGTCGGGCGGAAACCCATGATGAAATCTTCATAGCTATAACTCTGATGAAACTGAACCATTTTCACACGGTTGGTGTCCTTTTCTCCCATGATAGAAAATGCCAGTCTCTTTGCTGCGAAGGTTTTTCCCACGCCCGGTGCGCCTTGCAGAATTACATTCTTTTTGGTTAGAAGCAGCGACTTGAGAACCTTATACCGATCTTCGTCCATATACACATCAGTCAGAAAATCATCAGCGGTGTATGGCTCGAAAGTGATTTCCTCATCAGCGGCATCGTCGAAGCTGTCTTCGTGCTTGTCTCCGTCAATTATGTTTTGCAGCTTCTTGACGTAATCTGTGTAGGACGTAATATCCGTCAACGTTTTGATAGCACCCTGATCTGATAATTCCCACTCGCCCTTATCTGTCCAGCGTACCTTTCGGGTATTGGCATATTGACCGCGTTCAGGATCAAAAATATATTCGCCTTCGACCAACCCGCGACCGAGGATCTGTTTTCTGCCTTTTTTAACAAAGACAACATCACCGGGTTTCAGCTCGTTTGCAAATTGCCATGTAGCAAGAACCTGATTCTTATATGAGCCAGTATCCCCGTAGACCTCTTTCATCTTTGCCCGCATTTCTTCCTTGGAGCTATATTCCATTAGATCGCCAAGGTCAGACCAGCCGATAGCCATAATCCCTTCGGCATAATCATTCTCCCAATTTGCGGAGCCATCACCCGCTGCGTACAGCCAATAGTGTGTTGCAGTAGCGTCGGATGAAAGAGCTGTATCTGTGTTCTCCTTCGGAATGATTCCATCAAAGATTTCATCGTCGAAGGATATATCAATGTTGTTCTCTTCGACGATCTTTTTGCATCCTCTACGAATGCTGTTAGACTTGTTGCCGGTTTGCTCGTAGTAATATTTAATGTTCTCCTGAGTGGCTTTTAGAGCATTGACCATTTGCTCCTGTCCGTAGTCTTTCCCAATGTGGACGATGAAGTAAACCGTAGTTTCAGTGTTGGACCTGCGAGTGTATTTTATGCCCTTCATCATGGACGCAAAGAGCATGATCGTCAGCTTGTGCGAGGTTTCTCCAAAGCACGGGACCTCCTGACACATGGCTTTTACAGCAGCGTCCATCTCCATTGTGCCATCATAAACCATCTTAGCATATTTGTAGACAATGACTTCGCAGTCATATTCATAACCGATATACGTCTTGACGCCGCCCTTAGAATCAATAAATTCTTTCAGCCGCTTCAAATCTCTATAATACTGTGCAGTGCGTTCGTCTGCTCGATCAGACATTACTTCTTGTTTTAGGTAGTCGAAGATTTCGCCCTTCGCTTTCTCCATAGAGGCATCACTTTCAAAACACTTCCAGAAGGACAGCGCAATAGTGTTTTGATACAGATAGAACGCATCGGAAACATGGGTGCTGATAGTCGTGTCAGCCCAGTCCGGGTGAGTTTCCCGTAAGTATTCTCTGTATTCTTTTCGGACTTTGCTTATCGTTACGCCAATGTCCATCTGTTATCCTCCTTTTTTTGTAACAGTCCTGCTACGCACAAACATTTAATTCGTCTCCACTGGTATATAAAAAAGCCGCACGGAAAAAGGACCTATCAGTTGTCCGTCCGCACAGCCTCACAAATATCTCCGATGTCGCAATTCAAATAGCCGCAGATGCGCAGCAAAATAGAGAGGGACACTTCTTCCCCCTTATTCAGTTTCGTCCATGTTCCGGATGCAAGGTTAAGCTCTTGCCGGAAGGTGGACTTCTTTATGTCCCGCTCTAACAGGAGCATCCAAAGTTTTTTGTAGCTGATTCCCATGATACGCACCCCTTTACTCATCCGCTAATCATGACTTCCATTCTATTATACACGAAAACCTCTTTGAATGCAATTATCTCATGCACAAGTTCACAAAAAAGATGCAAGTTCTTGATGGTTTTGATTTTCAAAAAGGGCAAGGCAGTTATTCATGAAAGCTGCCTTGCCGTTTCTCTTTATTCGCGCTGTGAATTGCGTTGATACTCTTGGTCGCGCTCTGCGTTTGGCTTGAGGAAATCATCCACGTTTGCCTTCAATGTGTCGATCATCCTTGCTTCCTTTTTGAGCTTTGCGCGTTCATCGTAGAGCCGCTGCTGCTCATCGAGAAGACGCTGCTGTTCTGCTTGCAGCGTCTTTAAGCTCGGCAGTTTTTCATCGCCTTGCATGGCAAGCAGTGTACTCCGCGCCGCCTCAAAGATCACAAGCTCGGCTTCGTGCTTTGCCTTGAAACCCGTCTTATCTTTTTCCTTCTGGAAGGCGTCATAGACAGGCTTGAGGCGCTGATAATTGGAGATGTTTTTGATAAGCGGCTGGACTTCCCGCAGTCGCGCTTCAACGCCTTTCAGTTCCTTGCCGGTGCGGTCATAGGAGCTATGAACATCCTCGACCTTCTTCTCAAGATCGGCGTATTGGAGCAAGTTGTTTTCCGTGAGATAGTTGAGTGTCCGTGCCGCTTCCTTGAGGATCGTGAGCTTGGCTTTATACTCATAGCCCTTGCTGTCGATGAGCCTGATCCGCTCCTGAATATCTCCGATAAGGGAGATGCCATTCGGCACGGTCTGTCTCTGGCTTCTTCGGGGCGTCCGTCCGGCAATCCGCTCCTTGATGCGTTCCTCGGTGTAGTTCTCTCCGATGGTCTTAGAACGGGTAAACCGCTCCTGACCTTCAGCGCGGAAGGAGATGTATTTGCCGGTCTTGATTTCATAACCGGCTTCCTGCATGAGCCGCAGAAAGTCATCGTAGTCCTTTGCTGTGATAACAAGCCGGTCGATGGTCTGCTTGAGTTTTTGCTTCCAGCTCGTGCCGCGTTTGGCTTCGGTATATTCCTTGTAGTCCATGCCCTTGTTCTGCGACGGAGGGATCACAGACAGCCCGTGTTCCTTGCATATCTCATCACTGAGCTGACGCAGTTCCCGATAGGTTCTCTTGTTGCTCCGGTAGGCATGGAAGTCCACATAATTTACGGCATTGAAGATGATGTGATTATGACAATGCCCCTTGTCGATGTGGGTAGCAATCACATACTCGTACTTGCCCTTGAGCCATTCGTCCGCAAGCTGTTTCCCGACCTCGTGAGCTTCTTCCGGCGTCACTTCACCGATGTCAAACGACTGGATCAGATGACGGGCAAGCACCTTCGGCATCTGCATTCCTTGCTGCACTGCAAGGTTTCTCGTCCACTCAAATTCTTTCGCTGCCGCGTCGCTTGCAGCGCATCCATAGGACGAAACATAGAAGGCATCGTCAGTCTTCTGCGGGTCGAGAATATAGGCGAGAGCCTTGTTTACAGTTCCTCGGATTGGCTTGATTTTAGTAACTGCCATATCTCACCCTGCCTTTCTTTCAGCTCTGTAATATCGTCCGCATAGAAGTGTCCGGTGGAGTTGATGCGGCGGCAAATCTGATTGATGTTTGAGGCAACACGGCTGACTGCGGCGGCAAGTTTCTTCTGCTGCGTGTAGTCCACCTTGATGATATAGCCGTCAATCGCCATCTTCCGGAGATATGCTCCCATGTTCTTTGTTCCAAGCTGCGCCATCTTTGCCTTGATAATTCTTTTCTCATCGTCGGAGACGAAGAAGAGTATCTGATTTGGTCGCGTCCTGTTTGCCATAGGCGTTCCGTCCTTTCGCAAAGGAAGAGGGTTTGGGAGACTTCCCAACAAGCATTTTTTTCGATTAAGGGGAGGGTTTCCTTAATCGGAAATCGCCGTGTGTATATACACCGGCTGTGCTTGCTATTCTCTAAAATCGTATTCCCTCGTAGAGACTCCTCGTAAAATACCCCTTCACTTTACAACGGACATTCTTTGAGAAAAAAACAGGGGTCTATGAGAAGAAATCTCTTATTTCCTTGACTCGTAGTCCTCGTCGATACGCTTTTTCCAATTCGTACCCAGAGGTACGCTGCAACGGACAGCAGAAACCGCTTCGCTCAGAACCTCATAGTTGAGCT
>ERZ779890.5372-NODE-5372-length-10074-cov-6.181256_pt1 | contig 10074 bp, 9 predicted proteins | sample MGYA00511553_ERZ779890 | MGnify/ENA primary metagenome ERZ779890 (study PRJEB29588, sample SAMEA2152064) | human gut metagenome | biome: human gut; feature: human-associated habitat; material: faeces | place: Denmark | collected 2008/2010 ...
TTTCCTTGGTTGTAGTGGAATGGCTTTCGTCGATGATGAGTCTATCTGGCACACCTCGCTCTGCGAGATACCGATGCATGGCGCTAGCCTCGCTTGCGCATTCGTCGGAGCCCTGCCCGCCCGAAACTATGATATGCGCGCAACACCCCTGTTCGCGCCACAGCTCGAGTGCTCGCTCGAGACGCGAGGCGAGAAACGGGGAGGGGCGACTGCCCCTAAGCGCTGCGCCGGGCACGATGATGGCATCTACGTAATCTTTTGGGTTACATCGATGCGTGTGAGCGTACCGATCGAGCGCGGCGATGCTCAGTGAGAACCAAAGGCCGCACGCGTGCAGTGCGTTCGCGCAGAAAAGAGCTGCTCCGTGCCATTTTGCACCCATCGCGACGGGCAAGGCGAGGGAGCAGGCAACAATACAAAGCGAGAGGACGCATCCCAGGCAAGCGATTAAAGAGGGGCCACGGGTGCGCATTGATGTGCAAAGCAAGCGACCCTGCGCACCACCAGCAAATCGTGATGACTATGATGGCGGCACCCAGACGGGGAGCCTGCACTGCCTGCGCGCAGGCACGCTCAAGCACCCATGTTGTTGCGGTCATAAGGGGAATCACACAGGTAAAGGAGTCGGGGTGTCGCCTGCGACAAATCGCATAAGCGATAATGCACGCCAGGGGAACAAGCAATTCGAATGCCATGGCTGCCATGATGCTCCGAGCACGATGCCGAGGGCTAATAAAAAAGCCCCAACAAGGTTGGAGCTTGAAACGTCAGGGTGGAGACGAAGGGAGTCGAACCCTCGGCCTCTGCCATGCGACGGCAGCGCTCTCCCAACTGAGCTACGTCCCCAGTACAAGTCGATATTTTACCTACGGCTCGCCAACTGTCAACGCCCAATAACCAGTCTTTTTGGGGCGCGGCTATTTTGGCAACTTTTCGAACAGGCGATCCTCTCGATGATTTTTTATCCCCGTCCCAGAAAAATCATCGACGAACGCACTACTTTGCGCTGGTAAGAACACCGGTGGTGTCGAAGGCCGGGGTGAAGCTCTCGTCTACCGCGCCGCCCTCTTGCCAGAACATCGTCGTAAAACCCAGGTCGTCGGCATGGTCGAGCACCTGCTCGTACTCCTCACGCGTCACGGCGCGTGCCAGGTCGCCGCCCTGCTCGCGCATGAGCGCATTGGGCGTGTACTGGTTCATAACCGAGATCGGCACGTCGCCCACCGTCTGCCACACCAGGTCCAGCACGCGACACGAATCGTCTGCATGCCCCGGAAGCACCAGATGACGCACGATCATGCCACGCTTCATAAGCCCGTCCTCGTCCACCAACTCTCCCCCGCGGCGCTCGATCTCGCGCGCCATCTGGGCCAGACCCGACACGGCCACACGCGGGTAATCCTTTATATGGGAGAGCGACTGCGCAAGCCCGGCATCGGCATATTTAAAGTCGGTGAGCCACACATCGACCAGGTCGCCCAGCGCCGCCACGGCACTCGCGCGCTCGTAACCACTCGTGTTGTAGACGATTGGGATAACCAGTCCGCGCGCCCGTGCCGCGGCAATCGCGGCAGGCAACAGGTGCGCATAGTGCGTCGCCGTCACCAAATTGATGTTGTTGGCACCCTGGTCCTGCAGTTCCAGCATAATCTCGACCAGGCGCTCAGGCGAAATCTCAAGGCCAAAATTGCCGGTCGAGATCTCGTGGTTCTGGCAGTAGATACATTTAAGCGAGCAGCCGCTAAAGAAGATCGTGCCCGAACCGGCCTCGCCCGAGATAGGCGGCTCCTCCCACATATGAAGCGCGGCGCGGGCCACCTTGAGCGTGTCGTTAGCACCGCAGACGCCGTGCGCGCCCTCATCGCGCGCCGCACCGCAACGGCGCGGACACAAATGGCAGGCGGGCGAAAAAAGTTCGGTCAACGACGTCGGCATAAAACCATGCTCCAAAACAACGATTCAGCAGCTCAAACGTAAAGGGATCAACCCCACAGACGGCTCGAGCCCAAGGCGCCGTAATCGTCCGACACGATTTTTGTAATGTCAAGACTGGAATCGATAAAGTGCCGCTTTATGATGTAGGTATTCCGCCCCCCGCGGAGCAACTGGGTGAACCGTCGCGTTTATTTAGGGAGCCCACACAGTCGTACCTAGTACAGGTATCCTTCGTTGTTAAGGACGCTGGAACAGTCGATGAGGGCACCCACCTGTTTTAGGTGGGTTCATTTTCGTAACGTGGGGGGTGGTTTTCTTTTGCCGAAAATCACCATTACAGTCCATATGGATCCCCGCCGGCATCCCGACAAGCCATCGACAACATCCCAATATCTGGTAAGCGCGTGATTATCGCTGCGTGCAATTCCATGTACCCCCCTTGGTCGAGTATTATGGTTCGGCTATGCCCTTTGCGCATGGCGTTCTTCTGACCTTTTCCTTCGACGCTTGGCGGTTTTTAGATTCATGGCTTCATCCCCGAGCTACATACCGTACCTATGCGTGGCAGCGGCGGCCTTTATCACGACCTTCCTCGCGGTGCCCCTGGTCAAGCGCTTGGCAATTAAGCTCGATGCCGTCGACTATCCTTCTAAGCGCCGCATCAACACCAAGCCCATCCCGCGTTTGGGCGGAACGGCGGTGTTTTTGGGCCTGGTCGTCGCCTGCACTGTGCAAATCCTAGGCACCTGGTACCTGGGTTGGCCGCCCGTTTTGGTGCCCCACCCCCGTCTGCACATCAGCTACCCCATGCTGGCGCTCTCCTTTACCGTCATCTTTGCGACCGGCGCTATCGACGACGTCTTCCAGCTCACGCCCAAGCAAAAGCTGGCCGGACAAGTCCTCGCCGCGCTTATCGCCTGTATCGGCGGCCTAAAAATCGGCGTCATCGTCAACCCGTTTGCCCCCGGCGAGATCATGCTCGGATGGCTCGCCTACCCCATCACCGTAATCTATCTGGTGGCATTCACCAACATCATTAACCTCATCGACGGTCTCGACGGCTTGGCCACGGGCATCTGCGGCATCGCGTCGTTCACCATGTTTTCGATGGCCGTTCTCTCGGGCCGCATCGACGCCGCCGCGCTCTCCATTGCGCTCTTTGGCGCCTGTCTGGCCTTTTTGCGCTACAACTTCAACCCCGCAAGCATCTTCTTGGGCGACTCGGGGTCGCTGCTTCTGGGCTTTGCGCTGGGCTCCATCTCGCTGCTCAACGTGAGCCGCACCGCCGCACTCACCTCGCTTATCATCCCGCTCATCGTTGCCGGCGTGCCCATCATCGACACGTTTAGCGCCATTGTGCGCCGCAAGCGCGCCCACATTAGCATCGGGCAGGCCGACAAGGGCCACATCCACCACCGCCTGATCCAAGAAGGCTACAACCAAAAACAGGCCGTGCTGCTCATCTATGCCTGGTGCATCATGCTTTCGGCCGGCGCCGCCGCGATTAACCAGGTCGAGGTGCCCATGCGTGTGCTCATCTTTACCGTGCTCGCCATTGGCTCGGCGGCCTTTGCCAAGCATCTGCATCTGTTTGAGCCCGTGCTGCGCCACCATTACAACAAGCGCACGCACGAGGACGAGCTCGTCACCCCCGACGACCCCGCTTTTAAGCAGGAGGAGCAGGCAGCCGAGGAGCGCAAAGAAGAGCGCCACCACAAGCTCTAGGGCAAGCTGCCAAGGATGTGCCAAGGCACCGTTGGCCAAGCGCGGCCGCGCCGCACCCACCGCACAAGCCACCCCTCTCCCGCCCCTCGCCTACTTACGTCCCGCCCCTCCAATAAACGCGTTATCATCTTGACCCATGAACATACGTTAGGAGCAATCATGCCAAACGAGAACAGCTACGAAGTCGCGCTGCAAAAGAGCAACGCCATTCGCGAGGGCCTGGCCAATACGCCCGAGAAGTTCACCATGCTCACCGGTGATCGCCCCACCGGCCGTCTGCACCTGGGCCACTACTTCGGTACCCTCAAGGGCCGTGTTGAGCTGCAGGACATGGGCGCCAAGACCAACGTGCTCATCGCCGACTACCAGGTCATCACTGACCGCGACACCACCGAGCACATCCAGGACAACGTGTACAACATGGTCATGGACTACCTTGCCTGCGGCATCGACCCCGACAAGACCATGATCTACGCGCACTCCGCCGTGCCCGCCGCCAACCAGCTCATGCTGCCGTTCCTGTCGCTGGTGTCCGAGGCCGAGCTGGCGCGCAACCCCACGGTCAAGGCCGAGATGGAGGCCTCGGGCCACGAGCTTACCGGCCTCCTGCTCACCTACCCGGTGCACCAGGCCTGCGACATCCTGTTCTGCAAGGGCAACGTGGTGCCGGTCGGTCGCGACCAGCTGCCGCACATCGAGCTCACCCGCACCATCGCCCGCCGCTTTAACAACCGCTACGGCAAGGTGTTCCCCGAGGTCGAGGCGCTGCTGTCCGAGACCCCGCTGCTGCCCGGCCTGGACGGCCGCAAGATGAGCAAGAGCTACGGCAACGCCATCAATATTTCGATGACCGCCGAGGAGACGGCCAAACGCATCAAGAAGAGCCAGACCGACTCCGAGCGCATGATCACGTTCGATCCCGAGAACCGCCCCGGCGTGTCCGGCCTGCTTTCGACCGCCGCCATCTGCACCGGTCGCTCCGAGGTCGAGATTGCCGAGGAGATCGGCATGGGCGGCTCCGGCCAGCTCAAGAAGTACGTGACCGAGGCCGTCAACGAGTACTTCGCGCCGATCCGCGAGCGCCGTCAGCGCTACGAGAACGATCTGGACTATGTAAAGGACGTCCTGCACGAGGGCAACCGTCGCGCCAACGAGATCGCCGATCAGACCCTGGCAGAGGTTCAGGACGCCATGGGCATGGTGTACTAGACCGATCTGCTGGCTTGAGCTTTCGATTGCTTTAGGGCGGGCGCTACGGCGTCCGCCTTTTTTGATGCCCGACCTGTTCGGCTCCGCCCATCGCACTCCCCCGACAAACAGGAACAGGCCCGCCGGCAGTTAGTTGCCAGCGGGCCTGTTCCCGAAGTACACCGTTGAATCGCACAGAGGGGAGGAATGCGAATCAAACTCAACAGGGCAGGCTTTTTCATCGCCTATTGCCTGCTCCGTTGCTGAATACAATATAGTTCACCGTGGTTTACTTTCTAGCGTCAATATGCTCCGCCACACCTTCTCCATAAGTTAGCCCAGGTAAACCTGCAACGGAAAACCACCACAAAGGGGACAGGCACCTTTGTGGTGGTTTTGACCACGGCAGAGCTGTTAGAGTCCGGCAGGCCAACGACAGACGGCCAGGTCGACGTGCATGTCGTCCTTAAACGCCACACCCTCCCCTAGCAAAAGCTCACGTTGAGCATCGGGACCGCCAAAAGCAAAACCCTCGCATATGCGCCCGTCGGCAAACACCACGCGGTGACAGGGAATCTCGCCGGGGCGCGGATTGCTATGCAGGGCATACCCCACATACCGCGCACTTCGTGGTCGACCGGCAAGCAGCGCCACCTGACCATACGTGGCGACCATCCCCTCGGGGATCTGCTCGACCACCTCGTACACCCGTTCAAAAAAGCCCTCAGACGCCATTGCTCGCTCCCTTCCACCCGGAAAAGCATAAACCACCGCAAAGGGGACAGGCACCTTTGTGGTGGTTTATGGCAGGTCAGTTAGTTGGCGGGCTGGAAGAAGGCTACGGCTACGGCGCCAGGGCCTACGTGGGTACCGATGGTGGCGCCGATGGTGTGAACGGGCAGCTCGCCCTCGGTGTGGCCAGCCCAAAGTGCCGCGCTGTCCTCGATATACTTCTTGAGCACCGCATCCGAAAGACCCGTATAGCCGAGCGCCAGCGGCATGGAAAAGTCGATGCCGCCCGCCTTTTCGACCTTTTGGTTCAGCAGGTTGCGGCCGTTCTTGGAACCGCGCGCCTTGCCAAGCTGCACGATCAGACCGTCCTCGACAGCCACCACAGGCTTTACGTTGAGCAGCGTGCCCACGGCGCCGGCCGCAGCAGACAGACGACCGCCGCGCACCAGGTACTCCAGCGTCTCGAGCAGGCCGATAACCACCACACGGTCGCGCACGGCCTCGACAGCCGCCGCGATCTGAGATGCACTGCGGCCCTCGTCCACCAAGCGCAGCGCATACTCGACCAGGACGCGCTCGCCCAGGGTGACGTTGTTGCTGTCTACCACGAACACGTCGCCACCTGGCGCCTCGGCAAGTGCGGTACGGGCACTCTGATTGGTGCCTGATAGCTTAGCGCCCACGGTAATAATCACAGCCTCATCGCCGGCTTCACGAACCTTGGCAATCGCCTGCGAAAACGCGTACGGGTTGACCTGGCCGGTCTTGGGCAGCTCATCGCGCTCCACGAGCATCTCGTAAAAGCGCTGGTGATCGATGTCGATGCCATCCATGTACACATCGGTGCCAAAGGTGACGGACAGCGGCAAAACGGCCAGTGCTGGGTGCTCGACCGGCGACATATCGCTTGCGGAATCGGTAATAATGCGGACGGACATAGCGAATCCTTTCTTGCGCAGGTCCCGCGCAGGGAATTTTGACAGCAAGGCCCCGGCACGGTATACGCGCTCAAACGGGACTATGCAGTTGTTAATGGGAAGCAAATACCTTGGCGGCCTTAGATCTCGCGCAAGGTATTGAGAATCGTGCGCAGCGACGCGTACATCTGCTCGCGCTGCTCCACGCCCATGGCCTTACCGGTGGTGTCGAGCACTTCGCGAATGATGCGATCGGCCTCGCTCATGCTCTCGCCGCCCAGGGCAGTCAGGCGCACCGGGGCACGATACTTAACGGCGGCATCGCCCGAATCGTCGACCTCGACGTAGCCGCCCTCCTCCAGATGCGCGAGCGTACGCGAGACGGCGGCGCGGGTCACGCCTGCCATGCGAGCCAGGTCAGCGCCAGTCAGGCCGTCCTTGCTGCGCTCAAGATAGTAAAGGCACATAACGTCGGAGCCCTTGAGGCCCAGCCTTGCGCCCTCGGATGTCTTAATGCGCTGAATCTCCTTGTAGAGCCCGCTGATCAGTCCGACAAAGTCCTCGAAACGTGTCTCGTCGTTCTGCTGCATGGGAGACGACCGCCTTTCGCTTGCATAATGCTTACGGGTAAACATCTTAGTCGCATAAGGCGACACCCGTACCCAAATACCCCATTTGTTAACCCATCAACATAAAAACCACCACAAAGGGGACAGGCACCTTTGTGGTGGTTTTGACCGGCGAACATGATCCGCAGGCGTCGCTACAGCTCCACGCAGGGATTGTCGCGGGTCACAAGCGTCTTAACGACAACCGTCGCTCCCAGATAGCGCTCGAGCAGCTCGGCTAAGCGATCGATCGCGGCCTGGCAATCCCCCATCCGCTCGGGCTCCACGCACTCAATCGCCAGGAACGCATCGGCCGAATCATCGGACAGCGCCGTGCGAACGCCGTCGCGCCAGTTCCAGCAGCGGCACACAGCGCCCGCATCGTCGATGTAGGCGAGCTCGCCGGGCAGCGTCGGATCGTCCGCCTCCTCGCCAAGTGGCAAGAACGCATCGCCACCATCGGTCACCTTCAAGCGAAGATCTCCCTCAATCGCATGCAGGTCCTCGCCGCCAACGGGCAGCGCATAAGTCAACGAAATCGTGTTGTAGATATCCACCGCCGGTGTGATGTGGCCGACCGGCTTGCCTTTGAGCACGCGCTTGAGCAGGTTCTCAACTGAGCAACGCGCGCCCTTCTTGGTCTTGAACAGGCGATACGCCTCGCGCCATGCCTTAACCGGCGCGTTCTCGCTGATGGTATCGCTTGTCAGGTGACGCTCCGCATCGATATTGGCGCGATTGAGCAACGTGGCGATCGCATCCACGTCCTCCTGGGGAATCTGGGCCGCGGGCTTCATGCCCTTTACGACTACGACGCCGACCGCCGCCTGCGGAAACAGCTCCCAAAACGAATCCTCGGCAACGAAACTCTTCATATGCTCTCCCTTCATAGCGTACGCCCGAGCGAGGGCGCCTAAACAAAAAGCGCCCTCACAGCGGCCACCTTCAAAGTCCTACGGTGCCGCCACAAGAGCGCTTACGCTGTCCCCATCCGGAGAAGGGGACGATATGTCAAGCGTATTGTAACCCGAGTCATCCACGCGAGCAAAACCACCATAAAGGCGCCTGTCCCCTTTGTGGTGGATATGGACTCACGGCGAAGCTAGTGGCGAAGTCCCAGCAGCCCGCGGCCGCGATGACGAGCGTCGGCGTGTACTTGGGCGTGCGGGCCGGCGGCTTTGACGGACTCGGGCAGGTGCGAGTACTTCTTCTCGAAGTTCTCCTCGAACATCACCGCCAGGTTGTGCGCGGCCTCGTCATAGCGCGCGGTGCTCTGCCAGTATTGGCGCGGCACCAGGATGCAATCGGGCACGCCGTGGCACGTCGTGGGAATGTCGACGTTAAAGATGTCGTCGTGCAAGAACTCGCTGTCCTCGATGGTACCGTCGAGGGCGCGGGCCACCAGGGCGCGCGTGTAGGCAAGCTCGATGCGATGGCCCACACCATAACCGCCGCCAATCCAGCCGGTGTTGACCAGGTACACGCGCGTACGACCGTCGGCGATACGCTCGCCGAGCATCTTGGCATAGACCATGGGGTCGAGCGGCATAAACGGCTCGCCAAACAGCGAGGAGAACGTGGGCGTGGGCTCGGTGACGCCAACCTCGGTGCCGGGAATCTTAGCCGTAAAGCCCGTCACAAAGTGGTACATGGCGGCATCGGCCGTCAGACGTGAGATGGGTGGCAGCACGCCAAAAGCGTCGCAAGTCAGGAACAGCACGACACTCGGAGTGGTGCCCATGCCCTTAGTCCACGCGTTAGGAATGTGCTCCACGGGATAGGCCACGCGCGTGTTGTGCGTGATCGAGATGTCGTCGTAGTTGGGCTTGCGGTTCTCGTCGAGCACCACGTTTTCGCAAATGGCGCCAAAACGGACGGCGTTGAAGATCTCGGGCTCGTGGAAGGCGTCCAGGCCCTCGCATTTTGCGTAGCAGCCACCTTCGATGTTGAAGATACCCATGTCGGACCAACCGTGCTCGTCGTCGCCGATCAGCAGGCGCGTGGGATTGGCCGAAAGCGTGGTCTTGCCGGTGCCGGACAGGCCAAAGAACACGGCGGTCTCGTGCGTGACGGGATCCATGCTGGCCGAGCAGTGCATGGGCAGCACGTCGTCCTCGACGGGCAGCAGATAGTTCATGACGCTAAAGATCGACTTTTTAATCTCGCCGGAGTAGCCGGTGCCGGCGACCAGAATCACGCGTTCCTGGAAGTTGATGACCACCGCGGCGCTGGAGTTGAGGCCCTTGATGGCGGGGTCGCACTGGTAACCGGGCGCTGCGAGCACGCAGAAGTCGGGCTCGCCGGTGCGCGCGATTTCGCGAGCGAGCGGGCGGGCGAGCATCTGCTTAATAAAAAGTGCCTGGCTGGCACGCTCGCAGGCAACGAGCAGTCGACGCGTGTGGTTGCGGTCGGCACCTGCCATGCCGCGGGTGACGAACATGTCGCGCTCGTTGAGATAGTCGACGATGCCGGCCTTGATGGCCTCATAGCTCTCGACGGACAGCGGGCGGTTGACCGCGCCCCAGGCAATCTTGTCGTGAACATCGGGGGTGTCAACGATAAAGCGGTCATTGGGGGAACGGCCGGTACGCTCCCCCGTCTCGATCACCAGCGCGCCGTTGGATGCCATGCGGCCTTCTTCGCGGCGGATAGCGTGCTCGACGAGCTCCGCGGCGGGCAGATCGACCAGCAGACGGGGTTGATTCTCGGCGGGATCTTCGACCAGCGTAATACCAAAATTGGACAGAACTTCTGCAGGGGTAACACCAGGCATGGGGCCTCCTTTAAAAACGCGGCACGTGGACGCGGCGCGCACTTTACTCACGTAAAGCCCGTTGTACCCGATATGCAAAAACGTTTTTGCGGCAAGGGCGGCAAGCCCGCCCAACGGTCAAAAATCGCAGGCAAGCGGCCCAGTCATTGGGGACGTTCTTAAACGACTAGTCATTTAAGTCTGTCCCCAATGACTG
>ERZ779890.5374-NODE-5374-length-10071-cov-4.370907_pt1 | contig 10071 bp, 10 predicted proteins | sample MGYA00511553_ERZ779890 | MGnify/ENA primary metagenome ERZ779890 (study PRJEB29588, sample SAMEA2152064) | human gut metagenome | biome: human gut; feature: human-associated habitat; material: faeces | place: Denmark | collected 2008/2010 ...
TCCTTTAAAATGCTGGTTCTGGCGTTTTTTTTGTTTGCACGTTTTGATAGGAAAAATAAGATGTATGAGCAACGGCAATACTGCACTAGAACATTTATGGCAGAAAACTGATGATAAAAGACATATTTTTGAAAGAATATAGAAGATAATATAAGTATACTTATGATAGTGAATTAAACAGTTGCTGATGAAAAAATAGTGTTATCAGAGGAGAAAAAATTATGGCATTTATACATATGAATCTAATATCAACAGCACTTATGAGAACGGTTCCCGTAAATGTGATCATTCCGGCAGACAAGCCGGATTTTCCGGGTATTCCGAAAAGAGAGAACAAACCATACAAAACACTTTATCTGCTGCATGGAGTTTTGGGAAGCTATGTGGACTGGGTGAACGGAACCAGAATCCAGCGTTTTGCAGAGATGAATGATCTGGTTGTTGTCATGCCATCCGGAGAAAATTCTTTTTATGTTGATATGCCAAACGGAAGTGACAATTATGGAGATTTTATAGGGCGGGAATTAGTTGAACTTACAAGAAAGATTTTTCCATTATCACATAAAAGGGAAGACACTTTTATTGGAGGGCTTTCTATGGGAGGTTATGGAGCAATCCGGAATGGATTGAAATATCATGATACATTTGGATATATTGCCGGATTATCTTCGGCTATGATTTTGGAAAAAGCGAATGTAGCAGATGACAGTTCACCAATGTTTTTTGAGAAGAAAAGCTTTCTGGAAAGTGTATTTGGAGATTTGTCCAAAATTCAGGACTGCGAGATTGATCCAGAATGGATCGCTGGAAATATGAAAGAAGATGGAATTCCATTTCCGCATATGTATCTTGCCTGTGGGCTGGATGATCCTCTTCTTTCTCCGAACCGTAAATTCAGAGATACCATGCGTGAACTTGGTGTAGATGTGACCTATGAGGAAGGACCGGGAGCTCATGAGTGGGATTTCTGGAACCGCTATATTAAGAAAGTTTTGGAATGGCTTCCTCTTGACAAGGACAGCAAAGAGGGATTGAACAGTGGAAATGTAGGTTTATAGAAAAAAGAGGGGATTTACTGCAACCGTAGTTGGATAAAGCCCCAGAATGGATAAAGGGGGATATAAGAAATGAGCAAAGAACTCAGGTACAATGAGCCATGGATTCTACAGAGAGCAGATCCATATGTATATCGGCACACAGACGGAAATTATTATTTCACCGCATCTGTACCGGAATATGACCGTATTGTGCTAAGAAGAAGTAAAAATCTGGCGGGACTGAAAGACGCAGAAGAAGTGACGGTCTGGGAAAAGCATAAAGAAGGAATTATGAGTGAACATATCTGGGCACCGGAACTTCATTATTTGGATGGAAAATGGTATATCTATTTTGCAGGTGGAGATAAAGATGATATCTGGGCAATTCGCCCATATGTGTTGGAATGCGCAGATGCAGATCCACTTACAGGAGCCTGGACAGAAAAGGGCAAAATGGGACGCGCTGATGAAGACGAATTTTCTTTTGAGGCTTTTTCTCTGGATGCAACTGTATTTGAAAATAAAGGAAAACATTACTATGTATGGGCTGAGAAAGTAGGTGTAGGAAAACAAATTTCCAATCTTTACATTGGCGAGATGGAGACACCGTATAAATTGAAAACAGTTCAGGTATTGCTTACTACACCGGATTATGACTGGGAAAGAGTTGGATTCTGGGTAAATGAAGGTCCGGCGGTAATTCATCATGATGGAAAAATCTATCTTACCTATTCTGCATCTGAAACAGGCATTGCATACTGTATGGGAATGCTGACAGCTGATGAAAATGCCGATCTCCTTGATCCAAAATCGTGGACTAAAGAACGCTGCCCGGTTCTTTGTACAGATGAATCAAAAGACATCTACGGTCCGGGACATAATTCCTTTACCGTAGATGAAGAAGGAAATCCTATTATGGTTTACCATGCAAGAACAGAAGCAGAGATAGTAGGTGATCCACTGTACAACCCGAATCGACATGCCATGCTGATGAAAATCCGTTGGGATGAAAAAACAGGAGCGCCGGTCTTTTCTTATGAGGCCCAATAGAATTAAAAATGAAGGGCTTAAATATTTCTGATAACTAATGAAAATTTATCATTTGATCAAATGAGGTTGAAGCGTCTGTATGGTGTATTCATGCAGCGCTTCTTTTTTGCTCCTGTCAATCTGCAGATAATGTGCATAAAGTACATCCAGAACCAGCAAAATGGGGAACTGTGGGGAAATGATATTTCCATATTCCAGATGTTCCATGCTTGCGAAGATGAGCGTCTCATCGCAGAAGTCCTGATAGGATTTGTCCTGTCTTGCGGTCATAAGAAGTGTATAAGCTCCGTGCTGATGTGCAGCCTTCAGAGAAGAGATAATATCATCCGTCTGTCCGCTGACACTGATACCGATGACCAGACAGTTCTCATCCAGAATAACAGAATTCACCTTCATAATATGACTGTCTGTAACTGCTTCGATATTCAGTCCGATACGCATGAAACGAAGCTTCATCTCCTGAGCTACGAGACCGGAACTGCCTCTTCCGTAAACATAAACACGAGGTTTGGAAACCAGCAGATTTGTGATCCGTGTGATCTGCGCTTTGTCCAGCAGAGCGTTAGATTTATTCAGAAGTTCCTGATAAGTATTAAATTCCGATACTTCAAAATTCGGAATATTTTCTTCGGGACCTGGTGCCAGGCTCTGCTTATACTCATAAATAAATTCTCTGTATCCGTGAAATCCACATTTCTGGGCGAAACGTGAAAGTGAAGCTTCAGATACATAAAGGAGCCCGGAAATATTTCTGGAAGAAAAATCCTGCTCTTCAGTATTATGAATAAAGAAATCGGCGATTGTTCTTTCCAGCGGAGTGAATGTATGGTAATAAGATTCAATTAAAGGAATAATTTTATGTTTGTTTAATGACATATGTAATCCTTTCTGTATGGTTGAATTGCTATAGATTACTATAACATTGTAGAATTTGTTTCACAAGGAGAATGTAAATATTTTCATGAAAAATATAAACAAGGAAAGTAATTTCGGCAAGCTTTAAAAACCGAACTGCAAAATGGCTCAAAATAATAAAAAATGAAAGAAGATTCTAAAAACAATACATTCGTTGAAAATAGAACCAACGGGAATTATAATGAGTTTATAACAAATCGGAAGTGTCAGATGACACGCAAAAAAGGAGAAAACTATGATTATTTATGTAGGTAAAGATTATCAGGACGTAAGCAGAAAAGCAGCTAATATCATGTCTGCCCAGATTATTATGAAACCAAACGCAGTTCTTGGACTGGCAACAGGCTCTACACCGGTCGGATTATATAAACAGCTTATCGAGTGGTACAACAAAGGTGACCTTGATTTCTCACAGATCACATCTGTAAACCTGGATGAGTATAAAGGACTTTCCGGTGACAACGACCAGAGCTACCGTTATTTCATGAACACAAACCTGTTCGATCATGTAAACATTGACAAAAACAGAACCTATGTACCAAACGGACTGGAAGAAGACAGCGACAAAGCATGTGCAGATTATAATGAGATCATCCGCAGTGTAGGTGGAATTGATATCCAGCTTCTGGGAATCGGCGGAAACGGACATATTGGTTTCAATGAACCCGGAGAAGCTTTTGAGAAGGAAACTCATTGTGTAGACCTTACAGAAAGCACTATCAAGGCAAATGCAAGATTTTTTGAAAGTATGGATGAAGTTCCGAAACAGGCATACACCATGGGAATCAAGAACATTATGGCAGCAAAGAAAATTCTTCTTGTAGCAACAGGAAGTGCCAAGGCAGATGCTTTGTACAAATCCCTGTATGGACCGATCACACCAAATGTACCTGCATCTATCCTTCAGCTTCATCAGGATGTAACCGTAGTGGCAGATGAAGATGCGTTAAGTCTTATTAAAGAAAAAGGACTTTTATAATACCGGCTCTTGTGTGATAACAACAGTATCAGTGGAAAGAATTGCCTGACAGAGATAAAGTCAGGGAAGTACTTAATAATTCACTTCAGCGAGAAAAGAGGCAAAAATCAGATGATTATAAAGAACGGAAAAGTTTTTCAGGAAGATGGCAGTTATAAAGTCGCAGATCTGTATGTAGAGAACGGCAGAATTGTGGCTTCAGCAGATGAAGTAACCGATAAAACGGAACTGAATGCATCGGGACTGAAGGTTCTGCCCGGACTGGTAGATATCCACAGCCATGGTGCAGTCAGACATGATTTCTCAGATGCAGATGTTGATGGGTTAAGAACAATCCTTCAGTATGAAAAATCTCATGGAATCACATCCTATTGCCCGACATCCATGACACTTCCGAAAGAGGAGCTGCTTAAGATTTTCCAGACTGCAAAAGATGTAGAACAGGATGAAACCTGTGCACGTATTGTGGGTATCAATATGGAAGGACCTTTCCTTGATCCTGCGAAAAAGGGAGCACATGTAGAAGGCTATATCCGTAAACCGGATATTGGATTTTTCAGAGCATGTAACGAAGCTACGGGCGGAATGATCAAACTGGTAACTCTTGCACCGAATATGGAAGGCTCTGAGAAATTTATCAGAGAATTACATAATGAAGTGGTTATTTCCATCGGACATACAGCAGCAGATTATGGCTGCGCAGCGGAAGCGATGAAAGAGGGAGTACTTCATGTGACTCATCTTTATAATGCCATGAATCCTATGGGACACAGAGAACCCGGTGTGATTGGCGCAGCAGCAGACAATCAGGACTGTATGGTAGAACTGATCGGTGATGGGATTCATATCCATCCTGTAACTGTACGCAATACCTTCCGTTTATTTGGAGACAGCAGAGTCGTCCTTATCAGTGACTCCATGATGGCAACAGGTATGGAGAACGGACTGTATGAACTGGGCGGACAGGAAGTGACCATGAAAGACAGAAAGGCAACTCTGGCAGATGGAACGATCGCCGGTTCTGCAACCTGCCTTTTTGATTGTATGAAGTGTGTTATTTCCATGGGTGTACCGGAGAGAGAAGCGATTCTGGCAGCAACAGCAAATCCGGCGAGAAGTATTGGGATTTATGATGAGGTGGGTTCCCTTGCTCCCGGAAAACGGGCAGATATTGTGCTGACAGACGAAGAGTTGAATATTGTTAAGGTACTGTAGTGTAAAAGAAAAGCTTTTCGACAGAATGTGCACAGATAAGAGTATGGACATTTTGCCGGAATGCAGTTCTGTATCAAGGAGAGAAATGATGACTAAAAAAGAGATTTTAGATGCGATTCATGGAAAAATGATCATTTCCTGTCAGGCGGTAGAAGATGAACCATTATATGTAGAAGAGAAATCCATTATGTATCTGATGGCACGCGCTGCAAAACAGGCAGGCACACCTGCAATCCGTACAAGCAGTATCCGCGATGTCATAGCGATCAAAGAAGAAACAGGTCTTCCGGTGATCGGTCTGGTGAAAATCCAGTATCCCGGATATGAAGGATATATCACACCTACCATGAAAGAAGTAGACGATCTGGTAGCAGCAGGATCTGATGTTGTAGCTCTGGATTGTACACTTCGCAAGCGTGGTGATGGCATAACTGTCAATGAGTTTATCGCACAGATCAAAGAGAAATACCCGGATATTATCCTGATGGCAGATATTTCTAATTATGAAGAAGGTATCAATGCATGGAAGTGTGGTGTGGATATTGTTGGAACAACCATGAGCGGTTACACTGATTACACTTCCAAAAAGGATGAACCAGATTATGAACTGATGGAGAGGCTTGCAAAAGATACAGATATTCCGATTATCGGAGAAGGCAAGATTCATTATCCGGATCAGGCTGTAAAAGCACTACAGACAGGTGTATGGGCGATCGTGGTAGGCGGAGCGATCACACGTCCGCTGGAAATCGCACAGAGATTTCAGAAGGCAATTGAGGCAGATAAATAAAATGCGAACAAAAAAGGATGTGTCAGAGTTGCACATCCTTTTTTGCTATAGCAAGTGCAGTATTTTATGGAATGGCTATAAATAAACAGCTGGCCGACTTTTGCAGCAACTGAACCGGACTGCAGAGAATTTTTAGTGCAGAAACCGGAACTTGGTGTTAGAATAGAAGCGTCATATGATAAGCAGAACTTATCCACATCAGAAGATATTTAGTTACTGCGAACGGAGTGAACAGTAACGATATTTATGAGGAAACAATCCCTCCGGTTACAGAAGAATGTGGAAATTAAAAAACTCAGATAAGATCTATGAATGGAAGATGCCAGACTATTTGGATAAGATCTGATCTGAGATAATAGAAGAACTGAGACAAAAGAAAGGAACAATACGAATGAGATTATTGATCGTGCGACATGGAGATCCGGATTATTCCATTGATTCTCTTACAGAAAAAGGCTGGAAAGAAGCAGAATATCTGTCAGAAAGATTGTCAAAACTTGATGTAAAGGATTTCTATGTATCACCTCTTGGAAGGGCAAAGGATACAGCCTCTTTTACATTGAAGAAAATGAACCGTACAGCAGTTGAGTGTGACTGGCTGAGGGAATTTGATGTTCTGATCGATCGCCCGGATGTTACTGACAGGCAGAAGAGATTATGGGACTGGCTTCCGCAGGACTGGACACAGGACGAGAGATTTTACCAGTATGATCACTGGTATGAAAACGAGAGACTTCAGCAGTCTGATGCCAAAGGATACTATGACTATGTAACAGGAAAGTTTGATAAGCTTCTTGCCGAACATGGTTATGTACGTGAAGGACATTATTACAGAGTGGAGAAACCAAATGAAGATACGCTGGTATTCTTCTGCCATTTTGGTCTGGAATGTGTGCTTCTTGCGCATCTGATCGGTGCTTCTCCAATGGTACTGTGGCATGGATTCTGCGCAGCACCAAGTTCAGTGACAACTGTCAATACAGAAGAACGAAGAGAAGGAATCGCAAGTTTTCGTATCAGCGCATTTGGTGATATTTCCCATTTATATGTGCATGATGAACCACCGGCATTTGCTGCAAGATTCTGTGAAATGTACAGTAATACGGATGAGCGCCACGATTGATTAACCAGGTAATTCACCTGCGGAGCCATGCATTTCCTGCAGGAACTGGTTCAGGATTATCTGATCCTGGCACATCCACAGGCAGATCTTCCGCAGATTGAGCATGCAGAGGAAATTACACATGGAGATAAAGAAGAGATATCCACCGGAAAGCCCGCTCCTGTGGAGTTTCCATCACTGTTTTACTGACAGCAATGATGCTGTGTTCTATTCGGGAAGAGATTCCAAAGAATCAGCAGAAACGACCGGTAGCATTGATGATTCCGGTGAATCTGAGAAATTATTTTCCGTCTCAGTCTATGACAAATTTCTTTGGATGGATTGAGGTGGGATATATATTTTCTGATGAAACAACCTTTGAAGATGTACTTTTGTCTGTGAAGAAACAGTTCGAAGAAGAACTGGTAAAAGAAAAGATTGCCATGCATATGAGCGGATATGTGCGCATTGAGAAGAATCCTTTTGTACGTGCTGTTCCGTTGGAGATCATGAGGATTGGAGCCAGCCTTGGCAGCAGAAGCGTTACTGCTGTTTATTCTAATATTGGAATTATCCGGCTGCCGGAAGAATACAAAGAATATATTCAGCATTTTGGGATTTTTGCAAGTACCAATTCTTTGCAGATGTGTTCCTGTTCTTATGGGGATGAGATGGTACTGGGATTTACTTCCAAGATACCGGATGACAGTATCCAGAGGAATTTCCAGCGGATGCTCGGCGAGGAGAATGTTTCCCACAGAGAATTAAAGAATGAATTTCCGGGATATGGGGAAAAGCACAGGCTTGAGAAAAAAGAAAATCAGAAGGTTATCCAGACTTTCAGCTTCCTGTGTCTGGCAATTGCGGTAATTTGCGGAATGATTAATTTTATGATGGCAGGTGTACTGAACTGGTTCTGGTTTGCAGGAGCAGGATGTGCCTGTGCATGGCTGGTCGTTATGGTAGCATATTATAAACGCAGGAATATTCTGAAGAATGAAATGTGGCAGCTTTTGCTCATATCAGTAATTGCGATCCTATGGGACCGGTTTACCGGATGGAAGGGCTGGTCTGTGGATTTTGTGATTCCTTTCGGGATATTGGCAGTGCAGTTTTCTGTTCCTGTGATCGCAAAAATAAACCGTCTGGAAAGGGAAGAATATCTGTTTTATCTTGTACAGGCCGGAATTGCAGGACTGATTCCGATGATATTGGTTTGGACTGGAATCGTGCAGTTTGCCGTACCTTCAGTAATCTGTGCCGGAATCAGTTTTCTGACATTGGCTGCACTGTTTATCTTCTACAAGAAGGATACGATGAGGGAGTTTCATAAGAAACTGAGGATGTAGAAATATGGTCTTGACACATATGGGATAAAAGATTATACTTTATCCATGTAAAGAAAGGGGAGCTTGTGAGTGCAGGCTGAGAGGAAGTCATCAACTTCGACCCATATACCTGATTTGGATAATGCCAACGTAGGAACCTATAAGATATGATTTTAAAGGGAGATGACTGGCATCTCCTTTTTATTTATCTCATGCATTTGAAGAAATTCAGCTGTCCGGTAATCAATCTGTAATAAGTGAGAGAAAACCGGGGGCTTACAGGGAAATTTACATTATAACAGATGAATATTGGGAAAGATGAGAGTGAACAGAGTTCATGAAGGGGTGCACCACCGCGGGTGTATTCTTTTGTGGACTCTTTTTTATGTTGTAGAGGCCGGACCTTCTTTTCCCGGAAAGGAGAAAGTATGCTTATTACTGTTAATGGAAAAACAAAAGAATTGCAGAATACTCTTACAATAGGGCAATATCTGGAGGAAAACAGCTATGTGCCCAGCCAGATTGCAGTAGAATTAAATGAAAGAATTCTGTCAAAAGCCGAGTACAGCACTACTGTTTTGCATGAAAATGACATACTGGAAATAGTCAGCTTCATGGGAGGTGGAAGATAAACAGGAATATCCTGATATCACATTATAATATACGAAAGAAGGACTTAAATTATGAGTACAACTAATGAAGACAAACTGATTCTGGGAGGTCATGAATTTACTTCCCGTTTTATTCTGGGATCCGGAAAATTTTCTCTGGATCTGGTGAAAGCATGTATTGAAAAGGCAGATGCGCAGATCATCACTCTGGCTCTGCGTCGTGCCAATGAAGGTGGACTGGCAAATATTCTGGACTATATTCCGAAAAATGTTACTCTTCTTCCCAATACTTCAGGTGCCAGAAATGCAGAAGAAGCAGTTCGTATTGCCAGGCTTTCCAGAGAAATCGGATGCGGTGATTTCGTAAAGATCGAAGTGATCCATGATTCAAAATATCTGCTTCCGGATAACTATGAAACTGTTAAAGCTACAGAAATTCTTGCAAAAGAAGGATTTGTAGTAATGCCTTATATGTACCCGGATCTGAATGCAGCCAGAGATCTGGTAAATGCCGGAGCTGCCTGCATCATGCCGCTGGGTTCTCCGATCGGCTCTAATAAAGGTCTGTGCACTAAGGAATTTATCCAGATTTTGATTGACGAAATTGAGCTCCCGATCATTGTAGATGCAGGAATCGGACGTCCTTCTCAGGCGTGTGAAGCCATGGAGATGGGGGCATCTGCAGTTATGGCAAATACTGCGATTGCCACAGCAGGTGATGTGCAGATAATGGCTGAAGCATTTAAAAAAGCTATTGAAGCAGGACGAAGTGCATACCTTGCCGGACTGGGAAGAACCCTGGAAAAAGGTGCAAGCGCATCCTCTCCACTGACTGGTTTTCTTCATGAGTAATAAATAAAAAATCATTCTAAAATGAGATTTTTGATTATAGCAATCCTCGTAAATAATGCATTTAAGACAGTTCAGCAGCGTGCGAAAGACAAGGAAGATATCTGCAGGCGTGCTGACGCACGGCAAAGATATCTGACGCAGGATTTCACACTCTGATGGGCTGGATTAAGATGCATTATTTTAGAGGATTGC
>ERZ779890.5375-NODE-5375-length-10069-cov-8.084482_pt1 | contig 10069 bp, 8 predicted proteins | sample MGYA00511553_ERZ779890 | MGnify/ENA primary metagenome ERZ779890 (study PRJEB29588, sample SAMEA2152064) | human gut metagenome | biome: human gut; feature: human-associated habitat; material: faeces | place: Denmark | collected 2008/2010 ...
TGGTGATCTTCATATCGGGCAGTGCGTAATTTTCGGCAGTGACCGTGTACTGCTTGTCGCCATCGGTGGTATCGACATAGACGCTGATGGGCGTAGAGTCGGCGCAGTAGCCCTCCGGGGCCTCGGTTTCCACGAAGGACCACAGGCCCTTGGTGACATCCTTGACCTCAATGATTCCGCCATTTTGGGTCACATCGCTGCCGACGATCTGACCGTCGCGGTAAATATTAAATTTTGCGCCATCCAAACCACGGGTCGTTCCTGCGGCAACCTTCCGCAGCGTAATATCAGCGTCCCCAGCTGGCGGCTTTCCCGGCTCAGATGTATTGGTGACGAGTTTTCTCGGCGCATAATAGTTAAAGAAAGCCTGACGCCCCTTAACGCTGGATTTCGCGTAGACCGCCCATTTTGCAGCTTCATCTTCTACCACAGTGGCGATGATGCCCTGTTCTGCGTATTCTTCAATTTGGCGCTGAAATTCTGCGTCTTCCTTGGCCTTTTCTTTCAACATCCAATCGATATAGCCCAGGTACATTTCATAGGTATCGGCGTTGGCGTAACCACCGCCATCGATGTCACCATCGCCCTCACCCTTGAAGGTCTGGTGATCCCATACATACGTCTGCGCGGCCATAAAAAGGCTGCCGGGGATGTCACCCTTATAGTCCACGATGAATGACATCATCCATTTGAAGTTTTCAAGCTGCTGGGCATCCAGTTCACCCATGCCGCTCTGCGCCAGCGCTGTTTTCAGGACAGCGTCCGCGTCCGCGCCGGTGGCGGAGGTATAGGTGTAAGAGTTGAGGAACGACGGAGTACCCCAGCGGTAGCCATAGCCGCGATCCAGGCAGTAGAGCATTTTGCCTGCCGCCATCGGGGGCTTATAGCTGTAAGGCGTACCGTCATGGAGAAGCCGCGTTGTCCAGTAGTTTGTGTTGCTGGTAGGCTTGATCCCTGTTCCGGTGCTGGAAGCGGCCAGCGCGGAAGTCGGGAGCAGCGTCAACAGCGTCATGATAACGAGAAACGCCGAGACGAGCCTGGTTCTTAATTTTTTCAATGAGCTACCTCCTTGCAAAATTGCACAAGAAAAAGCAGACCGAGGCTTCCCGGTCTGCTTTGTGATATAGGATAACAGGATTTACTTCGTTGCCGGCTTGTCCACCGCCGAAATGCTGTATCCGCTGCGAAGAAATAGTTGGACACAGTACCAGCACTCCAAGCCGTTGGCGTCAGTCCCTCGTGCAAGGCCGACGCCGATAGCCGCATAGCTTTCATCGGTCATGTTTTCCATGTGTCCTGCGGATTTTGACCATGAATATACGAGCGTTTCCGCAAGCGCGGTTTTTTGCTGCGCAAGATAGAGCAGCGGGATCTGGTGGATATTTTCCCCAACCTGCCTGCAGTCCGTAACGGTGTAATACTTCCTGCCGTCCGGTCTGGTATGAGAATAGGTACCTGTGGCAGCCATTTCATCGGCCCGCACCTGCGCGGCGCGCATCAGTTGATCATCGGCAGTCAAAGCTGCGATGCCTCGCTCCGCACGGAGGGCGTTGGTGCGAGCTACAATATCCTGCTTTGCAGCACCCACATCAGAAGGCGCAGCAGCAGACGGAACAGCTTCAGCGGAGGGAGCCTCGCCGGTGTAAGGCGCACCGGTTTCAATTTGCACACATCCGCTGTCCGCATCCCAGAACACATTGAAGCCGACCGCTTTTCCAATGTCGCGGAGTTTCACATAGTTGTGTCCAGCAATACCATACGCTTCCATTTGCACCTCCTGCCCATCGACAAAAATACGATGGCTGCTGCGTTCAGCGAGGATTCCCGCAGCATAGGCGGAAGCTCCGCCTGTGATAATAGCGCCGATAAAAAGGCCCGTAAACATCGTGAGGATCTGCTTCTTCATGGAAAAGCCTCCTTATTTTTGATCTACTATTCCTTTACGATCATAAAGCGGCTTTTTCAACAAAAGATTTTTAAGAGGCCTGAACAGCCTGCACACACCAGCGCTGACTGGAATCTCCGGCAACGCAGGTAAGGAGAGTCATTCGGTTATCCGTGGTAGAGGACAAATAGCTCCAATCGCTGCTGCTGATTTTGGTCACAGTCTCCACCAGATAGGTGCGGGTACCCATGGATGTGGTATAGGTGATTTTATCGCCCACATTCAGATCCTTGATGCTGCCGATCACATATTTGGCGCCGCGATTATGCCCGCAGACAGCCACATTGCCGTTCCAGACGCTGGTACTGGTGAAATGCCCCAGCCCCTTTTTCATGCTGGCAGTCGTTTCACCTTCCCAGAGATAGTAATTCTTAACTCCGATGGCAGGAATGGAGATCTTTCCGACGGCACCGTTGGAGAGCAGAAAATCCTGTGTCAGCTCTGTGAAAGCGGGCGTCGCAGGAGTAGCTGTGGAGCCGCCCTGCAGAAAACCGGGGATCTCCACAGTTCCGCCGCCGGGAGAAATTCCGTAAATGCCGCTGCCGGATGCAGAGATGCCCTGAAGACCGGGCAGCATGATTTTCTCCATCACCCCGGTTTGGGTGGTGCTGAGCTGCCCGTACTCCAGCTCGGGGATCTGGTAGTCCACCACATTTTTTCCACCGTAATTGTAGCGAGAGCCGTAGACGTCCTCATAGGAAGAGGAGGGATAGTATTCCGGGGTGCCATCGGTTTCAAAGGAATAATCGGCAGCCTGTGCGCTGACCGCCATCGCAGAAAGCATGGCAGCCAGAGTCAAAGTCAATGAGAAAAACTTCTTCATACGGGAGCCTCCTGTTCTTCTTCAGCGGGAACGGTAAATTCATGCCAGTCATTGTGCTTGCTGGCTTGGATCGTGTAAGTATGGTCACTCTGCGGGAAAGAAACGGTGAACTCGCGCCCAGTCAGATGCCTGGCAAGGGATTTTTTCACCTCAACCGCGACGGTATCTCCCGGATTCAGTGTGAGAGAGCCTGCATCGATAGCGGGAACCTCGCTGTCAGGCTCCACACGGAACTTTGCAATCAGCCGGTACTCTCGGGGCTTGCTGTCCGGAACATACACATAGACATTTTTGCGGCGGCGCAGCAGGATGAGTGCAGCGGCGGCGATGCCCGCGCAGAGCAGCACGGCAGCGATGATCAGCAGCGGAGCGGCAAGGCCGCCGTTATCCCAGATATGTGTTTTTACGGGGACGATCTCACTTCCGGTGTAAACCACGGTATAAGTGATGCTGTCCACGCCTTCCGAAGTAACGGTTCCGTGATATTCCGCCGTGGTGACATAGCCTGTGGCAGCCTGATAGCTGCTGGAGGCGGAATAGGTGGCGACCGCCTGATACTGGGCGGGAACCAGCGCCTCGCCGACGAGCGCCGTGCCGGTGACCTGCCATTCCACATTGGCAAGGGTGAGCGTTTTCCCATTTTTGACGGTCGTGGCCGGCACATAAGACATGTCGTTGCGATCCAGATTGCCGATCACCTTCGTCTCGGTGGTTTTGCTGTATTTGGTGGTGTAGCCGGACGCCTCTGTGGAAAGCGTGGTATGATCCAGCGCCAACTCGCCGGAGAATCCGTCTTTTTCATAGGGCATACTGGGCGAAAGCTCTGCGAGGATCTGCGCAAGGTCATTTTTGGCGGTATTGACTGTGACGGTTTCCGTTACAGTTTTGCTTTCCAGATACGGGTGTTCCACCTTTGTGGTATAGGCCCAGGTATAAAGATAACCGTCGTAGGAAAAGTCCTCTTCCTTCAGCTCATCTGGGTCAACCTCCGGGGAAAGCGTGTAGGTTTTTACAAGCCGCTGCTGGCCGTTCAGGTTTTCCGCTACCAATGAATCGGGAACCTGAGCGGCAAAGGCGCTGACCGTCAGCGACATGGCAAGCAGCAGGCAAAGGGCCAGCTTTGATAAGCTCTTCATGGTGGCCTCTCCTTTTTTACAAATTCTGTTTGATGATTCTGGTGATGATGCCGACGGCGATGCCGCGTTCCTCATCCAGACGGGTAACGGCAAAGCTGACGTCGTCTTTCTTTCCAGGCATTCGCCGGTCATAGCAGGTGTGGGCAACCGCGTTGACACCGTTGTTGAGCCGGATGAACACAACGCCGTGCCGCACATCGGTCACTCTGCCGGCATATTTGCCCTGCAGGACGCATTTATCCAGATTGCTCTGGTTGGCGGTGGACGAAACGCTGCGGATATCTGCTGTGATGGAAATATGGTTGATGTCGTCGCGGTCAATGGTGAGCACACGGACAAGAACACGGTCGCCGACGCTGTAATACTCGCGGGCGTCACCGAACCATGCGGCAGACAGATCGCGGGCGAAAATCGTACACTCCACGCCGAACACTTCCACACGCAGGACTTTTTCCGCAACGCCAATGACGCGCGCCTGTACGACGCGCCCTTCATAAATCATGGGGACGCCATCTTCGTTGGTGTCCAGATAGAAGGTCTGACGCTTACGGAGCATAGCGGCCTTGCGGCTTGCCACAACGCTGCGGGCGGTGTTATCCAGACCCCGGACGATGAAATCGATCTCCGCGGTGAGCATGGTTGCAAGGATACTGTTCATCCGCTCCATAAACGGCTTGTATTTCGCTCCATACGGAACGGGCCCGGAATAGAGCATCATTTCTTTCAGCGGGATCGCAATGCGATAACCCTTGTAGTCAACGACAACGATAGTACGGCCGGAAGGGGTCTGCTCCACGCCGTCCAACGTTCCGGTCAAAATACGACCGGCAATATGCGAGGTCTTGATCTCATGCCAGATGACCTCACGGCGTTCTTCTTCCGTTTCGATACGGTCTTTTGCATCAACGGTCAGAATGTAGGAGTCACGGCGTCCGGCAGGTGCGGGAGGTGCAGTAGGCTGCGGAGCAGCTTCACCATCTGCGGATTCCGTTTCATCTTCAGCGGGCGGAGCATTTTCCACATTTTCTTCCAGCAAAAGTGCATCCAGAGCATTTTCGCCGCTGCTGTCAAGGGGTGCCGGAGTGCTGCTGTTCAGCTCCTGCAAAATGCTGTCGTACTCCGGGTCCTCAGCCTTTTCATCGGAAACAGGGACAGTCTCTGCGGCATCAGCGGTGTTTTCGGCATCCAGCTCGTTTTCCTCAACATCTGCTGTGCCGCTCACATCGCCGGAGCCGAGATCAACTTCCGGGGGTTCTGCCAGCGGAGTTTCCGTGTTGTCGCTGCCGGCGGCCTCCACCTGCTGCTCAGAAAGTTCTTTGGCGGATTCGGTTTCCATGAACTCTGAGGAGAAATCATCAGGGGGCGGGATCGTTTTTTTCTTGGGCATTAAGTATCCTCCTTTTTCTTCATAATGGATTCTTTGGTTACGGCAACGACTTTTTCAGCCGGTGCAGGCTTTTTCTTTTGCGCCGGCTTCTTTTCCGCTGCCTGAGATGGCGGCGCCGATGGAGTTTGCTTTTCCTGCGGCTGATTTGCCCGCCATGCAGGGACATGGGAGGCGGCCTTGCTCGGCCGCAGCTTCTTCGCCTCGGGATGTTTGGAATAGTCGTACTTATCCACCTCCAGTACATTCTTGCCCCGAATGAGGATCAGGGCTTTATCAATATCCATACGCAGCACCTCGTCCATGGTCATCAGCTTGCGCCGGCCGACACCGCTGGTTTCCCGGTATTCAGGCGTGTAATTGGATACGCGCCATGTTCCGAGCTGTTTGGCTTTACTGGTGACAGAGATACTGGCCTCGCCGGTCCGGTCAGAAATAAATTCCGCCGTCAGAGCATCTGTACAGCCAAGAAAAAGCTGCACATCGCAGTTGCCCAGAATTTCCTGCCACTGGTTGTAGGGATAGCGGTTCTGAAGGCCAGCTAAGTTCTGGAACACACATGACATGGACAGGTTTCTGGAACGAATGACCGAAATTTTTCTCGATAGATCTGGGATCACTCCACAGGCACACAGCTCTTCACCAAGTACATGAACAGGAACCGGAAGCTCCCCGCCGGGACAATGTTCGTCCGCATAGCGAACCAGGCGGATAAACACAAAGGAAAGAAACAGCGAGGAGAGGAAATCAAAGGTGCTGTCCTGATCGCTGGTAATGCAGTAATACGCGCATGGCTGCTTTCCCGGGAGTTCCAGATCGATCTCGTTGTAGGATGTGATGTTGCGAATATCCCGGTTTTGAAAAACCTGCAGTCTGGAGCCGAGCCCGATGATAACGCCGCCGCGCACACCCTCTGACGCCTGCTTGAAAATGCTGTATGGCGCTTTGGCAGGATGCGTAACCGGAAGAACACCAAAAAGCGCGTTCAACTCCTGTTCGGAGCTGGCGGCAATCAACTGATACACCTCGCCGATATTTTGCTTTTTCTTGGGATAGCTGGTGGAAACATAGAGGACCAGCGCCTTGAGCAGATTCATTTCGGCGCTGTCCCAGAAGTGGTCGCGTTCCTCGCCGCCGGTATTCTTGATGATGACATCGCAGAAAAGCTGAGCCATCAATTCCTGACCGCCGACCTCCGCAAGACAATTCCATGAATCGGAGGCTGACGGTGTGACCAGATTGAACACACGGACGGTATAGCCTTGATCCCGCAGATATTCGCTGGTCTTTTCATAAAGCTCGGATTTGGGGTCGCAGATCACAAGGCTTGACTTCCGCGCTGCGCATTGGAGAATCATGTTGACGCAAAAGGCTCTTGTCTTCTTGGAGCCGCTGGCACCGTAAACCGCAAGATTCCCGTTAAATCGAGTCTTTGGAGGAATACAAATGACCTGATGATCCAGCTCGCCGAGAATCGTGCCGGAATGCTTGCGAATATCCGGAACAAGATCAAGCACCCCCGCCAACTCCTTGCGGGACAAAAACCCTGCGGTGCCATAGGTTCCCTTGTTGGAATAGACAAGGTTGCGCCGCCGGTCGTATTCGCCGCCTTCGCTATAGCCCATCCGCATGACCATGAGGATCAGCAGCGCCAGCGCACCGATGCAGAGGCCGAGGCCATACAGCCCATACGGAAAGTGGAAGGCTGCCGCAAGGCAGGGAAAGAATCCGGCGTCCGGGAATGCGGGAGACGTCCCAAACACGGCGCCGGCCTCCTGCCATGCACGGTAATTGGAAAAAAGCTGCGAGAGGTAGCCGCTCCCATAGAGCAGCGCCAGCGCAGCGATTGGAATGATAATGAAAAGCTGAATCAGCTTCTTTTTAGGAATAGAGCACGCTCCTTTCAAACTGTTGAAAATCAATGCTTTGCAGCATCACACACTGCCCGCAGATATCCCGCAAGGCTTCTTCCTGGTAATCGAAGCAGATCAATGTCCCCGTTATTCCGTGCAGCTCCAGCGCGGTATCAAAACGCCGGATGCGAGGAAAATCACAGGTGTAGGCGAATAGAACAGGATTCCCCTCGCTGTCAATGGCGTCGTTCTCGACGCGCCAATTTGGTATCCCCTCATGGAGCCCGTCTGCAAGGATTGCATCGAGCGTCCTGCGCTGCTGCGTGTCGCATAAGAGGCGAAGGATCACTTCGCCATAACGGTCATTGGTCAGATAGTAGAAATGCGAAAAGCTGCCATCCAGCAGGAAATAGCTGTGCGCGTCCGGCTGCGTCAGGATAGAAAGTTGTTCCATAGTGGAGCCGAACACGATCCCGGAAATCTCCGCATCGGGCATGACCCCTTCGGTTTGCAGCAGAGCTTTGAACCGCAGTTCAGCCTTGTACTCCCATTTCATCTGCGCTTTGGCGGTGTTATAGGTCAAAAAAATACCGCCATCCGTCAGCAGGATGCCGGTTGCGCGTGAACTTTTGATTTTCGCCCCTTGCGGGCCGATCTCTTTAACCTCTCTGGAGGTGTAATAGGCGGGGATTGCCGCACTTTGGCTGGCAGCGGAAAAAGGAGCCTTTTCCCATGGAAAGGCCGGAATGTCAGCGTTGTGCATGATGGTCAGAATCTCAGCCATCCGGTGAAGCCGGAGCCGTCTGGGAATTTCGCTTTTGAGCTTGTTTGGCTCAGAACTGCCGGTCAGGTAGGCTGAAAACCATTCGGGAGCATCAGCCAACAGCAGCCGTTTGGCTGACGAGGTGAGCCGAAGTCCACGCAGGCCGTCTTTGGAGAAGGTATGCAGCAGTCCATCTCGCCGGAGAGCGGTAACGACACTTTCGAGGTATGCGGAACCACCCGGCAGGTGGCTGATTTGACGGATGGGGTATTCACCGCAGAGGGCGGTTAATGTCAAAAGGAGATAGGGCAGCGTATTTTGAGCTGGCAGCTGCCGGGGCTTTCGAGGCATAAACCGTGCTGCCTCCTTGTACGATATTTTACCGTAGGGCTTTATAGCTTGGGTAATTTTGCGGCCGGAGCGCCTTGAAAAAACGCAGTATTTTCAGCGCTTTCAGGGCGCTTTTTGTACCTTGGAAAATAAGCGCCCATAAAAGGTCAAAAATCCGATATGCTTTTTACACCATTCTGGCGCTCTGCAAGCCAGGCCGGAAACTGCGTGCTGTCCATGAGAAAAAGCCGTGTGCAATCCTCTTCGCCCAGCTCCGTGGTGTTGTAGGCGTCGCACAGCAGCCCATTGTCATCCGTCAAGATGAAGGAGGCTGCAACATCCAGAAACTGCTTCAGTTCCAGATTGTCATAATCGCGGATACGGCGCTCTGGCAGCTCCTGCGCATAGATATGGGAAAAGCAGACCACACAATGCTGAAATTGCGGCATGGTGTGGTGGGCGGCGTAATCGGAGAGCGCGGAGGTAAACGGATCCAACAGGAACTCCGTGCTTTGGCGCTGCCTGCGCTTTGGCAGAAGGCACGGGAGCTTGATCTCCAGAATGCCGTCATTGTCGCTGATCTCAATACCCTGCATGGTTTCAGCAGACCGCAGATATTCCTCTTTTTTGATGCTGGTAGTGGCATAGATCAGGTGGCGCAGCCGGCAGGTGATCCGCTCGGCCCGCAGCGCCGCATCCGTGGACAACACCTCGTAGTTGTCGGGATAACGCTGGATATCCGTCGTGTTCATGGCATAGAGCGCATTGTTCAGCCGTTCGATCTCAGCCAGAATAGATGTAATTCTTTGTGATATAATGGCCCTGTTCAAGAAAAAACTCCTTATTCGATTTGATAATACTGCACTTCGCCGCCCGAAGAGACGGTACAGTAGCCGCTGGTGTTTGGTGTGTGGATCTCGGCGATCTGCTCCGGCTGCTCAATCAGAACGATGTATTTGGGCGGAACCTCTTTTACCGTGGAGAGCATTTGGTTGATAAGCTGCTCTTTACCCGGCTCCGCATAAATGATCTCGTAAACTTCACCATCCGCAAAAAAGATGATTTTTGCGGGGTACTCGCTGACAGAGTGATATTCTACCTGCTCCATAAAGTCGGTAAGAACCCAAACGGCCTTTGAAAGCCCGTGATCGATGCTCTCCTCCGCATCAGCGGGAATGCGGTAATACTCGCCGCGCTGCACAATGCGGCCCTGCTTTTGCAGGTAGGACAGCAGATTTCGAATTTTACTTTCCTTGTGCGGATAGAGCTTCAAAAGCTGCATCTCCGTCAGAGCGCGGTACATGGAAACATCCCGCAGGAGGCCGGCGGCTTCCTGCCCATAGATCTGTTCCCTCGTTTTCATTGAAACATCTCCTCGTTATGCGTATTGAAGCCGTATAATCGCCGTATTGCTGTTGGTTGTGGAGCGTTATACGTCTTAAATGCGTATTGTGTACGGATTAGCATGGATGCTGCTTTGGCGCAGCACGCTGAGCAAGCTCGGCCAGCTCCCGGCGATCTGTGGTGATCAATTCCTTTTCCATTTGACTGCACTTGATCTCCACGGCAATATTATTGTTATTTGTGCTGATGAGAGCGCTGCCGCGCTCAAAGTGCGTAATTTCCATCAGCTCGGCTTCAGAAAGGTGAAGAACACCCTGAACACGCTGGGCTTCTTCCTCCTCCAAATTCAGCAGGATCTTCGTTTTGCTGTTATTGATGATGCCCTTGCCGTATTTACCGTCATCCAGAGCGAAAAAGTCATTGAGGTCCTGTGTGGCGCAGACGAGACTGCCGCCATAGCCGCGGATCGTCTTAGCAAGCTCCAGAACGGA
>ERZ779890.5387-NODE-5387-length-10051-cov-2.340036_pt1 | contig 10051 bp, 7 predicted proteins | sample MGYA00511553_ERZ779890 | MGnify/ENA primary metagenome ERZ779890 (study PRJEB29588, sample SAMEA2152064) | human gut metagenome | biome: human gut; feature: human-associated habitat; material: faeces | place: Denmark | collected 2008/2010 ...
TTGTAGTAGATCAGAACGTTGCACGCGTTAAGTGCTCAGAGGTGTCTGTTCATACAATATGGGCAGGAACATGGGTGGTACCGCGGATCATTTCGTCCCTTGTATTCTTTTGAATACAAGGGACTTTTCATGTAGAGCACTTAATGAGAACGAGCCGAAGGCGAAGTTCGAATTTAGTGCGAACGGTACCTGTGCACTTAGTGAGGTCGAGTCGAAGACGAAGAGCGAGGTTAGTGCAGCAGGTACATGTAGAGCGGAACAAAAAATGAAAGGAAAAGAGAGGTAAAACGTATGCAGGATCAGGTATTGTCAGACAAGCTTTCATCCCTGAAAGAGAAGATTGAAGGGGAACTGAAGGAATTAAAGAACTCCAAGGAATTGTATGAATTCAAGAATGTTTATCTGGAGGGCAAGAAGAGTAAGATCAGTGAACTCATGAAGGACATGGGTAAGCTTGCTCCGGAAGAACGTGCCGGTTACGGTAAATCTGTTAATGAATTAAAAACATGGGCTTTTGATAAATTTGCCGACATGGAAGAGAAGATGAAGAAATTAGAGCTTCAGCATAAATATGAAAGAGAAAAGATCGACCTTACGATCCCGGCTGAACCTGTGACAATCGGAAATCTTCATCCGGTTACCCTTGTGAGAAATCAGCTGATTGATATTTTCGCCGGAATGGGGTTTGAAATCTATGAAGGAAGTGAAATCGAAACCGATTATTATAACTTTACGGCATTGAATACCCCGCAGGATCATCCGGCAAGGGATATGCAGGATACTTTCTATCTTTCTCCGGAATTCCTGCTTCGTACCCAGACCTCTGCAGGACAGATTCATGTTATGGAGAAGAAGCAGCCGCCGATTAAGATTTTATCTCCCGGTAAGGTATTCCGTTCCGATGATGATGCCACCCATTCTCCGATGTTCTCCCAGATGGAGGGACTTGTTGTAGATAAGGGGATTACCCTCGGAGACTTAAAGGGTATGCTTGATGTATTTGTACAGAAGGTCTTCGGTGAGGGCGTAACCACGAGACTTCGTCCCTCCTATTTCCCGTTCACAGAACCTTCGGTAGAAGTGGATGTAAGCTGTTTTGAATGCGGCGGCAAGGGGTGCAGCCTTTGTAAGGGAACCGGCTGGATTGAAATTTTAGGTGCCGGTGTCGTTAATAAGCGTGTGCTGGAAAACTGCGGCATTGATTCTGAGCAGTACAGCGGCTTTGCCTTTGGTATGGGACTGGAGCGTATTGCCATGCTCAAATACGGTATTAACAACATTAAGCTGCTGTTCAATTCCGATTTACGTGTATTAGAGCAGATCAATGAGAAATAGTCAGGAGGAAACAGATTATGATATTACCATTAAGCTGGTTAAAAGAATATGTAGATGTGGATGTAACGCCGGACGAATTAGAGAAGAAGCTGTTTGATGCCGGTTTTGAAGTAGAAGAAAAGTACGAACTGGGCAGGGATGTCAGCAATATTGTTGTTGGTCTTATTGAATCCTGTGAACCGATTCCGGATACCCACCTTCATGTGTGTCAGGTCAATGCAGGCGCACATGGCACGATGCAGGTATGCTGTGGTGCAGACAATGTCTGTACAGGTGGAAAGTTCCCGTTAGCCCTTCCCGGCGCAACCGTTTATGCAACCGCAAAGGATCATAAGACGGTAGAGGGTGTGATGACCATTAAGAATGGCAAGCTCCGTGGCTATGAATCGAACGGAATGCTTTGCTCCGGTGTCGAGCTGGGACTTACCGAGGATCTGTATCCGGGAGCTGAATACAATGGATTACTGGTGCTTCCCGAAGACGTAAATCCGGGCGATGATGTAAAGAAAATCACCGGACTGGATGACTGGATTTTTGATATTGCGCTTACCGCAAACCGTCCGGACTGCCAGAGTATTCTCGGTATGGCAAGAGAAGTGGCTGCAATGCTTGGCAAGCCGCTTAAGATGCCGGCAACCGATTATACCGAAACCGAAGTAAAGAAGGATGGCTTTAAGGTAACGGTAGAAGCACAGGATCTGTGCCCCCGTTACAGCGCCCATTATGTATATGATGTAAAGATCGGAGAGTCTCCGCTGTGGATGAAGAGACGTCTTGCCCTGGTTGGCATGGCCTCGATTTCCAACAGGGTCGACATCACAAACTACGTGTTAAAAGAGCTCGGACAGCCGATGCATGCATTTGACGGCTCTTACCTGGAGGGAAATGAGATCTGCGTCAGAAGAGCAAAGGATGCAGAGAAGATCATTACCCTGGATGAACAGGAATATGAAATGAACACAGACAATCTGGTCATCTGCGACGGTGTTAAGCCGGTTGCCCTTGCAGGTGTCATGGGCGGATTGAATTCCGAAATCCGTGATACCACAGAGAGCGTGATCTTTGAGTCTGCGAAGTTTGCAAGAGACAGTGTCAGAAAGACTGCAAGAAGTCTTGGAAAGAGTACCGATGCCAGTGCCCGTTACGAAAAGGGTGTGGACGAGTATTCTACTGTTCTTGGCATGAAGAGAGCATTACATCTGATCGAAGAATTACAGTGTGGTAAGGTTTCCTCCACACATGTAGATATTAATACCGGTAATTCTATTGAACCGACCGAAATGAAGGTCAGCATTTCCAAAGTAAACGGCGTACTTGGTATTACTGTACCGGAAGAAGACATTGTCCGCATTATGAAGAATCTCGACTTTGCACCTACGGTAGATGGTGATCAGTTGACGATCCATGTACCGGCTTATCGTGAAGATATGCTTCCGAATGGTGAGAACGATGTGGAGCGTTATCCGGATGTGGCAGAGGAAGTGATCCGCATGTACGGATACGATCATATTGTGCCGACCTTCCTTCCGACTGCACAGGTTACCATGGGAGGTTTGAATAAGAAGCAGAAGGGTGAACTTGCCTTAAAGAGAACCTTATGTGCCATCGGTATCAATGAATGTATGCATTATTCCTTCTTCTCCCCGGCAGACCTGGATCTGATGAAGTTTCCTGAGGATGCGCAGGAGCGCAATGCGATCAGGCTGTTAAATCCGATTAACCAGGATCTGTCCCTGATGCGGACAACACTTGCTCCCTCCATGGTAAATGCAATTGCCAGAAATGAGAAGAATGGCATTCTCTCCGGCAGACTGTTTGAAGTCGCAAAGAAGTTCCTTCCAAAGTCCCTGCCGTTAACTGAGTATCCGGAGGAAAAGGATACCCTGTGCATTGGTATTTTCGGCCTTCAGGAGAGCTTTTATACCATGAAGAGCATTGCAAACACGATAGCAGAAAGTCTGGATGTAACCTTTACCTATACTCCCACAGAGAAGCCGTTCCTGCATCCTTATCAGGCGGTAGATGTGCTGTGCGAAGGTGAAGTGATCGGTTACTTCGGAAAGCTTGCTTATGACATTCAGGATGAACTGAATATGCGTACCAGTGCCTTTATTCTGGAAATGGATCTGGAGAAGCTGTCAGCGTGGTATGGTAAGAAGAGAGTATTCGAGTCTCTGAACCGCTTCTCTGAAGAAAAGCGTGATCTTGCGCTTGTTATGAATAAGGACATTACCTATGGACAGGTAGAGGAATGCATCCGCAGAGCGAACAAATACATCAAGGAGATCAGGCTGTTCGATGTATACGAAGGAGGACAGATTCCGGAAGGAAAGAAGAGCATGGCTTATACCATCACTTTTGCGCCGAAGGAAGAAGCCTTTGATGCAGAAGCAATTCAGAAGTTCGTAGATAAGATTTGCAGAACACTGAAGAATGATCTGGATATCGATCTGAGAGCATAAGTGTGATATACTGGTAATCAGGTAATACTATATAGAAAACGGAGGCAGAACATGGAACAGAAAAATGTCTGGGAAACCTATAGTACAAAGCAGTTAAAAGAACTGGAAGCATTGAATGAAGCATACCGCGGATTCCTTTCCGAATGCAAAACGGAAAGGGAGTGCGTGGACTATATTGTAAATATGGCAGAAGAAGCCGGATACAAGGAATTACAGGATATCATCAAAAAAGGCGGCAGGCTCAAAAAAGGTGACAAGGTTTATTCCGTATGGATGAACAAGTCTGTTGCATTATTCCATATCGGTGAGAAGAAGATGGAAGAGGGAATGAATATTCTCGGTGCACACATCGATTCCCCTCGTCTGGATATCAAACAGAATCCGTTATATGAGGACGGTGGTTTTGCTTATCTTGACACCCATTATTATGGTGGCGTAAAGAAGTATCAGTGGGTAACGATTCCGCTTGCAATTCATGGTGTGGTTGTGAAGAAGGATGGAACAACAATTGAACTGAACATCGGTGAAAATGAAGATGATCCGGTATTCTTTGTTTCCGATCTTCTCATTCATCTGGCACAGGAACAGCTGGAAAAGAAGGCAGCCAAGGTGATCGAAGGAGAAGCACTGGATATTATCGTTGGAAATAAGCCGCTTACGTTCTCTGAGGAAGAAAAGGAGAAGAAGGGCGAATCCGCAGGCAAGGAGGCCGTAAAGAAGGGCATTCTCAATATCCTCAAAGAGAACTATGACATGGACGAGGAGGACTTCATTTCCGCAGAGCTTGAGGTGGTTCCTGCCGGAAAAGCAAGAGAAGCCGGCTTTGACCGCAGTATGATTTTAAGCTACGGACAGGATGACAGAGTCTGTGCATTTACCTCCTTAAAGGCCATGCTCGAAATGAAGAGTGTGGAAAGAACGGCCTGCTGCCTGTTAGTGGATAAGGAAGAAATCGGAAGCGTCGGAGCAACCGGTATGCAGTCCCATTTCTTTGAAAATATGGTAGCTGAAGTGCTCAATCTCATGGGAGAGTATTCAGAGCTTAATGTACGCAGATGCCTGGCATCCTCCTGTATGCTTTCTTCGGATGTCAGCAGTGCGTTTGATCCGACCTATGCAGCCAGCTTTGATAAGAAAAATGTAGCTTATCTTGGTGGCGGTATGGTCTTCAATAAATTCACCGGAGCCAGAGGAAAGTCCGGCTCCAACGATGCCAATGCAGAATATCTGGCACATATCCGCAACATTTTTGAAAAGGAAAATATTCATTTCCAGACAGCAGAGCTTGGCCGCGTAGATCTTGGCGGCGGCGGTACGATTGCCTACATTCTTGCTTTATACGGCATGAACGTCATCGACAGCGGTGTAGCCGTATTAAATATGCATGCTCCCTGGGAAGCTGTGAGCAAGGCCGATGTATATGAGACAAAGCGTGGTTATGTGGCATTCTTAAAGGGAGCAGCCATCTAATGAAGACATCGGATTTTAATTTTGAATTACCACAGGAGCTGATTGCACAGGATCCACTGGAGGATCGTTCCTCATCACGATTGCTGATTGTTGATAAGAAAACAGGGGAATGGAAGCATGAAATTTTCCGGAATATTATTGATTATCTGAAACCGGGAGACTGCCTTGTTTTGAACAATACGAAAGTACTGCCGGCGCGTCTCATGGGAACGAAAGAAGACACCGGCGCTTCGGTAGAGATTCTTTTGCTGAAACGAAGAGAAGGTGATGTATGGGAAACCCTTGTGAAGCCGGGGAAGAAGCTGCGTCCCGGTGCCAGGGTGGTCTTTGGCGACGGAAGACTGAAAGCCGAGGTCATGGATGTAGTCGAAGAGGGCAACCGTCTTGTGAAGTTTTATTATGATGGAATCTGGGAAGAGGTTCTGGATTCTTTGGGCGAGATGCCGCTTCCACCATATATTACCCATAAGCTAAAGGATAAGAACCGTTACCAGACCGTGTATGCAAAGCATTCCGGATCTGCGGCTGCTCCGACGGCAGGACTGCATTTTACACCGGAGCTTCTGGAAGAAATCAAAGCAGAAGGTGTGGAGATTGCGCATGTAACGCTTCATGTCGGACTTGGAACTTTCCGTCCGGTAAAAGCGGATGATATTCTGGATCACCATATGCATTCGGAATTCTACCGGATCGAGGCATCTGAGGCAGAAAAGATCAACCGTGCAAAAGAGAGCGGACACCGAGTGATCTGCGTCGGAACGACAAGCTGCCGGACCGTAGAATCTGCAGCTGATGAAAACGGAAAGTTAAAAGAGTGCAGTGGATGGACAGAGATTTTCATATATCCGGGCTATAAATTCAAGGTACTGGACTGCCTGATCACGAACTTCCATTTACCGGAGTCAACGCTGATCATGCTGGTAAGTGCGCTTGCCGGAAGAGAGCATGTGCTTGCGGCATATGAAGAAGCAGTTAAAGAGAGATATCGATTCTTCAGCTTTGGGGATGCGATGTTTATAGAATAGACGCAGAATCTGACAAATGTGAGGTTATGTCAGGGAACAGGAAATCATAAGATATTAACCGGAGAACGGGATTGTTCAAGTCATGTACAACCTTGAAAAATCTTGTTCTCCGTTTTTTGTATAGGTTGGAAACGATTGAGTTTAAAAATCTTATTGAATGAATGTCGATAGAGAATGTTGTTTTATCTGGCAAAGATAAACAGTACAGATTTGTCGATTTTGCAAAAATATAGTAAGATGATGTAATCGTCAAAAGTATGAATTATATAATAATGGAGCAATCCGGGCACATACTAAGACGAAAAAGGCTATAAAAACAAGATTGCAAAAGGAGACAGAGGATGGACTAAGCAGAATATATCAGAGAAAGAAACGAAAAAAATAACTTTGGGAAATAAAGTCAGGTGGATATTCGTAATTTGTTTTGCTGTTTGATTTGGTTAAAAAGCGGACAGAAATGCATTGAGAATTGAGGAGTAGCAGAAATGGGCATATTTGAGGAGGCAGCAATTTTCCGGGGCGTCACGAAGGAGGACGCCAGACAGATGCTGAACTGTCTGAATCCGGTAGAAAAGACTTATAAAAAAGATGAAATCATTTACCATGCCGGGGATGAGGTTACTTCAATGGGCGTGGTTCTTTCCGGCAGCGTGTTCATTGAGAATGATGATATCTGGGGGAATCATAGCATTCTGGACCGGGCTGGAAGAGGCGAGATTTTTGCAGAAACATATGCAGCGATTCCTGGGCAGAAGCTGATGGTCAATGTAGTTGCGGCAGAAGAGGCAAGAATTTTGTTTCTTGATGTGGGAAGGATACTGAAAGTCTGTTCCAATTCGTGTGTGTTTCATCATACGTTAATTGAAAATCTGCTGAAGCTTTCCGCAGAGAAGAATCTCCGTCTGTCGAAACGGATTTTTCATATTTCATCAAAATCGATCCGGGGAAGACTGCTGTCGTATTTGTCTTATCAGGCTATGGAAAACGGGAAGAAAGAATTTGATATCCCGTTTAACCGGCAGCAGCTTGCAGATTATCTGAATGTAGACAGGTCCGCGATGTCAAATGAGCTTGGGAAGATGCAGAAAGACAGGCTGATCGAAGTAGACAGGAAACATTTCCGTATTCTTGACGAAACGGAAATATGAATGGATAAATAATGGAAATAAAACGGATACAGCAGTGAGAAACTGTATGTGGGTTAGGATAAAAGAAAACCATTGCAGGAGAGATGTGATTTCATCAGATCCTGTAATGGTTTTTTGTATACGATGAGTCAAGTATAAATTTGTGGAATTTATCTTTCCAGTCCGTGTATCCAGTCTGACTTTAGGAAATAAATCAGAAAAGCAATGGAACTGAGCGCCCAGGTCATCGGGTAAGCCCAGAAGATCATCTGAATGGACGGGATGAATTTTAAAATGATCACGATATAAGAAACGCGGATCAGACACCAGCATACCAGCATAACATACATCGGGACTGTGGATTTACCGGCTCCGCGCATGATTCCTGCCATACAGTGTGAAAAAGCAAGCAGGAAGTAGAAAAAGGTATCCGTATGAGCCTGCATGGCTCCGTAGCGGATAACCTCTGCGGTGGAACTGAAAGCAGATAGAAGCTGTGGAGCGGTAAAATGCACGCAGATACCGATCAGCTCAGAGATCGTAAGGGAACAGATCACACCGAATACAGCGCCCTTTTTAGCACGCTCATACTCTTTTGCACCCAGATTCTGACTGATAAAAGTAGTAAGTGCCAGTGCAAAACAGGTGATCGGAAGGAATCCAAATCCCTGGATCTTCATATAAGAACCACATCCGGCAACCGCCATTTCCCCAAACTGGTTGATATTTGCCTGGACGAATACATTTGCCAGAGAAATGATCGAGTTCTGGAGTCCTGCGGGCAGACCATAAGAAATGATCTGGCGGAGCATATAAGAATCCAGATTGATCCGGTTCAGATGAAGCCGAAACTCCTCCGGACTGTGAAGCAGCTGCACCATACAGAGGATAGCACTTAAAAACTGTGAAATGACAGTTGCAAAAGCGGCAGCACCTACTCCAAATCCAAGACCTGCGATCAGTACAAGGTCAAGAATGATATTCGTTACCGAAGAAACGATTAAGTAGATCAGAGGATGGGTACTGTCACCGACGGACTGCAGAATGCCGACAAAGAAGTTGTACATGACAAAGGCAAGTGAGCCGGTAAAGTAGATCCGGAAATAAGTAATCGAGTTTGGAAGTACCGCCTCCGGTGTTCCCATAAGTACCAGGATCTGTGGTGCGGCAATGATACCGACAATGGTAAGGATCACGCCGCAGATCAGTCCGAAACCAACGGTTGCATGGATGGATTTCTGTAGATTCGCAATGTCTCTGGCACCGTAATATTTGGCGACGATGACACCGGATCCGATGGCGATTCCATTAAAAAGACCGACCATAAGAAAGATCAGATTACCGGAAGAGCTGACAGCGGCAAGTGCAGAGCTTCCAAGAAAATTTCCAACGATCAGAGAGTCGGCGGTGTTATATAGCTGCTGAAAAAGGTTTCCCCAGAAAAGCGGGATCGCAAAAGCAACGATACGCTTCCAGATGGAGCCTTCGGTCATCAGTTTGGCTGAAGATTTTGACATAGAATATTTCCCTCGTTTCTTAAGTCATTACTTTTAAGTATAAGGTGCGGCAAAGGGAAAGTCAATGAAAATGGGAAAGCAGGTGAAGTTAGGAAAAGGACAAAAAGACAATAAACAGATGTAGTGAATGCGATCTTTATAAGACACCTCAAAAACCATGCTATTGGGATAACAAAAAGTTTGCGAAAGAATGCTATCCACAAATGGAAAAATGTAATAGATAAAATTTCAAGAGGACTTGTAAGACTAAAACCTTACAAGTCCTCTTCTTCATCTAACAGCTTATCCTTCATGAAACCGCGAAAGAAACTGTTTTGTTCTCTCTTCACTTGGATTTTCAAACACCTGACGCGGATCACCCTGTTCAACGATGCGTCCGTCGTCCATAAAGATCACATGATCGGCAACGTCGCGTGCAAATGCCATCTCATGGGTTACAATGATCATCGTCGTATTCTGGTCGGCAAGCTCGCGGATAACTTTTAATACTTCTCCGGTCAGTTCCGGATCCAGTGCAGAAGTCGGCTCATCAAAACAGAGGATGTCCGGTTGCAGGGCAAGTGCCCTTGCAATAGCAACTCGCTGGCATTGTCCGCCAGAAAGCTGATGCGGATATTCCTTCATCCGCTTCTCCGGCGCTGCGATCCCAACTCTTTTCAGAACGTCCACAGCTCTTGTCCAGGCTTCTTTTTTACCGCAGTTCTGGTGGAGCATAATTGGTTCCATCAGCTGGGTTCCAATAGTCAGAGTCGGATTCAGGGCAGTCATTGGATCCTGAAAAATCATGGCAATATCATTTCCGCGGATCCTGCACATCTCTTTCTCCGGAAGCCCTATCAATTCTTTTCCATCCAGTTTGATGCTGCCGCCGGAAATCCGGGCGTTGCTTCCAAGAAGCTGAAGGATAGACATGGATGTGACACTTTTTCCGCATCCGGACTCTCCTACAATTCCGAGGATCCTGCCTTTTTCTACAGAAAAGCTTACACCGTCAACGGCTGTGTTAATGCCTTTTTTTGTCTGAAACTGTACCTGTAAATTCTCTACTGAAAGTAAAGATGCCATAGCTGTACTCCTTTTTCTCTTAATTAACTCACTGTGATTCTTTCACAGCT
>ERZ779890.5390-NODE-5390-length-10045-cov-10.907508_pt1 | contig 10045 bp, 6 predicted proteins | sample MGYA00511553_ERZ779890 | MGnify/ENA primary metagenome ERZ779890 (study PRJEB29588, sample SAMEA2152064) | human gut metagenome | biome: human gut; feature: human-associated habitat; material: faeces | place: Denmark | collected 2008/2010 ...
TTATATATATAGGTTATTATTATATAATAATGCGTAGAAAGGGATTTGCATTGACAAAAGGTAAATATATGTTTGAATATACTAATAAAACAAGAGACAATATACAGAATATGATATTGTTCTTTACGGATTCGATATGTATGCTACTTGCTTATTATATATCGGGTGTTTTGTGGCTTATAGCATACAGGAAATATAGTGTTCATGATACTTTGAGCATGTTGAGGGGCAGCCTTGTAACAGTATTGTTTGCAGTTATTATTACAGCTTTGTTTGTTAATGTAAGCTCAGATTTTGTAATAAGAGGGAAGTTTGAGGAATTAAAGTCTGTATTACAGAAGTCACTGGTATTTGCAGCGTGCGTGGCTGTATATGAATTGATTAGAAAGACATCGGAGATACCAAGAGGTGTATATATATTTACTATTATAGTTGGCGGAATTCTTATGTATCTCACCCGTTACATAGTAAAATGGTATCTTGTTGCACGTAATAAGAGTAAAATGCATGCTTCAAGAGTTATTCTTGTTACGATGAAAGACAGGGCTCAGCTTGATGTCAAGCTTATTAATAAGGATGAAGACTGGGTAAGAACTGTCGCTGGTATTGTTATAGTTGATGACAATATGGTTGGAGAAGAATTTGAAGGTATTAATGTTGTAGCTAATACACATACCATGATGCGATATATCAAGAATGAAGTTGTTGATGAAGTATTTATTGATCTCGATTATAAACTCAGGGAACAGATAAGGCCTATGGTTATGGAGCTTGAAGATATGGGCATTATGGTTCATTTAAGAGTTGAAGTGCTGGATAGCTTTAAGGATTTCGATACATCGCTTGGACATCTTGGAAGGATACCTGTTATTACATTTGCTAACAGAATCTTTGATTACAAGGAACTGCTTGTTAAGAGATGCATAGATGTTTTTGGTGGGATAATCGGAATTGTTATTATGTTTATTGCTATGATTTTCGTAGCACCGGCATTAAAGCTTGAGTCTAAGGGTCCTCTGTTTTTTAAACAGAAGAGAGTTGGAAAGAACGGAAGATATTTCTACATATATAAGTTCAGGTCAATGTATGTTGATGCTGAGGACAGGCTTAAGGATTTGATGGAGCAGAATGAAATGTCAGGTCTTATGTTTAAGATGACTGATGACCCAAGAATTACCAAGGTTGGTAAATTTATAAGAAAAACAAGTATTGATGAATTACCGCAGTTCATTAACGTGTTAAAGGGTGACATGAGTCTTGTAGGAACAAGACCGCCTACGGTTAATGAGTTCAAGCAGTATGAAGGACACCACAAGAGAAGACTTTCAATGAAGCCGGGACTTACAGGTATGTGGCAGGCTTATGGAAGGAATACTGTTCAGGATTTTGAAGATGTTGTTAAAATGGATCTTGAATATATAGACAATTGGAGCATAGGTTTAGATTTCAAAATAATATTTAAAACGATACTTACAGTATTTACTGTTGGTGGCAAATAAGGTTTGAAAAATGAGTAATAAAACAACTAAAAAGCGTAAGAAGAAAAATAATCAGGCATTGATGATATCAGGACTTGTATTGTCAGCAGTACAGTTTATTGTGTCTGTAGTGATGATAGTATTTATACACTATATTGGACTGATTCCAACATCAATTAAGGTAGCAGCAGGAATTATTCTGATAGGATGTTCTCTTATCACAGCAATAACACAGAGGTGGAAAGTACCAGGCATAATAACTAAAGTATTATCTGTATTACTTTCTATAATCATGATTATTGGATGCGTATACCTTGGATATACAAGGGGATATCTTGGAAAGATGACTGGTAAAAAAACACAGACAGATATTGTTGGTGTATATGTTTTAGCAGACGACGCTGCACAGAGTCTTGAGGAAATAAATGGATATACATGTGGCAGGATTCCTATATTGGATTCAGACAATCTTGAGAAAATGCTTGATGATATCAGCGATAAAGATGTAGCACTTTCTTATAAAGATTACACTTCTATTATGGATGCTGTGGATGCACTTTTGAATAAGAAAGTTGAATCCATAATTATCAATGAGAGTTATCTGGGTGTTTTTGAGGATATGGATGGGTATGAGAATCTTGAAAGCAGAATCAGATGTATATACAGCCAGAAGTATGTTACACAGGTAGAAGACAGTAATTCTGATTACATGAGCAATGACAATGTAATAGGAATATATATAAGCGGAATAGATACTTCCGGACCACCTAATACGACAAGCAGAAGTGATGTTAATATTCTGTTGTTTATGAATACTAAGACACATCAGATTCTTATGATTAATACACCAAGAGATTATTATGTTCCATTAAGTATATCTAATGGTGTGAGAGATAAGCTTACACACGCCGGAATATATGGAATAGATTGCTCAAGGGAAACATTGGAAATGTTATATGGAATTAACGTTGAATATTATCTCAAGGTTAATTTCACAGGCTTTCTTAATGTAATAGATGCTTTAGGCGGAGTTGACATAACATTGAATTATGATGCAACACTTTCACAGACTGGAAATCTTACGGTTCATAAAGGTGTTAATCATTTTAATGCACAGCAGGCACTTACTTTCTCAAGAGAAAGATATGCATATGCTGATGGAGACAGACAGCGTGGAAAGAATCAGATGATGGTTATTAACGCTGTAATCAAGAAGATGGCATCACCAAGTATGATAACTAATTACACATCAATTCTTAATACTGTATCGGACAATATGATTACTAATATGCCATATGATAAGATATCTGAACTGGCGCAGCTACAGATTAGCAAGAATATTGACTGGGACATCCAGAGCTACAGTGTAAGTGGTGAAGGCGCATCTGCGACAACATTCTCTGCAGGAAAGCAGAAGCTGTATGTCATGGTTCCATACGAGGACCAGGTGCAGCAGGCTAAGAGCTATCTTGAGGCGATGTGTCGGGATGAAGTAATTAGGGTGGAATAAATTTTCGAAGGATAATGAAATGAGGTCACATATGCAAAATGTGTTTATAGTAGGAGCAAAGAATTTAGGTAATTATGGTGGATATGAAACTTTTGTTGATAAATTGACAGAGTATCATAAGGAAAATGAAGAGATAAAGTATCATGTTGCTATAAAGGATAAAGAATACGGAGAGTTTGAAAAAAATAATGCAAGATGCTTTAAAATAAAAGTGCCTAATATTGGCCCTGCACAAGCTATTTACTACGATGTAAAAGCATTGTCTGAATGTTGCAAATATATAAAAGAACATAATATAGATAATCCTATTGTCTATATATTAGCATGCCGAATTGGACCATTTGCGAAACATTTTAGAAAGAAGATTCATAAATTAGGTGGCAGATTATATATTAATCCAGATGGACATGAGTGGATGCGAGCTAAATGGAGTGCACCTGTAAGGAAGTATTGGAAAATTTCAGAAAAAATGATGGTTAAACAGGCGGATTTGCTAATATGTGATTCTAAGAATATTGAGAAATATATTAAAGAAACATATTCACAATATAATCCAGAAACAACATTCATTGCATATGGTGCAGATATAAAGAAGTCAATATTAGCAGATGATGACAAAAAAGTTACAGATTGGTTTAAAGAGAAAGAGGTTAAGCCAAAAGAATACTATCTTGTTGTTGGAAGGTTTGTACCAGAAAATAATTATGAAACAATGATTAGAGAATTTATGAAGTCGGGTACAACAAAAGATTTCGTGATAATTACCAATGTTGAACATAATAAGTTTTATGAAGAACTTAAAGTATCAACAGGGTTTGAACAGGATAAAAGAATAAAATTTGTTGGAACAGTTTATGATCAGGAATTACTGAAAAAGATTAGAGAGCAGGCATATGCATATTTTCATGGTCATGAGGTTGGGGGCACTAACCCAAGTTTATTGGAGGCGTTAGCTTCAACAGATTTGAACTTATTGCTTGATGTTGGGTTTAATAGAGAAGTTGCTGAAGATGGCGCTTTATACTGGAATAAAGGTGACGGAAATTTGGCGGGATTAATAGATCAATGTGAGTATATAAGTGAAACAGAGAGACAGGATATTTCATTAAAAGCAAAGAAGAGAATAGAAGAAGAATATAGCTGGAAATATATATGCGATAAATATTTCAAAGTTTTAAGTGTAACGAAAGGTTAAGGTTTATGATAATTGGAATAGATGGACATATGCTGGGAGACCATTCGGGAGGAAATGAGAGCTTTTATTATAATGTTCTTAAGTGTATGAATGTGGATAAAAATGATAGTGTTTATTTATTTGTAAAAGACGGTGTGGACACTACTGAATTCGAAAATAAGTTTATAATAGTCAGATTTAAGTCAGTAAACGCATTGGTAAGAAATTTTATAGAACTTCCGAAGTTATGTAAAAAATATAATCTGGACTTATTACATACACAGTATTTTATACCATTTTATAGACCATGTAAGGTTGTGTGTACAATACATGACATATGTTTTGAACATTATAAAAATATATTTACAAAAAAAGAATATATAAGACAGAAAATGCTAATTCCGTATGCAGCTAAAAAATCAAAATTAGTTTTTACAGTGTCAGAAGATGCCAAGAAGGATATAGTAGATAAATATGGTCTATCCAATGAAAAAGTGATAGTTACATATAATGCAGTTAATGAAATGTTCAGAAAGCTTGATGATAAAGAATTAAATTCACAGGAATTAAGACAGAAGTTTGGATTGGGAGAAGAAAGATATATATTGTCTGTTGGAAATTTACAACCACGAAAAAATCTGCCGCGTCTGATAGAGGCTTATCATAAAGTGTGTGATGAAGTAACAGAAAAAGTAAATCTTGTAATAGTTGGGAAAAAAGCGTGGATGTATGAGGATATTTTCAGAGATGCTGAAAATGGCAATGGGAAAATTATTTTTACAGACTATGTATCAGTAGAGGATTTAGTAAGATTGTATAACGAAGCAGCATGTTTTGTTTATCCATCATTTTTTGAAGGCTTTGGAATACCAGCTTTAGAGGCTATGGCATGTGGTACACCAATTGCAACATCTAATAAAACTGCTTTACCAGAAGTTGTTGGAGATGCTGGATTAATGTTTGATCCTTTTGATGTGAATGCAATAAAAAATAGTATAATACAGCTGTTATGTGATGATGAATTGTGTTCAGATTTGATAAAAGAGGGTGAAATTCAAAAGCAAAAATTTAACTGGAATGAAACAGCAAAGATAATTATGGAATCATATCATAATGTGATTTAATTATATAGTTTTGGTGCTTTATAACAATTCATTTGGTTGAGATGTATTTTATGTAGGTGAATAAATGATTAAAAGTATTTTGAAAAAAATTTTTTGGAAATTACCAATTGGCAGTAAATTAAAAAACAAGATAAGTGAGAAACGATTTGAAAGAAAATTGGAAAAAGAAAAAAAGTATGATGAAAAAAATGAAGTAAAGATAAGAGATGATAGTGAACTTTGTAAAGCTTATTCAGAATATGTTTTAAATTCATATAAGTTAAAGTCTAATGAATATGTTCCATATAAGAATTTGAAGCAAAGTGGAGATGTTAAAATAGCAGCTTATTATTTGACACAATTTCATCCAAATAAACAAAATGATGATTGGTGGGGGAAGGGTACAACAGAGTGGAACAATGTGAATCAGGCAGTTCCACAATATATTGGACATTATCAGCCGAGAAAACCAGGAGAATTAGGATATTATGATGAGATAAATCCTATTTTTACAGTCTTTGAAGAAGCGCAAGAACAGTTTTATCAAGTGTGGACAAAATATGATGATGATTTTGAAGTGTTTTATCAAAATTATTTATTGGATATGAAAAATTACCAACAGCAAGAGATAAAAAGCTCTAAATTATTATTAGAAAAAAATGTGTTTAATGTTTCTTGTGTTCCTTGGGTTAGTTTTACAGGTTTTAATTTGAATTTAGCTAAAGGATATGATTATTATTTGCCTATTTTCACTATAGGAAAGTATTTTGAACAAGGTGAAAAAATATTATTGCCATTAGCTATTCAAGTACATCATGGAGTATGTGATGGTTTTCATTTATCAAGATTTATAAATGATTTGCAAGAATGGTTGGATAAAACAGATGAAATATAAAAAAAGGCACTACAATTGTAGTGCCTTTTTATTTTTATTAGCCACGAAGATTTGCATTGAAATCTTTTTGAAGTTTAGCTACGATTTTTTCGATTGCTGGATCAATTTCAGCATCAGTTAATGTTTTATCATTGGATTGGAAAGTCAAGGAGAATGCTAAGCTTTTTTTGCCTTCTTCAACTTGTTTACCAGTGTAAACATCAAATAAAGTGATTTGAGTGAGATTTTGACCTGCGGCTTTGGTCATAGCTTTTTCGATATCAGCAGCATTTACATCAACATCTACGAGCATTGCAAGGTCACGGCTAGTTGCTGGATATTTTGGCAATGCTTTATATTTTAAATCTTTAGCCATGTATTTCATAACAATAGTAGCGTCAAGTTCAAAGATATATACAGGTTTTGTAATACCATAAGCAGAAAGTACAGCAGGATGAACTTCACCAACTGTTGCGATTACATCGCGACCTTTTTTGAAGAGAGCAGTTTTGCCTGGGTGCATAGCGTAGTGTGTACCAGCTTCAACTGTATAACGAGTTACACGAAGATTTGCAAGTAATTCTTCGATAATGCCTTTAGCATCGTAGAAGTCTACCATATCATTTGTTTGGTTCCAGCCCTGAGCATTGCGACGACCAGTGATAGCACCTGCAATTTTTACAACTTCATCTGGAAGTTCTGTTACAGGAAGTGCTTTAGGGAAGAATACAGAACCTACTTCAAATAAAGCTACATCATCATTTTTACGAGCAAGATTGCGAGCAAGATTATCAAAAATACTGCTGAGCAATGTTGTACGAACGAGAGGATATTCGTCAGAAAGTGGGTTCATGATAGGTACAGCTTTACGAAGTGGGCTATCTTGTGGAATGTTTAATTTATTGAATGTTTCTTCGTTAGTTAAAGCAAAGGAAATTGTTTCATAAAGTCCTTGGCTAGATAAGGAAGTTTTTACTTTATCAATAAATGTTTGTTTTGCAGATTGAGTTCCCTGCATAGAAACGCCATTTGGAAGAGTGGATTTAATTTTATCAAAACCATGTAAACGAGCAATTTCTTCGGAAATATCAGCCATGCAAGTTACATCATTTCTCCAAGATGGAACTTTAACAGTGATTTCATCATTTTCATCTTTTGTAACATCAAAACCAACACTTGTAATGATATTAAGCATAACATCTTTAGCGATATTAGTGCCGAGATGATTATTGATTTGTTCTGGTGTGAAAGTAACATAATTAGCTTGTTTTGGATTTGGATATACATCTACAATTCCTTCGCAAACAGTGCAAGCACCCATTTCTTGAAGTAATTGAGCTGCTCTGTCGAGGGCTTTAATAGTAGTTTCGCTATCAACACCACGTTCAAAACGACCAGAAGCTTCAGAAGAAAGACCGCAAGCACGAGCAGTTCTGCGGATACATGGACCATAGAAATCAGCAGATTCTAATACTACAGTAGTAGTAGTGTCTGTGATTTCTGTTTCGAAACCACCCATGATACCAGCAAGACCAGCAGCTTTTTCGCTATCAGCGATAACGAGCATTTCACCTTTTGCTTTGCGAGACGTATCATCAAGAGTATGAAGTTCTTCACCTTCAATAGCACGACGAGCAATTAATTTTTTGCCTGTGATTTTATCATAATCATAAGCATGCATAGGATGACCAAGTTCAATCATAACGAAGTTTGTAACGTCAACTACATTATTGATGGAACGAATGCCAGCACCTTCAAGACGTTGTTGCATCCATTCAGGAGATGGGCCGATTTTTACATTTTTAAGCATACGTGTAGAGAAACGAGAGCATAAATCAGGGTCTGCGATTTCTACAGAGAAGATATCGTTTAATTTAGTATTGTCATCTTCATTAACTTTGATTTCAGGAAAATGTGGTTTGTTGCCAGTGATAGCAGCAATTTCACGAACAAGACCGAAAACACTGAAGCAGTCTGCACGGTTAGCTGTAAGTTCAAATTCCAATACAACATCATTTAAACCTAATACATCTTTAGCAGGAATACCTACAGGAGTATCACTAGGTAAAATGAAGATACCAGTTTTTTGTTCTTCAGGTAATTTTTCAAGGTCGAGTTTTAATTCTTGAGCGGAGCAAAGCATACCACTAGAAGCTACGCCACGAAGTTTACCTTTGGAGATTTTCATGCCGTTTGGCAAATGAGCACCTACCATAGCTACAGGAACAACTTGTCCTTCTGCTACGTTTTGAGCACCTGTTACAATGATGATATTTTCAGCAAGACCAACATTCATAGTACAGATTTGTAAGTGGTCAGAATTTTGATGTGGTTCAAGTTTTTCGATGCGACCAGTTACAACTTTTTCTAAACCTTCGCCAGGGTCTACAACATTTTCAACAGGAATACCAGCCATTGTGAGTTTATCAGCAAGCTGCTCTGGAGTTTCAGTAAAATCTATATAATCTTTAAGCCATTTAATAGAAACTTGCATTAAATATAATCCTCCTTAATATTAGAACTGACGTAAGAAACGTACATCATTATCATAGAATAAACGTAAATCATCAATGCCATAAGCGAGCATAGCAATACGTTCAACACCCATACCAAAAGCAAAACCGCTAACTTGTTTAGGGTCATAACCACTCATTTCAAGTACATGAGGATGAACCATACCTGCACCTAAGATTTCAAGCCAGCCAGTGCCTTTACATACACGGCAACCTTTACCTTTACACATAACGCAAGAGATATCTACTTCAGCACTTGGTTCAGTGAATGGGAAGAAGCTTGGACGGAAGCGAACTTTTACATCTTCGCCGAAGATTTGTTGTAAGAAAGTAACAAGTGTGCCTTTGAGGTCAGCAAAGCTGATGTTTTTATCAATGCAAAGACCTTCAACTTGAGTAAACATTGGGGAATGTGTAGCATCATAATCATCACGGCGATATACATGACCTGGAGCAATGATGCGAATTGGGCTATTTGGTTCATGAGCTTGCATTGTGCGAGCCTGTACAGGAGAAGTCTGACTTCTAAGTAAGATATCTTCTGTGATATAGAAAGAGTCTTGCATATCACGAGCTGGGTGATCTTTTGGAAGATTTAAAGCTTCAAAGTTGAAATAATCAGATTCAATTTGAGGACCTTCAGCGATAGAATAGCCCATGCTAGTGAAGATGTTTTTTATATTGTTTAAGGTAACAGTTAAAGGATGAAGATGTCCTAAGCTTTGACGACGACCAGGAAGCGTAACATCAATTTTTTCTGTAGCTAAACGATTTGCAAGTTCAGCTGTTTTTAATTCTTCTTGTTTAGCTGCGATTGCAGTTTCTAATTCTTTACGAGTTGTATTTACCATTTGACCAACTACAGGACGTTGTTCAGGGCTTAATTTACCCATACCACGTAAAATGCTAGTCAAAGAGCCTTTTTTACCAAGATATTTTACACGCACATCATTTAGTGCATTGAGATTAGAAGCGCTATTAATATCATTAATCGCTTCTTGTTGTAAACTTTTGAGTTCTTGTTCCATGATTTCACTCCTACAAAATTTTAACAAAAAATAAAAGCTCTCACCCCATGAAGGGGCGAAAGCTTGTTTCGCGGTACCACCCTAATTGATACTTAAAAGCATTAACGCTGCCAGACGCTATGACTACTTATTTTCACCATAGAAGCTCCAAAGTGAACTTCAATTAAATTTTCTTTTATTGTTCTCAGCCTAGACAATATTTTCTGTAAAAGAAATCTTAATTTACTCTCTTTATCATCGCTTAGTTATATTACAATTTTACAGTGAAAAGTATATCATAAAAATTTATTAAAAACAAGATTGAGGAAATATTGAAGATTTTTATAAAAAAATAATTGTTACTCTACACCAAGATAGCTCTTTTT
>ERZ779890.5393-NODE-5393-length-10038-cov-2.871782_pt1 | contig 10038 bp, 8 predicted proteins | sample MGYA00511553_ERZ779890 | MGnify/ENA primary metagenome ERZ779890 (study PRJEB29588, sample SAMEA2152064) | human gut metagenome | biome: human gut; feature: human-associated habitat; material: faeces | place: Denmark | collected 2008/2010 ...
CTCCATCCCCGGACCGGTCAGCTACCCGGCCAACAAGGCCGTGCGTGAGGCCCTGGCCGTCATCCCTGACGACCGCCTGCTGCTGGAGACCGACAGCCCCTACCTTTCGCCCGTGCCCTGGCGAGGCAAGCGCAACGAGCCCGCCTTCACGGTTTTCACCGTACGCCATATGGCGGCCGCCCGCGGCATGGAGCCCGAAGAGCTCTGGCAGCTCTGCGGCGACAATGCCCGAAGATTCTTCGGCGTATAGCAGGCCCCTAGGAAAGGCCTTTCCCGGCCCGGCTCCCTTCCCGGTGCACTTTGGCGGGGAGGCTGGAGCATCGTGCCGTGGACGGTTGGGACGTCATCACCACGCCGTTGAATGACGTTCGCCGTATCGGCGGATTCTCAAATCTCAAGCAGCACTGGGATGCCGACGAGCACCTGCGTTTGAAGGACCTGCGCCACATGTATGACATTTTGTGCATGCGCCATCCCGACTACAGAGTGGATGCCGACGCCGTGCTCAACGGTCGAACTGCGGCATTCTGCAATATGTTCATTATGAAGAAAGACATTTTCTTCGAATACAACGAGTGGTTGTTCCCGCTGCTCGATGAGTTTGCCGAAGCTACTGATTTCAGCAGAATGGACGTGCAGACCACACGTACGGTGGGGCATCTTTCGGAACGGCTGCTCAACATCTTCATTGCGCACAAGCAGCGTACCGGTGCGCATTGGAAGATCAAGCGACTGCAGTGCGTGCATTTCCTGCATCCGGAACCGGCCACCGTTCTCAAGCCGCTTGATGCCGGATACAAGAACGTGGTGCCGGTGGTGTTCGCCGCAGACAACAACTATGTGCCGATGCTCACCACCACCATCTATTCGATGCTGAAGAACGCTTCCAAAGATCGTTCATATGATGTGATCGTATTGGAACGGAATATCTCCGACGAGAACAAGCAAAACATACGTCAGTTTTTCGAACGGTTCCCAAATGCCGTGATCCGCTTCTTCGATGTGAGCCGTTACTTGGCTGGCTTCAATCTCACCACCAGCAATGCGCATATCAGCATCGAAACGTATTACCGTTTCATCATCCAGGAGGCGTTGCCGTTCTATTCGAAGCTGCTGTATATGGATTGCGATCTGGTGGTCAACGGTGACATCGCCGAATTGTTCGACACCGAACTCGGCGACCATGCGATTGGCGCAGTGCCGGATATCGATTTCATCGGCAATCTCAATATGAAGAACGGCGAGCGCGCGCAATACGTGCGTAAGCAGCTGCATATGCGCGACGCATACGGCTACTTCCAGGCTGGCGTGCTGGTGATGAACCTCGAGCGCATGCGCGAGATCCATACGGTGCACGAATGGTTGGGAATCGCCTCCAAGCCGGGATATATCTACAACGACCAGGACATTCTCAACGTGGAATGTGAAGGACAGGTCACGTATCTGGACTACTCGTGGAATGTGATGCACAATTGCGCCGGTCGTGTCAATGGCGTGTTCGATTTCGCTCCGGCGAACGTGTATCAGGCATACATGGCATCACGCAAGGCGCCGAAGATCGTGCATTATGCCGGCTTTGACAAGCCGTGGAAGAATCCGTGGTGCGATTTCGCTTCGCTGTACTGGAGCTATGCGCAGGAGACGCCGTTCGTGGCGCAGATGGTCGCCGCGATGAGCGGTGTGGAGCGTCCCGCTCCGCCGGAACATCATGAGCGCGCGATCGCCGAGGACAGTCCCATCCGCAAGTATGTGGACGTGCTGGCCCCGACCGGTTCCAAGCAGCGCGAACTAATGAAGGTGATGGCGCGCAAGGTGCAGGGCAAGCGGTAAAAACATGGGGTTTGTCCGGATGAAATCCATTCGGACAAACCCCATAATCGTTATAGTGGGAAATCAGTCCCTGCGGAATAGGTCGCGGGTGTAGACCTTGGCGTCCGCGTCGGCAAGGTCGCTGTTCCAACGGTTGGCGACGATCACGGATGCGCGGGCCTTGAAACCGGCAAGGTCATGGGTGACTTCGCTGCCTTGGAAGTCGGGCTTGTCCAACGTGGGCTCGTAGATGAGCACGGGAATGCCATTGGCCTTGAACTGCTTCATCACGTCCTGAATGGCGGACTGACGGAAATTGTCGGAACCGGACTTCATGGTCAGCCGGTAGATGCCGACAACAGGGTCCTGAACGTCCTTGATGTGTTCCATCACTTCGGAAGCCACGAATTCCTTGCGTGTGCGGTTCGCGTCCACAATGGCTTCGATAAGGTTTTGCGGCACCTGATTGTAGTTGGCAAGCAGCTGCTTGGTGTCCGCCATAGCCGAAACTGGGATTGTTGTAGCCATCGCCGATGCGTGGGTCAAGACATACGCCGTCGATGATTTCACGGGTATTCAATCCGCGGCTTTCCGCATAGGTGTCCAATTCGTTGAAATATGCCACACGAAGCGCCAGATACGTGTTGGCGAACAACTTGATGGCTTCGGCCTCGGTGTTGCCGACCACCAGTGTGGGAATGCCGGTACTGCCATCATGATTGGCGCGGGTGGCTTCAACCGGGTCTGCACCTTCGGCAAGCAGGTGTGCAAACTGACACGCGGCCTTGACGGATGCAGCATCGTCCTGCGGGGCGCCCACCACGATACGGCTTGGATGCAGATTGTCGTACAGTGCATGCCCTTCACGCAGGAATTCAGGGGAGAAGAGAATGTGGTCATCGTTGAGGCTCTCGCGCAATTGCTGCGTGTAGCCGACGGGAATTGTCGATTTGATGACGATCCAAGCTCCCGGAGAATACTTACGAACCGCCGCGATTGCCTTTTCGACGCTGGACGTATCGAAGTAATTTTTCTTCTCGTCGTAATTGGTTGGTGTGGCGATTACTGCAAAATCGGCATTTGCATATGCTTCCTGCGCGTCGATCGTGGCATGAAAATCAAGCGGACGCTTTCCGGACGTGTTCTTCTCCAAAAAATCGGTAATCACCGAATCGACGATTGGACTTTTCCCCTTATTCAGTAGCTCGACCTTCTCTGGAACGATGTCGAGCGCATGGACTTCATTATGCTGGGAAAGCAACAACGCGACGGACAATCCAACATAGCCGGTTCCCGCAACCGCAATCTTCATTAAAAGTCCCTTCTCGAATAGGCGAGCTTATTGCGTGGTTGCTATATTAGACGGGATACCTGAATATGAGTCATGACCTTGGTGTCTATTAGAGTGTTTGAATATGGCAAATGAAAGTAAAGAAACTTTGATTTCCGGTGATAAAAAAACGCCGATTGTGTATTTTGTGCTTCCCTGCTACAACGAGGTTGAGGGATTGAATCACACTGCCGATGTGCTTCGGCAAAAAATGACACAGCTGATTAACGAATCATTGATTGACTCGCGCAGCAGAGTTCTTTTTGTTGATGATGGTTCGCATGATGGCACATGGGAGCTTATTGAGAAGATTCATGCGTCGGATGCAAATTTATTTGGTGGCGTGAAACTTGCCCATAATAGAGGACATCAGAATGCTCTTTATGCAGGGCTTATGGCAGCTTACTCGGCTGGATGTGATGCTGCTATTTCCATGGATGCAGATCTTCAGGATGACGTGGATGCTTCAGATGAAATGATTAAACAGTTCTCAGAACAACATTGCGAGATTGTTTATGGTGTTAGATCATCTCGAGAGAAAGATACTTGGTTCAAAAGAAATACTGCGAATCTGTTTTATTCGGTTTTTGCATGGATGGGTGCTGAGACTATCTCTAATCATGCTGACTATCGGCTTATGGGAAAAGCTTCTTTGGAGGCTCTTTCTCAATATCGAGAAGTTAATTTATTCTTAAGAGGGATTGTTCCTACATTGGGATTTAAAACAGGGAAAGTATATTATAAGCGGGGCATTCGCGAAGCCGGGGAATCGAAATACCCTTTGAAGAAGATGATTGCTTTTGCGATTGAAGGCATAACATCTTTTTCGACAAAGCCTCTAAAGTTTGTGACATCAATTGGCGTGCTATCGATTTTGGTGGGCTTGGGTATGTTGATTTATGTCATTGTATCTGTGTTTACCAATCATGCGGTGATTGGGTGGGGGTCCATGATGTGTTCCCTATGGCTGATAGGAGGATTTCTTATGCTCTCTTTAGGCATAGTTGGTGAGTATGTCGGGAAAATATATCTTGAGACAAAACAACGTCCAAGATATTATGTCGAAACAAGTCTGTAGTTAGAACAAGTTGAATGCGAATGATGGGAAACGCAGGTATGGTCCTAGGAGCTGTGATGAATCCAAAGCACGAGGTAGTGAAAACACAAAGGAAGATTTGTCTGTCCTCATCAGTTCAATCTACTTTACTTGGGGCGGTTGTTGGAGCCTTTTTCTTCTTTTGTATTTATGGCTTTGTAGTACTCGATGTCACATATGACGACTGGATTAGGAACGCTACTGGTGATTTTGCGCAGTCCTATTATGGATGGAAGTTCTATCGTGCTTCTGATTGGCATTGGCCTATTGGATTGATGGATGGCGTTGCCGATCCAAGTCTTACCCCGATTATGTATATTGACTCGGTTCCGTTGTTTGATGTGTTTTTTAAAATATTGAGTCCGATTCTCCCAGGCACCTTTCAATTTTTTGGTATTTGGGGATTATGCTGTTTTGTGTTGGACGGAGCCATAGGTGCTCGAATTGTATTTCAATTGACAAATAATGTCATTTATTCTACTTTTGCATCAGTATTTTTCACTCTAACTACTTTTTCCATTCAGCGTTTATATACACATACGGCACTTGCGGCAAACTGGGTCATTTTGCTTGGAATTCTTCTTATTATAACCAATAATGAGGGGAGATCGATTATAAAACATGTGCTCCTTTGGTGTGGATTGTTCTTTCTTGCCATATCGGTAAACATGTACTATGTGCCAATCATTGGCATTTTGATGGTGTTAGAAGTTATTTATCTGGTTTTTTCCCAGAAATGTACGGTACTGGGATTCTCTGAACTGTGTGCCTCAATGATTGGAGCTGTTCTTGCATTTTATCTTTACGGCGGCTTTTATCACATTAGTGGCACCAGTGTTAATGGCGGTGGATTGGGTCGGCTTGGTGCAAATTTGAATGCCCTGCTCAACCCTATGGAAACTGGATTGTACCTTACTGGTTGGTCAAAATTTATAAAAAGTAAGCCCGTCGCAGTCCTAGGGCAATACGAAGGTTATTCGTACCTAGGCCTTGGATTAATTGCCTTGCTTTCTATCGCAGCTGTTGGTGTTATGGCAAAGGGGATGCGATGGATTAAAAATGTATGGGCAACTGCTCATGTTAAAATAGTATATGTATTTTGTGCAATTGCTTTACTGATGGTGGCCTCTTTCGGTACTGAGGTCACATTGAATGGACGTACTCTTTTTCATATTCCATACCCAGATTTTTTCTTGAAAATATATGGTATTTTCCGCTCCACTGGCCGGTTCATGTGGGGTGTGTGGGATATTCTTGCTATTTTGGCTTTTACTGTGGTTTATAAAACATTTTCTAATAAAGTTGCGGCCATTCTTTTGATTGCATGTTTGCTTCTGCAAGTCGAGGATCTCTCACCTATGCTGCAAGACAGGAGCCAACTGTATAAACATAAGCAGCAAACATATACAGCTTTAATTAAACCGAAGAATTTAGACCCGTTGCTAACTGGTAAAAAACATGTGTTATTTATGGGTGATAAACAACTAAAATTCCAGCTATATTATGATGTCGCAGAAGAGGCAATTCCGCGTTCTGTCACACTTAATGATTTTTATTATTCGAGAAGAGATGCTATTGCGATTAAAAAATATAAGGTTCAAGAACGAAAAAAAATGTCTTCGGGTATTTTTGACAAAGATACTTTATATGTATTTGATTCGTTTAAAGAGGGATTAAAGTTTCAAGATTCGTTACACTTGTATTATTTCAGTGGTTTGTTGTGGGGCAGTACAAGTGCTGTACCTGGATTTGATGAAATAGTGGAGATTTCCCCTATTTCTGTGTCTATGTCTGAGAAACAAATACAGGTTAAGGGTGATGCGGATTATGTTGGGCTGCAATTTGATGGCAATGATGCAGGATTTGTTTCAATTAAGGGAGACAAACAATCTGACGATGTTGGCGCGACTCTTGACAATGGTCGTCGTTCTTTGGGTGTAACTAAACTATCTCGTAGTGGTGTAGTCCATTTACAAGATAATTACAAGTGCCATGTTCAGGGATATCGTTTAGTTGTTAGATAATTTGACTATCTGTCTATTTTGAGGTTAAAAGCACTGATTCCTTTGGGCGTTATTAATTGTGTTATGCTGTCGGCCATAGTGCGGAAGCTCCATGCTTATGATGTACTGTGGTCGACGGCAAAACAACAATGTAATAAATAATGTGACTATGCGTGCCGTCAGAAAAGGATGCTGTCGCTGGCACTAGACATCAATTTATACTAAGCGACAAATAGTTCGATAACGTCCGAATTCCTGCGCACTTTCGGTTTTGTTCTTCGTTGAGATGTTGAAGCGGGCATGGCCCGCGTCCTGTGTACGATTTTCAGTCGCCAAACAAAGAATCGCAATTGGAAAGCAGGACGCGCAGCCATGCCCGACAGCAACATCATACAGATCGACCAGAACCTGTTCGAGACCAAACTCGACCGGCTGGTCACCGAGAAGATGACCCAGATCCTCAACGCCATGCTCGACGCCGAGGCCGACGAGATCACCGGGGCCGCCAGATACGAACGCAAGGAGGGGCGCAAGGCGTACAGGGCCGGCCACTACGAACGCACGCTCACGGCAAAGGCGGGCAGGCTCGAGCTCAGGGTGCCGAAACTCAAGGGCGCGGTCTTCGAATCCGCGGTCATCGAACGCTACCGCAGGCGGGAGTCCAGCGTCGAGGAGGCGTTGATGGAGATGTACCTGGCGGGAGTGAGCACCCGTCAGGTCGACGACATCAGCAAACTGCTGTGGGGTGACAGGATGCCATCCCAGACCCTTTCCGACAAGCTCAAGCGCGTGTATGACGACATCGACCGATGGCGCACCCGGCCATTGGAATCCGAATACCCGTACGTGTTCATGGACGGCGTGTGGCACAAGCGCTCCTGGGGCGGAAGCGTGGAGAACGTCAGCGTCCTCGTCGCCATCGGCGTCAACGCGGAGGGCCACCGCGAGGTCATCGGCGTGACGGAGGGCATGAGGGAGGACGCTGCCAGCTGGGAGCAGTTCATACGAAGCATGATCGAACGCGGTTTGAAGGGCGTGCGCCTCGTGGTCGGCGACCGGTGCGCGGGACTCGTCTCCACGGTGAACTCGATGCTTCCCCGGGCGAAGTACCAGCGGTGCATGGTGCACTTCATGCGCAACGTGCTCTCGAAGGTGCCGCCCAACCACCGGGATTGGGCGTCCGCGGCCCTGAAGGCGATATTCGCCATGGAGTCCCGCGAATCCGCCCTCGCCAAGGCCGGGACGGTCGCCGCGGAGATGGAGTCCAGGAAGCTCAAGGCGGCGGCCGGCTGCCTGCGCGAGGGCATCGGGGAGACGACCGCCTACCTTTTGCCGGAATTCCCGACGGAGCACCGCAGGAGGATCCGCACGAACAACATGATCGAACGGCTGAACCGGGAGATCCGGCGTCGCACGCGCGTCGTCGGCAGTTTCCCGGACGGCAACAGCGCGTTGATGCTCATCTGCGCCAGAATCAGGTACGTCACCGCGAACGAATGGAGCACGCGCCGCTACCTCGACATGTCCCGGCTCGATGACAACCTGCAGGAAGCGAACTGATCATCGTCCCATGGACGGGCACGACCCTAAGTGCGCAAACCTTCGGGCACTACCATTCAGTGTGGAAGTAGGCTGAATATTTAATGTTGTTTTCTACTTCAGCTGTTTGATCTATAGATGTTTGCATACGTAGCAGGCGTGCTGCTACTTCCGGGGTGTATTTGGCACGCAGCGTCTCACCGTCAAGATCGGTACGATTGACGGAAAGCACAAGATAGTTGTCAGGGATGCTGTCGCATATTTCGATGCTGTGCCAGTCGCGGAGTTTGTCGTCATAGTTGTGAATGTTGGCTTGAAATATCGGTCCATAGGTGATTTCGTATTCTTCGACCACGAAATGAGTGCCAGTGTTGCGAAGTTCGTCGATGGATTCGAGATTGAGACGGACAGGATCCTTGTCGTTGGTCATAACCTTTTTGATACAGTCCGCCAGAGAAAGTGTGCGCTGCGTTTTACCTGGATAGAAAATGGATTCGTATCCATCGCGTTTGATTAGATATGCCTTGAGCATGAGCTCCCACGCGTTGCACAAGAAGAACGCGCATCCTTCGACCCTGTACCTGATGGTTGGGCGATTGAACAGTTCTATTGCCAGAATGAACGCCTCTTGTGATTTGGAAAGCAAGCGTTCGCAATCATGTTGCTGCTCCGGTGTCAAGGATGGATTGTCCGCCGTCATTTCGTTGCCCCTTCAAAGATTTTGACCTATTTTACTGTAAAAGTAGTCGGGTTCGGTCATTTTTTTAATAATCTGGAAAAGACATTTATTGCGCGGATGCCAATGGTTCTATGTTGATATGTCCTGCTTGCTGCGGAATTCAATTTATGGGCTTCGTGGTCAAAATCGGCATAGTCGAACACGGGGTATAGCACTGTAAGCATAAGACTCCGGAACGTGAGTTTGCGTTTCCTGATTCACATGCGTCTGAGGCTAGCCGAGGAAGGGCCACGCGAAGAAGAATATCCGTTTCAGTCCCGGGGAAGTCTCAGCCTGCCGCAGTCGTTGCGAATGATGGAGCGGCGCTATATAATCGCAGTCTTATGCAGTCGAACATTTGTTCTATAATGGGTGTGTTGTAGCCGGTCGTGGCGGATTGCCGGATCTAATGTCAAAAGATTGGAATTGAAAACTCGTGAGTGGAGATAAAACTTCTGAACAAGGTGTCGTCAGGATGGGAATGCTCCATTTTGAAAATGACAAGCTTCCTGATACGAAAGCCCTTCTTCGGATTCTTGACGGTCATATCAATGCCACTATTGCTTGGGATAGCGGCAGTAGCATATTTGAACGCTGCTTTACCTCAAGAAGCGTGCTGTACTGCGACGATCCGGAATATAAAGAATATGTCTATGACTTGCCCAAACAGATCTGGTTTCATGATGCGCAGGGGTCGGTGGATTTGCTTGGTTGCAAACCGGACCGTTCCATGAAAACTATGTGACGGGGGCCAACGGGATCATCGATGCGAGGTATGCGGTGTTCAACGCGTCGGTGGGGAAAGATTATTCAAAAGTTAACGCATTGCGTACTTCCCTAGGCGGTTTGCGCGAATGGCTTGGCATCAGCAGTATCCTCGAATCGGAGCCGTTTGTTGATAGGGATAACCGAGTGAAGGGGAAGCAATATACTCTTAAATGCCCAGATAACATAGGAACCGGTAATCCCGTATTCGAATTCGTTCCGCATTGGACCACCTCGGTTTCTGGGAATACGACTGAGCTTCATGATTTGGTCTATATGGAGAGTTCTTCTCATGATGTTGAGAGCTGGCCAGCCCATCTTGAGAAACATCGGGCCATGCGTGATCTTCTTCGCATTTCAAGTTGGACGGAGCATCCTCTTTCAATAGAAGCGGTTTCCAGAAGGGATGATCCTCTCCGGGCTGAAAGTGGAATTCCGTACCAGGAAAGATGGTGCGCGGTCGTTGAATCGCATTCCGAAGTGCACTCGCATGCTGGGCAGTTCGATTATCTGATTAAGTATTCTGATTTCGACAACGGTGATCTAAATTCGTGGTTTAAACTTCGGGATACTTATGCTCGAGGAATTGACCCTATTGTTTCATTGTTCTCTATGAGAGGCGCTTCTATTGAAGCTTGGGTGGTGCAGCTTAGCATTGGATTTGAAGCGCTTGGATACCAGCTGCTATAAGAGGGGGGGAATGGACAAGTGTGCAGCTGGCAGAGCTTGTTTTGCGGATAAACTTCATGCCATTACTTCTGAGCTCGACGATAATTGG
>ERZ779890.5394-NODE-5394-length-10036-cov-3.099990_pt1 | contig 10036 bp, 9 predicted proteins | sample MGYA00511553_ERZ779890 | MGnify/ENA primary metagenome ERZ779890 (study PRJEB29588, sample SAMEA2152064) | human gut metagenome | biome: human gut; feature: human-associated habitat; material: faeces | place: Denmark | collected 2008/2010 ...
TTGTAACGTCTGTCAAGATCGAAAAATCGCAGGAAACGAAAGAACACGATGATGTTAAGGTCATCATCGTGTTAGTGCCGAGAGGCTAAGACGATTAAAAGCCCTCGTCGTGCCCTTATTGTAGCATGATCCGCGCCGCGCGTCAAGGGCGGCGTTTTATTTAGAAGCAATCATTCGGTCAGGGCGCGTTCAGATTTTTCCGTGCCTTTTCGCGTAAACGAACGAATAGACGAGCGGCGAGAGGGACGCGATGAAAATCGCGGCGACCCAGACGGCGGCTGCATGGCTGAGGAAGACGGAAAGCAGTGTGACCACCCCGGCGATGATCCATACATAGCCCGCGAAACGGTGGGTGTGATTCCAGTTATCTTCGTCGTCAAGCGTCCACGGGAGGCGGATGCCCACGGTGTAGTTATGGCGGCACTTGGGCAGATAATTGCCGATGGCGATGAAGAGCAGGCCGACGAAAATCATGCCGAAACGCGAGACGTTGATGGCGAAGCCCAGCGCGCTCAGGTATATGGACAGGCCGGCGAACAGGCTGACGGCGGGGCAGACCCACAGGATGAGCTGCGCCATCTTCTCGGAGATATTCTGCTTTTTGGGATCAGCGCGCAGCATGACGGCGCAGAAGAGCTGCATGGCGAGGATGAACAGCGGGAGGCCGATCACCGCGAACGGGCGGCCGGAATAGTCGTCCGCCGTGCCGCTGAAATCGAAATGGGTGGGCATGCGCTCGGGCAGGCGATTCCACAGGGCGAGGCCGAAAAACATCGGCAGCAGGATGATGATGCAGGTAACGAGCAGGGTGCGTTTAGGAATGGCTTTCATGGTTGTCTCCTTTCAGTTGAGAGAGCCAGAGCATGACCTCCTCGACGACGGAGGTGTTCAGCTCATAATAGATGAAGTTTTTTTCGCGCGTTTCGAACACGAGATCGGCCTTTTTCAGCACGCTGAGGTGATAGGAGACCGTTGCGCCCGTCATCTCAAAATGCCCGGCGATTTCGCCCGCGCTCATGCGCCCGCCCCTGAGCAGCAGCAGAATTTCCCGCCGCGCCGGGTCGGAAAGCGCTTTGAAGGTTTCGGCAAAGCTCATAGGCGACGTCCTTTCAGGATTTCTATTTAGAAAAAAATCTAAATAGTGGATGCTTGAATTATAGCAGGAATGGAGAAGGCTGTCAATGGGTATTTAGAAAAATTTCTAAATTGAAACGCCACTGTAACTCCCTCAGTCACGGCTATGCCGTGCCAGACCTTCGAAGAGGGAGCTCCGGACTGTAGACAAAAAGGGTACTTTCGACTCGCGAAAGTACCCTTTTGTCTACAGTCTGAAGCCACCGGCTTCGCCGGTGGTTTTGACTCATTTGGCTTTATTTTACACTGCGCTTTTTCTTGCTGCTGATAACGGCTGTTGCGGTTATTGCCCCACCGCTGACAAGCAGCAGAACAAACCATAAGGCAAGGTTGCTATTATCACCGGTTTTCGGAAGGTCAGTTGGTTTGACTGTTCTGTTTCTACCAGTGCCAGCGCTATCACTGTTTTTACTCCATTGAGCATAAAGCATGGTATCTTTGTCAGTCAATGTAAAACTATCGCCTGCTTTGTAAGCGGTACCCTTGCCATCTGCCTGTGTATTCCAGCCGATAAAGGTGTAGTTGTTACGGGTAAATTCGTTCTGAGCAACTGTCACGATTTTTCCCGCTACACCAGTTTCTGCGCTCATCGTTCCTATTCCGCCATTTGCGTCATAAGACAAGGATTGTTCAGAGATTGTATAGATTACTTTAGGTATGTCAAATTTTACATCATCCCCAAACGAATAAGTATTGCCGTTTTGAATACAAGTTAGCGCCTTGCCTCCTACCGTCAACTGAAAAGTGCCAGGAACCAAGTCAAATTCACTGCCCATCTTATCTTCAACTTGGGAACCTGCACCAACGGCATAGATGATCTCTTTCTTGATATCGTCAAAATTAAGGCTTGCGCCGTCATTCAGGTAATTCACGAAACAGCGAGAATCGTCAGCATTGCCTGCTCCTGCCGATCCATCTTTAACAGCAATCGAGTAAGCGTGATAGCCGCTATCTTTTATTGTATTCCATGCTTCATTTGCATAGTAGAACGCCATATCACGGTTGTTTGCAGTCCGAGGTTCGCAAGGCTGAGATTTGAAATCAGCGCTTGGCTGGCTTTGATTAAAGTTCAAATCATAGTCGCAGTGATAATCATAGTCATCACCGGTTTTATCCTCACTGTTAATCGCTTCGTTTCTGGCCTTCACATCGTTCAGATATTTCTGCCAAGCGCCCACGTCGGATGTGGTTTTAGGTCGAGTGACATTGACATCTGGATAATTATTGGGTTCGTACATTGCGTTATCCCAGAATCCACCGGCGGCACCATTATAATTCTCCTTCGGATAGTAAGAACGGGTAAAGGGCATATCGCTTGCCCAGTTGCCGTCCTTGCTGTACAGATAGGTGGAACCGTCCGAAATTAGGATCAGGTACTTTCTGTCTGCCGATACACCGTCATGCTGATCCAAGGCTTCCTTGCCCGCAAGAAGACCGGCATGGATATTGGTACCTCCGGAATATTTGGCTTCCATAGCATTCTTAATAGCATCAAAGTTATTGGAAAAGTCATACCAATCAGACTTGAAAGCCCGCCGTTTGAACTTGACAACACATACATTCACAGCTGCACCGCTGTTCTCCGTGGCAGTTTTCAGTTCCTTCAAAAGCGCAAGAGAATCTTCCACTACCGCCGTATCTGCAGAAGAAGAGCCGTCCAATACGAAAACAACATCGCTGTTGAGATTTTCTTCCGCACTTGGAAGCGAGAGCGTAACATATCACTCCGATTTTTTCGAGGAAAAATACAAAGACCACAAAAAATGCAGGCTATAAGTGGATGCCTGTAAATCAAGTGTTTGATTATCTTCCACGAAAAAGTGATAAAACATACGAATTATCATTTCGAATTATTAGATTTCCTATAGGGTCTAATTCTTATGAAATAATAATTACAAATCTTGATAGAAATATTTTTGATGTAAAAAAAATAAAGGAAATCTATCATTTGAGATGGGGAATAGAAACTTCATTCAGAGAATTAAAATATGCCATAGGATTAACAAGTTTCCATGCACGAAAACCAGATTTTATTAAACAAGAAATATATGCGCGATTACTTTTGTATAACTATTGTGAATTAATAACAACACATGTAATAAAACAAATGAAAAACAATGATAAAACAAAACAGGTGAACTTTACAATCGCCATTTATATTTGTAGAGAATATCTCCGTAATAAACGCAATCTTAGTCCACCTGATGTGATTAACCTAATAGAAAAGCATGTATTACCAGTAAGACCTGGTCGAAAAGACCCTCGCAAAGTCAAACCCCAGGCATCTGTAAGCTTTCTATATAGAGTGGCTTAATCATAGATAATTATAAGTTTTTTTGACAGATAAACAATCTGTCTTTTTGTATGTCAAAATTCTTAACTTAATGACATTGGTCCGAAGACTGTTTTTTTTTACAAAAGTCTATATATGAGCATTATTTAAAAAGCAGCATAAAAAAGCATAAGTTCGTGACAAATTGCCACAAACTTATGCTATTTTTTTTGACTATTCTCCCACAAAATGATAAAATACAATTATATCTTTGTTTTGAGGAAAAAAACTATATACTTACGTCGGGAGGAGGTTACTTAAGATGAATTATGACGAGAGTATCTATAAAGAAAAAGCGAACAGGCGGGCGCGGAAAATCTGGCTTGTTTTCGCCATTTTACTATCAGCCAATTACGGCTCTGACACAGCAAACGGACTACGGACCGGTCCTTATTATTTAACCTTTTTACTTCTATGCTGGGTTCCCTTTATTATCGGACAAATTCTATTAAAAGTAAAAGGTATGTCAACCGATTGGTACAAATATGGAATTGCCGTTGGATATGGTATCTTCTATTCCTTTGTACTGATTACCAGCCCATCCAACATTGCATTTACCTACATACTGCCGGTAACCAGTCTTTTGGTTTTATACAAAAACCAGAAATTTATGATTCAATACGGCGTTGCCAATGCGTTAATCATCATAGCCAATGCAGTTGTTAAATATATGAACGGATTCAACACCGATGCCGATGTCAAAGAATTTACTTTGCAGCTTTCCTGCATTATTCTCTGCTACATCTGCTATGTAATGTCCATCCGTCATTTGAATGAATCGGACGGCTCCATGTTAAACTATGTAAAAGATGATTTGCACCGTGTTGTAACAACGGTTGAGCAGGTAAAAGACGCAAGTAATTCAATTGTTGACGGCGTTACCGTTGTCCGCGAACTTGCGGTTGAAAATAAACACGGAGCGGATGTCGTTGTACTCGGCATGAATGAGCTGACCGCAAACAATCAGACCTTGCAGGATAAAACAAATTCGTCACTCGATATGACAACGGATATCAACACGCAGGTAATCAATGTTTCTTCCTTAATTGAGCAGATGGTTGAACTTACCAAAGAATCCGGCGAACATGCTGCTACCAGCAGTAAAGATTTGGACGGCGTAGTTGAGACCACTTCAACGATGGCGTCATTATCCGCAGAGGTAGAAAATGTATTAAAAGAGTTCAAATCTGAATTCGAGCGCGTAATTACGGAAACCGGAACGATTGAGGATATTTCAAGCCAGACAAATCTTTTAGCACTGAATGCTTCGATTGAAGCGGCTCGCGCCGGTGACTCCGGTCGGGGATTTGCTGTTGTTGCTGACCAGATTCGAGTGCTGAGCACTGAAACACAGACCTCTTCCGGACAGATTCGCGATGCGCTGACCCGCTTGTCAGAAACTTCCGCAAAGATGACTTCCGCAGTCGAGCAAACGCTTGAACTGATTCAGCAGTCGCTAGAAAAAGTTACGCTGACAAACAAAAGTGTCGAAAAAATCACAACAGATTCCAAAGAACTCGGTGACCACATTCAGGTAATCGATTCCGCCATAAAAGAAGTAGAAACCTCGAATACACAGCTGGTTTCTAACATGGAACAGATTTCCTCCATTGTGGATAAGATGACAAAAAGCATTTCTCATTCAGATGGAACAACCCATGCAATGCTTAGTAAATATGCAGAAACAGCAACAAATATCAACAGCATTGAACATATCGTAGAGGGCTTGATGACAGAACTTGGTATCGGTGGCTTTATGGGTGTTGAAGATTTGCGTGCCGGCATGAAAGTTATGCTTTTGCCAAACGATAACAGCAAACATCCAAAAGAGTATCACGGTGAAATTGTAAAGCGTACAGACCAGAGTTTATTAGTCGCCATCAATCCGAAAAATCCTCTGCCAGTCACCAAAACAACCTGGCAGATGCAAATTACGGCAGGAAATATTTTGTACTGCTGGGAATCCGTAAACTGGAAAATGGTAGAACAAGATGGCAGGAATTTGTGTCTGATTGAGCTCCGCTCACTTCCAAAGATTCACAATCGCCGTAAATACCCTCGTATGGATTTGTATAATTTCTGTCAAATCACCATACTGGAAACCGGCGAAAGTTATATGGGTAAAATGGAAAATATCAGTGCCAATGGTTTTGCTTTTGTATCCGGCAATGAATTTTTCGCTGACTGCAAAGGTCAAAAAATCCGCCTTGAAATTGAAAACTTTGAATTAACATCAGAGAGCACTTTGGAGGGTCGTATTCTCAGAAGTTCCGACAACAATGGCATTTACATTGTCGGCTGCCAGATGCCGGAGGACAATCCGTCAATTATGAAATATGTAGCAGGCAAATTGGAAAAGCAGAAAAAATCTCCCCATCGCTAACGATAGGGAGATTATAAGGGGAGGATAAGTATTCAATTTATCTTCCGTACACTTACAGTATACCCTGCAATCTCTTTCTTATACGTAAATCCTCCCGATTTTTTTGTACAAAAAGACTTGTTATGTAGTTTTAAATACTATATAATAGACAGACGAGGTGATTACTTATGACAATTAACCAGCAGGACATCCTTAACAGTATTCTGGAAAGCCTTGACCGGATTGATTACATCAAGCCAAAGGAGATTCCGAACATTGATCTCTACATGGATCAAGTGACGACGTTTATGGAAGAGCATTTAAACGCCTCCAAGCGTTATCCGGAGGACAAGATCCTCACTAAAACCATGATCAACAATTATGCAAAGAATAAACTTCTTCCCCCGCCTGAGAAGAAACGTTATTCCAAAGAACATGTGCTGATGCTGATTTTTATTTACTATTTCAAGAATATTCTTTCCATCAATGATATCCAGACTCTGTTAAATCCTCTTGCAGAACGTTACTTCCAGAAGACCAGTGAGCCGAACCTTTCCAGTATCTACGAAGAGGTGTTCGGCATGGAAGAGGAGCAGATTGCAGGTCTTAAGAAAGATATTATTGAAAAGTTTGCGATGTCGAAAAAGACCTTTACCGACGTGCCGGAAGAGGATCAGGAGATTTTACAGTTATTTTCCTTTATTTTTACGCTGGGATACGATGTGTACGTGAAGAAGCTTTTACTGGAAAAGCTGGTGGATAATTTCCGGGAAGTAACACAGAAACAGGAGCCGGATACCGGAAAGCCGACGAAGGAAAAGCCACTCAAAGAAAAGGCAGTGAAAGATAAATAATACGAATAAAAGAAAACGAACACAAACAAAAACAAACACTAATAAGTAAGGCGCTGTGGATTGCAGCGCCTTATTATGTAGAGTACTTGGTGAAGACGATCCGAAGGAGAAGTCTGATCTTAGTACGAACGATACCTGTGTACTTAATGAGAACAAGCCAAGTGAAGTACGAACTTAGTGCAGCAGGTGCATGCGGAGCACCTGGTGAGGCTGCTCTTAGATTGTCCGGTTAAAGAATGCAGTCATAAATACAGCAGGAGAATTCCAGTAAATGGTAATTTCGTTTGTGGAATAGCTTCCTACGTCATCGACATAACATTTCATCGGAGCGGTACCGGCAGGACCAGCCGCGATGGCAGCAGGATCACAAGGTGTTTTAAAGGGACCGCCGCTTACCCAGCCCGGCATCGGCAGATCAATTTCATCGCATGCGGTCGGACGGTTGTGAGGATTCTTAAAAGCATGTTCACCTTCTCCGGTTACATAGCTGATATCAAGTGCATTACGGCCGAGCAGATAATGGAGCTGGTTTAATGCAGCCTCACGATACCGGGATGCGGTGTCTCCCTCACTGCAAAGGGAGGCAAGAATCAGCAGCATGGAACGGTTGCAGACAACCATGTTGCTTCCCCATACAAAATCCTCCGGTTTCATCGAAAGCTCAAAGCCGGATTTCTTTTGCAGTTCTATGAGCCGGTCGGCCTCGGTAAACAGGATCTGTTCATATTCCCTTTTCCGTGTGGCTCCACAGGTGTTTCCAGGATCCGTAAGCAGACATAGGGTTGCCATGCCTGAAACATCGGTCCAGCCAAAATCGGTTTTGCTTACTTCCGGATGAGTCATGGAAGAATATTTTTCAAAAGCCTTTAAATAGGTATCCCGATGAGCTGTATCCGTACGAAGAAGTTCGGCACTTGCCCAGAGACGTTCGTCGATGTCACAGTCATCATCGTATTCTCCGGTGTTGCTTCCTTCCGGATTGTGGAAGCCGATATAAGGGTGGCTTTCCATATAGGCGAAGGCCTTACGGGAGGCTTCAAGGGCCTGTGTGGAGAATGCTTTATCAAAAGGAGCATACACTCTGGAGGCCAGTGCCATGGAGGCTGCAAAATCTGCAGTTGCCATGGTGGAAACGGGATAGATCAGGAAGGGGAGTTTGTCCTCCTCCGGCATCAGGAAGTCCGCATGTGATAAACGCCGCCATTGTCTGCCTGCATTTTCAGCATCCATTTTAATTCATAGAGACATTCATTTAAGATGTCAGGAAGCAGATTACCGGATTCCGGAATATGTAAGGAAGCCTGAAAGCTTTCGGGGAAAAGCTCATACGCATACAGCAAATGTCCGACAGCAACGGCTGCCGGGGAAATATAGCGTCCGAAATCTCCGGCATCATGCCAGCCGCCGGTCATGTCAAAGTGTGGCGGATCCGGTGTCTGGTTCATGTAATCCTCTAAAAAAACAGCATCCTCTGTATGGCAGGCGGCATGTGTATATTCACCGGCATATTCGCTGGTAAGTGCACAGCCGCAGCGTTGAAAGTAAAAACATTTCATCAGATCCAGCTGGAGCTGTTCATAAACATGCTCTCCTATGACAAAGGTGTGGGAGCGCTCCCCGTTTCCGGCAAGGACATAGTAGCGTCCGGGAGCGTTTACTTTCGAAAAATCAAGCTGGTAGACCTGTTCTCCTGCGCTTTCATCCATTCCGGAATCCGTGCTTACTCCATCATAAACAGCATGCTGTGTTGTGCTGTCAATTAACTGGAAATTACAGGGAAAGGTGGTGGTTGCCACTTTCCTGGATACAGGGAGATACCCTGTCTGATCAATAAAAATACCCATAAGATAACCCTCCAAATATTCGATAAGGAAATTATAGCATTGAATAGTTTTGTACACAATGCCTATAGACAAATGGTACTAAAATAGAATATAAAAGGGTTATTGTCTGGAGGAACGAAAGAGATGTGGATGTTACTTGTTTTATTATATGGAGTGTTAAAAGGAGCGCGTGAAATTGTAAAGAAGAAGGCATTGACAAAAAACAGTGTCATTGAGGTGCTGTTTTTCTATACACTGCTCGGCTTCCTGTTTGTAACTCCACAGGCACCGTCGGCGATGGGGCTTGAGCCGAAATATTATTTCTGGATTGCCTTAAAGTCCTTTGTGATTTTCCTTGCATGGATCTGCAGCTTTAAGGCGATTAAGAAAATGCCGATCAGCCTCTATGGAGTGCTTGACTTATCAAGAGTATTGTTTGCAACTCTTTTAGGTGTCGTGGTGCTGCAGGAGACACTGAATACGCATCAGGTGATCGGTCTTGTCTTTGTCAGTGCGGGCCTGCTGCTTCTGAAATTTAAGCCCTCTGTGCTGTTAAAAAAATTACAGAAGAATCTTCAAAGAAAACGGACGAAAGGATGCAAAGATCAGACAGTCCCCGGTCAGTCTGATCAGGTAATGGATATCACAGATGCAGTGACAGGTGGATCTGCTGCAGTACGGCAATCCGGAAATGAAGTTTCTGTGATCCTGGTTCTTTTTGCCTTTGCCTCCTGCATGCTGAATGCAGTTTCCGGACTTATGGATAAGCTTCTGATGAAAAACATCAGCAGCTCCCAGCTACAGTTCTGGTATATGCTGTTTCTGGTGCTGTATTATCTGATTTATATTCTCTGCAGCCACACCAGAATCCGGAAAGAGGTCTGGAAGAACGGATGGATCTGGCTGCTTGCCATTTTATTTGTCATTGCGGATAAAGCGCTGTTTGTGGCAAATGGTATACCCGACAGCCGGATTACCATTATGACGTTACTGAAGCAGAGCGGCTGTGTGGTAACCATTCTTGCCGGTAAATTCATTTTCAGGGAAAAGAACGTCGGTTATAAGCTGTTCTGTGCAGCGGTGATTGTGATTGGTATCGTCATTGGTGTGAGCTAGTACAGTGAGCCTGTAATGAATCTTTTAATGCAATAAATACATCAAAAGTACCCCGATGAGGAAATACCATAGGAAAACCGGGTGATTCTTCATCGGGGGATACGACAGGCTGCACACAGAAGGAAAGCGGGGGCTTTTATTTTACAGCCTGTTCGGCAAATTCTGTGGTTACAAGAGCTTCATAAGGAACACGTTCCGGAAGCTCACCGGCTTCTTCCAGGATATTCTGTAAGAGCATGAAGGAATCCTCTTCAAAAATCAGATTCTCCTTCCAGGTATCCTGTGCCGCATACCGGGAAACGATGGTGGTGATGGTCTGCAGCTGTGTGCCGTCAAACTGCGGAGCAATGACAGTGGCAATTTCCTCCGGAGTATGACTGCCCACATAGTCCATGCCCTTTTGCAGCGCATTGGT
>ERZ779890.5395-NODE-5395-length-10036-cov-2.686404_pt1 | contig 10036 bp, 5 predicted proteins | sample MGYA00511553_ERZ779890 | MGnify/ENA primary metagenome ERZ779890 (study PRJEB29588, sample SAMEA2152064) | human gut metagenome | biome: human gut; feature: human-associated habitat; material: faeces | place: Denmark | collected 2008/2010 ...
TAGTCACCGATCACATCGCGCTTTGCATACTGGGAATCCTTGTAAATGACAGGATTGATCTGGAGACCGATTCTGAAACTAGGATTTCGTCTGGTTCTCCACTCCTCTGAAATGACTCCTCTTTCGGCGTCAATCTCATCCTTGTCCAATGTCAGGTAGTGTGACCAGTCATGGAGTACCATGAGGCAGGTGTCCACCAGAGTCACATCAGTAGTAGGAACGGCGCTGATATTATATACAGTCTCGTTCTGTGCAGTGTATGCATTGATGTTGCCTCCGAAAGAAACACCGTGACGCTGCAATGTCTCGATGATTCCCTTGTCAGGGAAGTTCTCGGTTCCCTGGAATGCCATGTGCTCCAGGAAGTGGGCGAGACCGTTCTGGTCATCGTTTTCCAGAATTGCACCGACATTCTGGATGATGTAGAAGCTGGCCCTGTCCTTAGGCTCCTCATTATGTCTCACATAATAGGTCAACCCGTTGGATAACTTGCCGGTCAGCACCTTGTCCGATGCAGGAATCTGCTTGTTGTCTCTGTTACAGCCTGTCAATGCCAAGGCTATGAACAAGACGGGGAGTAAAAACTTTTTCATAATTATCTTCTTTTTCTTCTTATTAGAACCACTAAGCTTGAAATTAGTATTATCGCAGGAATCAGCCATTTGTAGATGAGGTTCATCCAAGGCAATACCTCGTGAGAAGCTGTGTACTTGTTGTCAGGAGCCGGCTCTCTACCGATATTGATAGGGTATTTGCCCAATGTCATGCTGTACATGAACTCCCTGAAATAGTTGAAGTTGGCAGCAGCGACACCGGCTCTGTTAGCATTCAACTCCTTAGGCGAGAACATGTCGGAATCACCCGTTACAATGATGATCTGATCCTTGCCCTTTACATTTCTGGAAGCCACGGATGCTACGGTGTATTGCTTTTCCACCTCTCCGGCTTCCGGATTCAGGACTGATTTCTCATTGGCGAAATCACGCGTCTTGGTCTCAATCCAAACTCCCTTGTCGTCTGTAACCATAATGTCGTCAATATAGAAGCCATTGGTCTGCGGCATTCTTTCGATAGCGCATGCAGATGACATCGTCGCCTTGATTCCGCGTTCGCCAAGAGCCGCAAATGAAGGGCTCATCGCCTCGCTGGTACGGATGTTGGCAAGAATCAGGTCGTCCGCATATAAGTCGTTCGGTGAAACCAGCAGGTTGTCCGCATACTTCAGGCCGAGCGGCTCGATGAGAGGATTCATGTTCTTCTGACGAGGTTCACCCAATATAAGAGCATTGCCGCCTCTGTCAATGAAGTTCTTGTAGTTTTCCAGTTCCTGCTCTGTATATGGGGTCTTCACATCGGAGATTACCAGGAAGTCCACGTCGATAGGAACAGGTTTCTCAAGACTTATCTCCCTAGGTGCAAATCCCTGATTGATAAGTGCGTTACGTCCCACCCTATGTGTTGCCAGCAGACCGTATCCTTTGTCGCCATTGTCATTCATGCTCCTTTCGCCATGACCGGTAACGAATGCCGGTACGGCAGGTCTGTCGACCAATGTCTTCATCGCTACGGTGATTTCCGTCTCGCTAGGATGGATATGGCTGTCATCATAAATTCTCAAGATAGCCTTGCGCCCGTTGTCTCTGCTGAGGACGCGCACAAGTCTGCCGCCTTCTGCACGGATGTCATCCATTGCCCATACCTGCTCCTGAGGCATGTAGGTGGTAGTGTCCTGACGGCTCCAGCGATAGATGGCATGAACGAGTTCGTAAGGAGTCTTATCCTTGTAGTCATCCCTTTCATACCTGTAGTTGCTGTAATATTTGCCGTAGTAATAGACATATTTCTGCTTGATGTCCGGTTTGAAACGCAGGTATTTCTCGAAACGTGTAAGGTCGCGGTTCTTGTTGCGCGGCTCTGCGTAAATCCATGTTTCATCCAGAACGTTGGCATAGGTCGTAATGGTAAGACCGTCGGTGATCTTCGACATTACATCCTGGCTGTATTCTGTCAATGTGTTGCTCTTGGCCTGCGTAGCATCATAGTATTTGATGAACTTAGGACGAGAACTGAGGATTCCCAATCCGAATACGATGACAAACACCACTGCATAGTTGAGGGCTGTCTTCCACATAGGAAGTTTCAGTCTCTGTCCTCTCAGCTTGATGATTGACATTGAAAGGAAAAGGAAAATTACCAGGATGAAATACAGGACTTCCCTTGTGCAGATCATACCGTCGAGGAAGACTTTTGAACGTCCGGAAATGGACAGCCAGAAAGTGATGTCGCGGACGAAATCATATTCCTGTCCGACATTGCCGATGAAGTTCAATACTGCCAGGACAATGAGTGTGCTGATGACGGCAACTACCTGATACTGAGTAATGGTCGACAGGAAGAGACCGATGGCTGAATATGCGCAGATGGTCAGGTACACGCCCAATGCGGCCACGGCCATCATCATTATGTCAGCACTTTCCACATACATTCCCACGAAGATGGTAGGGAGGCACATCACGAATACCAGAATCAGACCATAAACCATGGTGGAAAGATACTTTCCGACGATGATCTGGGTGTTGGAAACCGGTGAAGAGTACAAAAGTTTGATGGAGCCTGTGCTGTATTCACGGCTCATCAGTCCCATTGTCAGAAGAGGAATGTACAGATAAAGGTTGTTCAACATCTGTACGAAAAGTCCCCTCATGCCGCTGATTACCCTTGCTGTGGCATCGTATACCGGATAACCGATTTCCTGATATCTCAATGCCTCAGAATACAATCCGCAGAAAGATGCTCCTACCTGAACCGCGAAAACCAAAAGTATAAGCCATGCGATAGGCGAGTAGAAAAATACTTTCAGTTCTGTTTTCAATATTCTTAATGTAGATCTCATACTATTTAAATGATTTACCTGACAATTTTGCAAATACCTTGTCCAATGATTCCTTTTCGAGGAAAATCTCTCTCAACTGCCAGCCGTTTTCGCAGGAGGCCTTGACCACTCTGCTGACTATGCTGTCATCACCGACGAAATGAAGACGTATGCGGGTACGTGTAAGTCTCTCGACTCTCTCGATGCCCTCAATCTTCATGAATTCTTCATCTGACGGAGCATTGTGCATGATGGTGGTAAGAGCTGACGGGTCCATATAAGCGTTGAACTCCTCCAGCGTTCCCTTGAAGACCATATTTCCATGCTCAATCATCATGATATAGTCACAGATGGCCTGCACTTCCGAAAGGATATGTGTGGAAATGAGCACTGCCCTGTCTTCCGCAATCTCCCTGATCAGACCTCTGATTTCAATGATCTGGTTAGGATCAAGGCCGTTGGTCGGTTCGTCCAGGATGACGAACAAAGGTTCATGGATGATAGCCTGGGCTATACCCACTCTCTGCTGATAACCACCGGAAAGGTTGGAAATCTGACGATTACGGAAATGAGTGATCTGGCATTTCTCCATGACTTTTTCCACGGCTCCCTGAATCTTGTCTTTCGGCATCAGCCTCAAGTCTGCGCAATGATACAGGTATTCTTCCACCGTCATCTCCACGTGCAGCGGAGCTTTCTGCGGAAGGAATCCGATGAATTTCTTCGCCTCGATCGGATTTTTCCTCAAATCAATGCCATTGATGAAAACGTCACCTTGGGTCTGTGTCAAAACATTGCAGATGATGTTCATCGTCGTGGACTTACCTGCTCCATTCGAGCCCAAGAGCCCGAAAACGCCATTCTTTTCTATTTCGAAGTTGATATCCTTGATCGCCCAGTTGACCGTATATCTATGGGAGAGGTTCTTGACTTCTACTATCTTATGTTCCATAATCTCTTATTTTCTTTGTCTTCTTACAATAAGTGTCACTCCTGTAAACATCAGACCCAATGGGAGAACGCCCAGGAATATAATCTTCAGCCACATTGAGAAGCCGACAGGCAATGTGGTCTTGTGGTCCAATGTTTCAACTCTCTCTGCTACGATAGGGAACTTGTCTCCGGAGAACCATCTGAATGGACCCTTTACCATCGTATAGTTGGACGAGCTGATGCCTGAGTGCTCTGTGCTGAGCTCTTCATTAGATATAAAGTCAGCATCACCGGAAATGGCGATTTTCTGTTCTTTACCATTGATCTGTCTGCTCAAAGTCACGAATGTAGAATAGACTCCCTGTTTTTCACCGGCCTTTTCATTGCATACGAATTCTCCATCCACGAAGTCGGTAGTTTCATATTCAACCCACGCTTTGTCTGTAGTTTCGAGCATTGACTTTACCTCGAAAATCTTGGCGCCGGAGTAATCGATTGCCAATGCAGTCGGCATAAGGACGCAGTAATCCCAATCTGCCACGCTCTTGTAAATCGGGCCCGTTTCCAGAGCAGCTTCCGTGAAGTCTACCGGTACGAATGTAGGAGAGATATACTGATTTTCCTGCACTACCAGGCCACCGTAGTACTTCACGCCGAGATAATTGACCACCGGTTCGAGATATTGTCCACGTTTGTAGTTCGACAGGATATAAAGGTCTCCGCCTTTGTCAATGTAAGAGTAGATGTTGTCCAATGCGGTCTTCGACAGCGGTTCGTTTATATCTGTAATGACCAGGACATCAGTACCTTCGAAATCTGCGGCATTGTCGAGGTCGAGTTTTTTCACATCGAATCCCATGTTGAAAAGAGAATGCCTGAACCATTTGTCATAGCCGACCAGATAATATCCGCGCGCACCATAGTTGTCAAGAGCTCTCGCGCCGTATCCGTCGACAAACGCTACCATCGGGCTTTTCGATACGAACTTGTTGAATACGATGGACATTTCCTCCTCGTTCGGCAGTTTCTGGTTGTCATTGAACAGCCTCATTATTTCCTTGTGCCCGTGCTCGTCTTCGACGACCCTCAGACATCTGTATTTTTCAGGTTTCAGGTCAATGATCTCGTCAATCTGTTCTTTGTTGAGGAATAATTTCATATTCACATTGTGCACCTTGCACAGCTCCTCTGCCCTCTCTTCCCATGTCATGTCAGGATACTGTTCCTCCAATGACTCGTTCTCGCAAGGAGCATAGTAGTATACATATTTCAGCTCAGTGTCAGGCTTGAATCTGACATACTTCTCCAGTCGCTCCTTGTCATAGTTCTTGTTATATGGATGAAACCAGAAGAAGGAATCGTCCAACAGGTTCACGTATGTGGTTATGGTCAGCTTGTCCTTTATGCTCTTCATTATCTCCTGACTCTCCTTGCAGAGTGTATTGCTCTGGGTGTAGGTGGCGTCATAGTAATATTTCAGTTTAGGGAATGTAGTGACATATCCGCATGTCAGACAGATGACGATGATGAGGCCCGTCAGGAAGTTCATGAACGCGCCCGCGACGAAGATGATGAACTTCTTCCACCAGACCTGGCGGCCCAGCGCGCGGTCGTCGTCCGAATCCTCGTCCTCGCCCTCCATGGCGCAGTAGCCTCCGATGGGCAGGAGCCGCAGGGAGTATTCGGTGTCTCCCTTTGTCTTATGGAAGAGCTGCGGGCCCATGCCGATGGAAAATTCATTGACGCGCACGCCGCAGGCCTTGGCCGCCAAAAAGTGGCCAAACTCATGCACGGCGATGAGCACGCCGAAAATCAGGATCGCAATCAGAATATAAACCATGGTCTCTCCTAAATTTGGTCAGTTGAGCTTTTCGCGCACGACCTCGCGCGCGAGCCGGTCTGCTTCCAGAATATCCGAAAGCTGCGGCTGATATACCGTCTCGGTTTTATCGAGCGCCGCTTCGATGAGGTCAGGGATGGCACAGATGCCGATCTCGTCGCACAGAAATGCCGCGACAGCCTCTTCGTTCGCGCCGTTCATCGCCGCGCAGTAGACATTGCCGATGGCGGCGCACTGCTTGGCGATCTTCAGGCAGCGGAAGACCTCTTCATCGGGCTCGGCGAACGTCAGCGGCGGGCACTTGAGAAGGTCAAGCGGCTCCGCGGGCGAAACGGCCCTGTTGGGGTACGTCATCGCGTAGCGGATGGGCAGCTTCATGTCCGGTGTGCCGAGCTGGGCGAGCATCGCCCCATCGTGAAACTCGACGAGCGAGTGCACGATGCTCTGGCGATGGATGACCGCGTCGACCTGACGCAGCGGCAGGCGGTAGAGCCGCATAGCCTCGATAATCTCAAGGCCCTTGTTCATCAGCGTCGCGGAGTCGATGGTGATCTTCGCACCCATTGTCCAGTTCGGGTGCTTGAGCGCGTCGGCCTTCGTCTTAGTCGCAAGCTCCTGCAGGCTCAGGCCGTAGAACGGCCCGCCCGAGCACGTCAGAATGAGGCGCTTGATCTCACCGCGGTCGCGGCAGCCCTGCAAGCACTGGAAGATCGCGCTGTGCTCGCTGTCGACGGGGACGATCTCCGCGCCGCAGCGCTCACAGCGGCGGACGCCGCGCAGATCCTGAATCTGCTGGGTATAACGCTGAAGGTTTTCCTCCGCCTGCGCGAGCCGCGCGAACAGCGCGTCAAAGCAGGCCTCATGATCCGTCTTGTGGAGCGAGGCGTAGAGCTTGCCGATCTCGCGATGTATATCGGAGATCGTGCGCTGCTCGTCAGAGGCCATCGAGCTCAGGCGTGTACTGTCAGCAAAGTCCTTTGTCTTTTTGCCGAAGGCAGAAAACTGGTTTTACAGCCCTGCCGGTATCTTTTGAAGCTTCATAAGCCATGGCTGATCGTGAAGCTGATCTGGCAGAGTGGATGTAAATACATCGGATATTTTCTAGGAAAACGTTATCAGAAATTCCCTGTATGGTTCGTAAAGCGGTGCAGCATGAACCACAGCTATTGGGACTGATGCTGTGAATGCTGACCGGGAAGAGGGTTGCCAGCAAGGCTGAAAAATGATATAAGTATATTTAAGTTGATTTTGGAGGATCAGATGTAAAAGTAAAGCAGGAGGAAGAATTATGTGCGGAATTGTTGGATATATAGGGAAGAAACAGGCTGCACCAATTTTGTTGGATGGACTTTCAAAACTGGAGTACCGTGGTTATGATTCAACCGGTATGGCAGTTTTTGATGGAGAGAAGATTAATATTCAGAAAGCAGCAGGCAGACTGCAGGTGCTTGAGAATATGACAAGAGGCGGAGAGACGATGCCGGGCTGTGTCGGAATCGGACACACCAGATGGGCAACGCATGGAAAGCCAACGGATATTAATGCGCATCCGCACGATAATCAGGATGGGACGATTGCTGTCGTACATAATGGAATTATTGAGAACTATCAGCAGTTAAAGCAGCGGCTTATAAATCGTGGCTACAAATTTGTATCCGATACCGATACCGAAGTTCTGGTGCAGCTGATTGATTACTATTATAAAGGAAATCCGTTAGAAGCAATTACGAAGGTGCTTCACCGTGTGGAAGGTTCCTATGCTCTCGGCATTCTGTTTGCAGATCATCCGGAGGAAATTTTTGCAGTACGTAAGGACTGTCCTTTGATCGTAGGAACAAGCAGTGAAGGAAGCTTTATTGCATCGGATGTGCCCGCAATTTTGAAGTATACCAGGGAAGTTTATTATATTGATAATCAGGAAGTCGTTGCATTAAAGGAAAATGAGATTCATTTCTATACCGTAGATGAAGAAGAGATCCAGAAGATACCTTCCCATGTGGACTGGGATGCAGAAGCGGTTGCAAAGGGCGGATATGAGCATTTCATGTTAAAGGAGATCTACGATCAGCCCAGAGCAGTCCGTGAGACCTTTGAAAAGCATATGAAGGATGGCAATGTGGAGATTGAAGAGCTCCATATGACCGATGAAGAAATCAGGAAGCTTTCCCGTATTCATATTGTGGCATGTGGTACCGCATATCATGCAGGCATGACGGCAAAATATGTTATTGAATCCATGGCACGGATTTCTGTAGAGGTGGATATGGCATCCGAATTCCGTTACCGGAATCCGATCATCGAAGAGGGAGCACTGGTGATTGTCATCAGCCAGTCCGGAGAAACTGCCGATACCCTGCAGGCACTCCGCGATTCCAAGGCACGTGGAGCCAGGGTACTGGGTATTGTAAATGTGGTTGGGTCCTCCATCGCAAGAGAAGCAGACAGTGTCATGTATACCTGGGCAGGACCGGAAATTGCGGTTGCGTCCACAAAAGCGTATTCTGCACAGCTGATTGCACTTTATCTGCTGGCAATGAAGTTTGCAAGAGTTAAGGGTACAATTTCGGAAGAGGAGTATCAGCAGCTTGTTTTTGATCTCCGCCGTCTGCCGGAGCAGATTGAACTGCTTCTTGGTAATAAGACCAGGATTCAGCGGTTTGCCAACCGTTATGTGGCCGCAAAGAGCGTTTTCTTTATCGGAAGAGGCCTGGATTATACGTTATCCATGGAGGGCTCTTTAAAGCTTAAGGAAATTACCTATATGCATTCTGAGGCCTACGCAGCAGGTGAATTAAAGCATGGCCCGATTTCCTTAATTGAGGATGGAACACTGGTTATGGCCTCCCTGACTCAGGAGGATCTGTATAAAAAGACTATCAGCAACATCCGTGAAGTGAAGTCCAGAGGCGCATTTGTGTTAGCACTTACAACGACCGGACATGATGATATAGAGGATACTGCCGATTACGTACTTTATATTCCGCAGACGAACAGGTACTTCACCAATTCACTGGCGATTATTCCATTCCAGATGTTTGCCTATTATGTATCCATTGGTAAGGGACTTGATGTTGATAAGCCCCGTAACCTTGCTAAATCGGTAACTGTAGAGTAAGGAAGCCTGATTCCGCATCTTCGAGGAAAGAGGATGCGGAATTTTTAGATTACACAAAAGGATCATATTTAAGACACAATTTTAACACATTTGTTTCCTATACTGTGAATCATAGAAGAAAGGAAAGGTTTTAAGGAAAGGTTTATAAAGGAGGCAGTTATCATGGATGAGAACAGATATACGAATGATTATTATACAAACCGGAACCAGATGAATCAGGGGCAGGTAAATCAGAACCAGAATTCCTCTTCGGGAACGCAGGGAACCAATTATTACCAGACCTCTTCAACCAATTTTCAGCAGTCGCAGATGAATCATCAGCAGACAAAACCCGTAAAACAGAAAAAACAATCCGGTGGATTGGGGAAAAAAGTTTTAGCAGGTCTGTGCTGTGGACTGGTATTTGGTGTCTTTGCAGGAATCGGTTTTCAGGCAGTGGATGCAGCACATGACGGATTTACCCGTGCCAAAAGTGCTTTTTCCGCAATGATGGGAAATCCCTCACAGGACAGTGCCCTGGCAGAGGCTTCCGGATCAGGAGATGCAGCAGAGGATGTGCTGCTTCCGGACAGCAGCTCCGATGCGGCAGAGGCATCCTCCGGCAGCATTAAACAGACATTGGATAATCTGACACCACAGACGCAGACAGAGGCAGTTGTTACGGATGTTACACAGGTGGTAAAAGCAGTGATGCCGTCCGTTGTATCGGTGAGCAATACCTATGTACAGCGTGGAACATTCTTTGGACAGGAATACAGCAGTGAAGCAGTAAGCTCCGGCTCCGGTATCATTGTTGGTGAAAATGACAGCGAGCTGTTAATTGTTACAAACTATCATGTAGTAGAATCTGCGGATACCCTGTCGGTACAGTTTGTCGACGAGGAACAGGTACAGGCACAGATCAAGGGTACCGATGCGGATAAGGATCTGGCAGTACTGGCTGTTCAGCTCTCCGATATCAAGGAGGATACCCTGGACCAGATTTCAATTGCATCGTTAGGAAGCTCGGATGATCTGACGGTAGGTGAACCTGTTATCGCCATTGGTAATGCGTTAGGCTATGGTCAGTCCGTAACAACCGGTGTTGTCAGTGCTTTGAATCGTCCAATCGCTGTTACTTCACAGGAGGGTCAGACCGGGGATTCCCAGATTAATACCTTTATACAGACCGATGCAGCAATTAACCCCGGTAATTCCGGTGGTGCATTACTGAATACCAAAGGTGAAGTGATCGGTATCAATGCGGCCAAGTATGCAGACAGTCAGGTGGAAGGCA
>ERZ779890.5397-NODE-5397-length-10035-cov-2.615531_pt1 | contig 10035 bp, 6 predicted proteins | sample MGYA00511553_ERZ779890 | MGnify/ENA primary metagenome ERZ779890 (study PRJEB29588, sample SAMEA2152064) | human gut metagenome | biome: human gut; feature: human-associated habitat; material: faeces | place: Denmark | collected 2008/2010 ...
GGATTTCATCAGCGGGCGTATCCTCGCTGCCATTCAGCGTTACCGCGAGTTTATCCTGCCGCCGATGTTTAAGGCGCTTGCCGAATTTTCCGACGTTTACGAATATTCCTGGCATACGCCGGGGCATACCGGCGGCACCGCTTTTCTGAAATCGCCGGTCGGCCGGGCATTTTTCAACTTTTTCAAGGAACCGGTTTTCCGTTCCGATCTGTCGATTTCGGTTGGCGAACTCGGTTCATTGCTTGACCATTCCGGCCCTATCGGCGAGAGCGAGAAGTATGCCGCCCGTATTTTCGGCGCTGACCGCACTTACCATGTTACCAACGGTTCGTCAACGTCAAACCGGGTTATTCTCATGGCCAGCGTTGTCCGCAATCAGGTGGCGCTCTGCGACCGCAACTGTCACAAGTCAGTTGAGCAGGCGATTACCATGTCCGGCGCCATTCCGGCTTACCTGATTCCGTCCCGCAACCGCTACGGAATCATTGGCCCGATTCATCCCGCGCGGATGACCAGTGAAGCCGTGCGGAAAACCGTCGCCGACAATGCTTTGATCCGCGAGGGAATAGATCCGCAGCCGGTTCATGCCATTGTTACCAACTCGACTTATGACGGTTTGTGCTACAACGTCCGCCGGATTAAGGAACTGCTCGGCGAAAGCGTTGACCGTCTGCATTTTGACGAAGCCTGGTATGGTTATGCGCGGTTCAACCCGCTTTATGCCGAACGCTTTGCCATGTACGGCGACCCGAAGGATTATGACCGCGGCGGCCCTTCTGTCTTTGCCACCCAGTCGACCCATAAGCTGCTGGCCGCTTTTTCGCAGGCGTCGATGATTCACGTTCGCGACGGCCGCCGCCCGATAGAGCATAAGCGCTTTAACGAAGCGTTCATGATGCACGCCTCGACGTCGCCGTTCTATCCGATTATCGCCTCCAACGACATCAGCGCCGCCATGATGTCGGAAGAGGGCGGAGCGCTGACCGAAGATGCGATTAAGGAGGCCGTCGCTTTCCGCAAGACGGTTGCCCGCCTGCATTGCGAAGCCATGGAGAAAGGCGGCTGGTTCTTCAGCGTCTGGCAGCCGGATTTTGTAATCGATAAGCAAAGCGGCAAACGAATTCCTTTCTGCCGTGCTTCGGAAGAACAGCTTTCGACCGATCCTGAGTGCTGGGTTCTGCATCCGAACGAAGAATGGCACGGTTTCGGCGATATTGAAGATGGCTGGTGTATGCTCGATCCGATAAAGGTTTCCGTCGTTACGCCCGGCGTCAATGCCGACGGCAGCCTGGCCGATTGGGGAATTCCGGCCTCAGTGCTGACCTCTTATCTGGACAATAAGGGCATTATTGTCGAAAAGACCACCGATTTTACGATTCTGTTTCTGTTTTCGATGGGCGTTACCAAAGGCAAATGGGGCACGCTGCTGAATGCGTTGTTTGAGTTCAAAAGGGATTATGACCGCAATACGCCGCTGGAGCGCGTTATTCCCGGTCTGGCGGCCGAACACCCGGAACGCTATGCAGGCATGGGGCTGAAAGATCTGGCAGGCGAAATGTTCAAGGCTATGTCCGAATTGGGAACCACCCGCGCTTTGTCCGAAGCATTCTCTGTCTTGCCGCATCCGGATATGGCGCCGGTAGACGCTTACGAGCGCCTGGTTAAAGATGACGTTGAATCTCTGACTCTTGAGCAGATGGCGGATCATACCGTGGCAACCGGCGTTGTGCCGTATCCGCCCGGAATTCCGCTGTTGATGCCGGGCGAAAATGCCGGCCCGGCCGACGGACCGCTGCTGGGCTATCTGAAGGCATTACAGGCCTTTGACCGGAAGTTTCCCGGTTTTGCCCATGACACGCACGGCGTTGAAGTTGACGCGGACGGAAATTATACGATTATGTGCATTAAAAAGTAAACGAAAAACCCCGGATACTTCCGGGGTTTTTTGCGGACCCAAAAACATCCCGGCAAAGCCGGGATGTTTTTTTAACGGCGCTGGCCGCCGTCGTCAAAATGTCCGGTATGGAAATAATGGCTGTCGTGTGTGTCTTCGTGCATCAGATGACAGGCGGCGATGACGGCAATGGCGGCAATAATCAAAACTTTTTTCATTTCTTTCTCCTCAAAATTATAAAACAAGTATACTCCGTTTTTATGGCGGCACAAACCGAAAGCGCGATTATTGCACAGAATATCAGGGCTGGGTTTCCGGCGCGGAAGATATGAAATGGATAACCCTTTGCGGATAGGGGATGTTGATGTTGTTTTCTCGGAAGCGTTCGACGATTTTCTCCCTGATGCGGAACGAAATGCCGGCGCCGCTGTAAACGTTGGCCGTATAGCAGTTGAGCTGGAAATTGAGGCTGTTGTCGCCCAGATCCGTAAACTGCAGGGACGGCGGCGGCGAATTTAGAACTTCCGGATCTTCGCCGGCAATTTCGAGCAGGATGGCCTTGACCTTGTTGATGTCGCTGTTGTAGTCGACCCCGACCTTGATTTCCACCCGGCCCATCTGGTCGCTGTAGGTTTTGTTAATCAGACTGTTGGCCAGAATGGAGGCGTTGGGGACGATGACATTGGACTTGTTCCAGGTTTCAAGTTCGGTCGAGCGCATGTTAATGCTTTTAACGATGCCTTCCTGGCCGTCGATGATAACCCAGTCGCCGACCTTAATCTGCCGTTCAAACAGAATGGTCAGACCGGCGACCAGACTGCTGACCATGTTCTGCAGGCCGAGACCGGCGCCGAACGACAGGGCGCCGGCAATAATCGCAATGCTGCTTATGCTTCCGCCCATAACCGCAAAACCGACAATCAGCGAAATGATAATGCCGAAAAAGCCAATGCCCGAAATGACCGAGTTCTTAACGCCGGGATCCCAGTCAATCTGGCTCAGGCTGCCGTTTTGAAAACTTCCCTTAAGCATTTTGAACAGAAAGGACGATACGAAAAAGCTGATAATGCCGAGCAGAATGGAGGTAATTGAAATATGCAGGCTGCCGATGTTGAAGCCGACCAGAAAGTTGCGGACCTTGTTCAGCATGATGTCGACTGACACGCCCCAGACGGCCAGCAGGGTCAGAATGGCCATAATGCCGAGAATGGGCTTGAGAATCAGTGCAAACCAGAAGTTTGCCTTTACCAGTTTTCGCGGATTGATGCGCAGCGTCCGGCTCCAGAATTTCAGCCGCATCAACTGACGGAAGATAACCCTCAGCAGCCGGTCGAGAATGTAAAATACGGCAATGACAACGCCCGATATGATGAAACGGTTGATGGCAAATTCCGAAAGCCGTATATAACCAAACAGCGATGCAGCAAAGGAAACCGCCATGAATACGGTAACCGCCAGACTTATTTTGGCCGGTGTGCTCAGTTCCTTGTATTCTTCCTCGTCCTTGCCGGCGTTTTCCTTTCCGGTCGCTTCGGCGGTGGCTGCGTTTTTGGCGTTTTCTTCCGGCGTACCGTCAAAAAGAAACTTGTTGGCAACCAAAACGACACAAAAGGCTTTGACCGCATTGGCAAAAATCTTGAGAGAATACAGCACTTCCGGATTTACGTTCATTTCGGCGGCCAGCGATTGAAAAAAACTGACGATGCAGATGGCCGCGGCCGAGAAAATCAGCGCCTTGCTGCTGGCCTGCGCCCGGTCGTTGCTGACCTCGATAATCCGCCATTTGCCGTTTGCCGGTGTCAGCAAAATGCGAACCAGCGCTTGCGTCAGGAAAAAATAAAGCAGATACAGCGCCGCCGTGTAAAGCATGGTTCCGAAGTTGCTTTTATTGATGATGGCACCGTTTTTAATCCAGAACATGAACGTTCCGATAATTGCGGCGGGAATCAGCCCGCGGGCCAAAAACATCCACAGCGCGGCTCGCACTTTCTGCGTATAGTCCGGGTTGGCAATCGCCTCGCGGTAACCGAGCCTGGTTTTGATAAAATGGCGCAGGTATGCGGCGGCAAAGGTTGCGGCGATAATGTAAAACAGCGCGTAGACAATGTTGTCGTCAGCAGTTGCCATGTCGGCGGCAGGCAGCTGGCGGTACCAGTCGAGCGGCGACTTTATCAGTTCGAAGGTAAATTTGGCAAAGCTGACCAGTGAGGTCCAAAACTCCTGAGGATGGAAAATGGAGCTTTGCTTGGCAAAAATGCGCGTGAACAAATCTTGGTTGCGGACTTTCAAAATCAGCCCGTTTAAATCGTCGATTTTGGTTTTTGCCAGTTTTGCCTGGGCGATTGAGGTCTTATAAGCGTCGGCCTGTTTGTTAAGCTCTTTGCGCTGTTTGGCTATTTCCGCCGGTTCGTTGCCGTCGTCTGGGACTTCGCCGAGAGCGGCGATTTTTTTCTGAACGCTGCCGAGGTCATTGTTGAGCAGCGGCAGGTTTTGATTAAGCTTGTCCTGCAGGTCGTTGATTTTGTCAAGCATGCCCCCGGTAGCGCCGGGTCCGATTTTGCCCGAGTTCAGCTCAGCCGTCATCTTGTCCAGCTGTTTGTTGACGGCGCTGTAATCGACGTTTTCATTGTCGGCGGGCGGTGTTTGCGTCTGCGCGGCCGCGGCTGCGGCGGCAAACAAAACGAAAAAAATGGCGGCTAAAAGTTTTTTCATCATCAATCCTTTGCTTTTTTGGGCTTATATAATCACGGGACAGGCTATTAAAAGTGTTGCCGGAAGAATTTTATTGCACTACACTCGGACAAGAAGGAAAGGAGAACAGATGAAAGTATTGATGATAAACGGCAGTCCGCGTCCGCGGGGCTGCACTTTTACGGCGCTTTCCGTCGTTGCCGAAGCGCTGAACCGGGAAGGGGTCGAAACCGAAATTGTCCAGAGCGGTGTCGGCGCGCTGCGCGATTGCATAGGCTGCCGCAAATGCCGCGAAAACGGCGACAGTCGTTGTATTTTTAACGACGATGTCGTAAACGGGATTATTGCCAAAGCCGAGCAGGCCGACGGTTTTGTTTTCGGTTCTCCGGTTTATTACGCGCACCCGAGCGGTCGGATACTGTCGCTTCTGGATCGGCTGTTTTATGCCGGTTCCGAAGCGTTTATGAACAAGCCCGGTGCTGCGGTGGTTTCTGCCCGGCGGGCGGGAACGACGGCTTCGCTGGACGTCCTGAACAAATATTTTACCATCAGCAGAATGCCGGTGGTTTCTTCCCGTTATTGGAATATGGTGCACGGACAGACGCCGGAAGACGTCATGCAGGATGCCGAAGGGATGCAGGTAATGGAGCTGTTGGGCAGGAACATGGCGTGGCTGCTGAAATGTATTGCCGCCGGAAAACAGGCAGGCATTTTGCCGCCGCAGCTGGATAATCCGGTCATGACCAATTTTATCCGCCGTTAATAAAGAAAGCCTCCCGTCGGTTGCGGGAGGCTTTCTTTTTAGCCGTTTGGTCGGTTTTCTCGCGAATGCGTTTCTTTTGAATACAAATGATGCGGCGTTTCGATTTCTTCTTTTTCGACAAATTCGGCCTTTTCGACTTCCTCGTCGTCATCGGAAAAAGCGTTGCTGACTTTCTGGGCGCCGTTTTTGGTTGCTTCCCAGGCGTCGCTGCTCACTTCTTTGGTCTTGTCCCAGGCTTTGCCTGAAAACTCTTTGGTTGCTTCCCAGGCTTCGCCGGCGGTGTCTTTGGTCTTTTCCCACAGGCTGTCGCTGTCTTTTTCAAAATTGTCTGACATTTCTTTTCTCCTTTTTTTGGTGTTACCCCCGGAAAATAGTTGTTTTCGCGCCGCTTTCAATCAAGACTTTGTATTAAGGTATGTTTTTTTCATGTTCTAAGGTTTTATTCTGTAGTTTTAAAATTATATAGAACGCAGGACATTGTAACGGGAAGCAGAACATGAAAAAACTTATAGTCATCCTGTGCGGAGTAATATGGGCTTCGGAAGCCGTCGCCGTTACCCAGATAATTCCGGCAGGGGAAGATGTTACCGGCGGCGACGTGCACACTGTTGTCACGCAGCAGGTTTATGGTACGACCAGAAATTTTACCGTTTCCGGCAATCAGCAGATAATGTCCGGCGGCAAGTCGTACAACAGCGTCATATATCCCTACGGGCAGCAGAATGTTGAGGCCGGCGGTGTGTCTTATAATACGAATGTAGCGTATGACGCCTTGCAGAATGTAAACGGTACGGCCTATTCGTCAACCGTTGATACCCGCGGTACCATAGATGTCAACAACGGCGGTTATGCACAGGATACCGTTGTCAACGGAGGCATTTTCATCGTTTCCCGCGGTGCTGCCGTAAAGGGAACGCTGTTGCGCGGCGGCCGTGAGAATGTTTCCGGTACCGATGAGGATGCGACCATAATCGGCGGCTTGCAGGAAATTTTGTCCGGCGGGGTTTCCGAACGGGCACAAATTACCGGCGGACGACAGCAGGTGGATGACGGCGGCACCAGTATCGGCGCCGTCGTTTCCGGCCGCGGCAGTCAGGAAGTTTCGGGAACGACGCGACAGGCTGTTGTCAAAAGCGGCGGCATTATTGACATTATCGACAACGGCGTCGCTGAACAGATACTGCTTGACGGCGGCGAGATGAATGTCGATTCCGGAGGCGTATCCCGCAATACGACAATCAGTTCGGGTACGCAGAGCGTTTACGGAACCGACACGGACAGCACGATAAACGGCGGCGTGCAGCAGATTGAAAGCGGCGGCGTCGCTTCGGGAGCCTTGGTTAGAACCGGAGGAGTGCAAAGCGTTTTTTCGGGAGGCAAAGCCGAGAATACTGTCGTTGAACGCAACGGCTGGCTGTTCTTGTTTGCCGGCGGAGGCCTGTCGGGAAAGACCAGCGTAACCGAAGGCGGGGGAACGTTTGTCGGCAGCAACAGCATTCCGGATATGGAAATGCGGAATGCCGTTGCGATTGTCCCTTACAGCCACGACTTCAGTTCTCTGCAGTTTGACAATTTATCCGGTCAGGGAACCTTCGGCATCAGCAGCAGTCTGTCGGAAGGGCTTTCGGACAAAATTCTGGTACACTCGGGCAGCGGAAATTTCGGCTTGGTAATTCATGACTACAGTCCGGAAGGGAGTACGCCGGCCCGCTATAAGATTATCGATGAAGACAGCGGAGCTGCGGACAGTTTTTATCTGGTCGGCGACGCCGTTGACGTCGGAGCATTTCGTTACGGGCTGGAGCGGGACGGCGACGACTGGGTTCTGGTCAGGACTCAGGACGTAACGGACAGCGCCGTCATTGCTAAAAACACCTATTCTTCGCTGGCATCGCTGTTTTATACGCACCTGACGCCGGTTTACAACCACATCCGCAGCCGGCGCAACGCGTCCGGGCATGACAACGGCCTTTGGGTAAAAGGGTTGGGGCAAAGGGTCAAATTTGCCTATAAGGACAAAAGCCGGAGCCGGATAGACATTTACGGCACGGAAATCGGCTATGACCGTGAAGTCTGGCGGCAGAACGGCCATTATCTGAGCATGGGCGTCTATGGCGGTTACACTTCTTCACGCCAGAAATTTGACCGCAGCGGTCACGGCGATGCCGATACGCAGTCTCTCGGTTTGTATTCGCTGTTTAATACGGATGACAACTGGTTCGTCGATATGGTCGGCACCTATTTCTGGCATCGGCAGAAACTGCGGAGTTATACGCCCGCAGGCAGCGGCGTTGACGGCAAATACCGCACGAACAGCTGGCAGCTTTCGGCTTCGCTGGGAAAACGCGTAAATTTTGACGGCCGGTGGTTTGTCGAACCGTCGGTCGGTTTGAATTACATGCACATTGACGCCGTCCGTTATCGCACCAACTTCAATACCCTGATAGAAGCTTCCGACGCCGGTTATTTGAGTACCAGAGCCGATTTGATTGCCGGAAAGTCTTTTGTCTGGGGAAATAACCGCTTTTTGGACGCTTACGGGCGTTTTGCCCTGATTCATGATATCGACGGCAAAAGCAAGGTGCGCGTAGCGGACTACGGTTTTGCTGAAGACCTGTCGTCCCTGCGCTATGAGCTTGGCGCCGGCGTCAGCACCGTTTGGAGCGAAGACGGAACCGCCTATCTGGAAGCCTCCGCCCAGTTGGGCAGCCGCATTAAACTTCCCTGGGAAATTAACTTCGGGATTCAGTACCGGTTTTAGAAAAACAAAGGCCCGGTGCTTCCGGGCCTTCGTCAGGAAATAAGCCTAATTTCCGGCTTTCAGAATGTCGGCGGCAATCAGTTCCGGCGTCAGATGATAACGCTTATACAGTTCTTCAACGGGCACCCGGTCGGTAAATTCCTTTTTGGCGCCGAAGTTCAGCACTTTCATATTGCTGTCGCCGTAGAAACGGGCAATTTTTTCGCCGAAACCGCCGTCAAGTTCGCCGTCTTCCAGCGTGGCGACGATTTTGTGGTCGGCCTTCAGGTTGTTAAGCAGGTTTTCGTCCAGTCCGGTCAGGTAGCGCGGATTGACGAGCGTTGCCGTAATGCCCTGTTCTGCCAGTTTGGCCGCGGCCCGCCTGCCGAGTTCAAAGAAACTTCCTGCGGCAATCAGGGCAACCTTGCTGCCTTGCTGTTCAACCTTATAGGTATTCAGCTGTTCGAAAGTTTTTTCGGTTTCTTTTTCCGCATGAACGACGGTTGACGGAATTCTGATGACAACCGGATGGGAGGTCTGTTCAATACCCCAGTCCAGCATGGACAGATATTCTTCTTTGGTTGTTGGGGCAAGATATACCAGATTCGGAATATTGCTCATCATTGGAATATCCTGTAATCCAAGATGAGTAACATCATTCATTCCATAAACAGATCCCCAGAAAGTCACGATCGTTGCTGCATTGCTATCGATGCACAGATCCTGTGTGATCTGGTCGTAAGTTCTCTGTACAAATGTTGAATATACTCCATAAACCGGTTTTCCACCACCTGCTGCGATTCCTGCCGCCATTGCCATTGCTGTTTCTTCCGCGATCCCAACATCGATAAACTGTTTTCCAGCTTCCTTACGTTTATCTTCTGTAAATCCCATAACTGTTGGTGTTGCAGAAGTGATCGCTACAACCTTCTTGTCTTCTTTCATTTTCTTTAACAGGTATTGTGCTGTTACACTTGAGAAATCCTCACCATCAAAGGAATCTAAAGGATTTCCTGTTTCCACATCAAATGGGGCACAATAATGCCACTCTTCTTTATGTTCCTCAGCTAATTTATATCCTTTTCCTTTTTGCGTATTAATATGAACAACAACTGCTTTTTTTGTATCCTTAACACGTTTAAATGCTTCGATCAAGTCAGCAACTTTATTTCCTTCTTTGACATAAATGTAATCTAATCCCATCGCCTTAAACAGATTACATTCCGCCTCTCCATTTGTATCACGAAGTTCTTTTAAGTTATCATATAATCCACCGTGGTTTTCTGCGATCGACATATCGTTATCATTAACTACAATGATCAGATTTCCACCTAATTCTGCGGCATAATCAAGACCTTCTAATGCTTCCCCTCCACTTAAAGATCCATCTCCGATCACTGCGATCACATTTCCATTTTCTTCTTTTAGATCTCTTGCTTTGGCAAGTCCAAGTGCAAGACTTATAGAAGTTGATGTATGCCCAATTGTGAAATGATCATGCTCACTTTCTTCTGGATTACTGTATCCTGATACATCATCATAATGTTCTTCATATAGGAATGCATCCTTACGTCCAGTCAACATTTTGTGTGGATAAGATTGATGGGAAACATCATATACGATCTTGTCTTTTGGCGATTCAAATACATAATGCATGGCGATCGTTGCTTCTACCATACCGAAATTCGGTCCAAAATGACCTCCATGCTTACTTAATTTTTTTAATAATGCATCACGAATTTCTTCTGCAAGTACATTTAACTGATCCTCGGATAATTTCTTGACATCTTCTGGACTATTAATATTTTCAATATACATCTATTTTTCTCCTTGTCTGGTTTCTTGTAAATACACTAGCAATAGTGTATGATATTTATATCATACAACCTAAAGTTAACTTTAGGTCAAGAATATTTTTGAAAGAAGGTTTTTTTATGTACACAATCG
>ERZ779890.5402-NODE-5402-length-10028-cov-5.868345_pt1 | contig 10028 bp, 6 predicted proteins | sample MGYA00511553_ERZ779890 | MGnify/ENA primary metagenome ERZ779890 (study PRJEB29588, sample SAMEA2152064) | human gut metagenome | biome: human gut; feature: human-associated habitat; material: faeces | place: Denmark | collected 2008/2010 ...
TCCCCGCCGGCGCCGTCGTGGCCGGTATCCCCGCCCGCGTCATCAAGATGCGCGACGAGAAGACCAACAGCAAGACCGGCCTGGAAGAGGGCTTACGTCAACTTTAATAGTTACGCGGTTTTGACAAACCGCGTTTTCGCTGACGTATGCCCAACCTGCGGCGCAATGTCAGCAACCAAGCCGAAAACAAAAAAGGCCGAAACCCCATCCAGGGCTCCGGCCTTTGCTTTCCCGCTGTAGGCGTAACACAACTTATCGATTCTCGATGCTGCCGATGTTTTTGAGCTCGATGGAGATGAGGCCGTTGGGCTCGTTGACGAACTCAATGTACTCGGAGTTCGAACCCATCTCGGCCGGGAAGCTGATCTCGATACCCGTGTCGGTACGAATCTTGTGATTGCGCACGGCCGCGCGCTCGACCTGCTTGCGCTCCACGGGCACACGCTCAGGCACCTTCTCCTCGGTCAGTGCCGCGCGCACGCTCTCCTTGATGACCGGCTCGTCCTCAAAGACCTCATCGACGATATCCCAAGGGGGCAGTTCCTCGTCATCCTCAACTTTCTCGGCAACAGCAGCCTTAACCTTGGCGAGTGCTACAGCCGTGTTGGCGCCGTGCTCTTCAGCGACCTCCTCGACCACGCGCGTCACCGTGTCGATGACCTCCTTACCCGAAACGCCCGTGTCGCACTGCAGCAGGCCATCGGGGATAAGCATACGGTCCCCGCCGGCAATCTTGCGTTTCTTGTCCACATAGCCGATCTCCATGGTGCTCGCGCGCACGATGGCATAGCTCGGCACCTTTTGCGAGGGGTTCGGCAGAATGGCGTAGTGGCGCGCGATGTCGTTGCGCACCTCCCCCTCCTCGCGGCCCACTTCGTGCATAAAAGCCTGCTTGGAGCCCAGCAGCATCACGGCAAACCAGCGGGCATCCTCATCGTCATCAAAGTCCGCCACAAGCACGTCAGTGGACTCGGCTTTCTCGGCCTTGGTAAGTTCGGAAGAGATGAACTCCGCAATCTGCTGAGACAGGTCCACGAACTCACGCTCACCGAAGAAATAGCCCTTGAGCTCGCCGCCGAATGCGGAGTTCTCGGCAAACGTGGCACGCTTGTTATCGGCCGAAGTACGCGCGCGGCGCAGATGCGTGGTCACGAAGTTGCGCACGGTACGGCTCTCGATATCGAGCTCGCGCTGGCTCATGACGTTGACGGCAGAGTCAAAGTCCAGGATATGCAGGATCGCGTGATTGATTTTCATATACGGCATTCCGTTCTAGATCGAATTGAGCACGAACCAGTATAGCGGTCGAGCCCGCCTATAGCGGTCGAGCCCGCCCCAGGCGCATCGAAGATTGGTGCATCGGGGATAGGTTGCTTTGCACCAATGGTTAGCGCATGAGCTCGGACTGCCAAGCCTCGAGCTGTTCTGCCAGGCTCTTACCACTAGAAGGCACGCTGAACTCTGGACGTTTGGGCAGCAGCGCACACTTAAGAATCGCAACGATGGTCTGCGAGACAAAGCGTCGCGTATCCTTGTCAAAGCCTTGCGCAGCCTGGAGCATCACGGGCAGGCTCTCGCGTAGATTCCCAGCGATATCCGCAAACCGCTCAGCACCCGTAGCCTCAAACACGGAGAACAACGCATCCACAAAACGCTCGCGCTCGCTAGGCGATACTGCAAGCAGCATCTCGCGAATGGAGCCATCAACGTATCGAGCACCAGCGGACAGGCGCTCGCAGTACACGAAGTTGCAACCATCAACCACCCAGCTAAAGGGATTGTGCTGCAGCAGGCTGAACTCGGTGCTCTCAACGATGGCATAGTCCTCCTGCGTCTCGAACATCATGCCAAAGATCGACGACCGAGGTAGCGTCTTGTCGATTCGACCGGAAAGATCGGCAAAGGCGTTGCCGTTCAGAAACTCCTCGACGAAGCCCGGACCATCATGGGAATACGCCCGTTCGATTCGCTCACGGGCGACATCGGAGCACATCGCCGCACCGTACACCGCAAGGTTTCCACCCTTGGAATGACCTCCGCACAAAAGCGGCCCGTCAATCGCATCCGCCGCCTCGTCCACATAACGCGCCGCGGATTCCTGAGCCGGCACAGGACACCGGAACGCCATGTTAAAGTCCTCTTTCCAGCCCACAATCGTGCTGTCAGTCCCCCGGAAGGAAAGATAACTAAACCCCGCCGGAAACCGGAACGTCATGGCTGCAAACTGCTCCGTCGCCACCACATCGCTCACAGCACGATAGCCGCAAACGTGCACGCCACGGTAGCGAGGACTTGCTGCCACGGCCTCCAACAAGGCCCTGCTCCCCTCCGGGTCCCACAAGTCGTCAATCATGTCCCGGTAGCACTCGGCACGCAGCAGCTCGCGTACGTCTAGGCCCTGCCAGTTCGTCAGCTCCGCCATATCACCCGGCAAACGCAAATAGGACAACCACGCAAAGACGAGGCTATCCACCGCGCAGAACGGCCGCTCCTCAAACGGATCAAACGCCGTCTGGGCATAGGTCAAAAAATTAGGCGAATCCGACATGGCCCTCCCATCAACTATGGTGCATTGGGATGGTGCATTGGGGTCAGGTTACTTTGCACCAAAAAGGCGCCCGGACCGTGTGGGCCCGGACGCCTTCATTGTAGCTTTTCGCTCTAGCGAGCTTGATTTAGCAGGAGAAATCGACGCTGTCGATGATGTCCTTGAGGGCCTTGGCGGAGACGGTGAGCTCATGCTGCTCGTCATCGTTCAGCGGCACGGGGACGCGGCAGACAACGCCGTCGCGGCCAACGACGGTCGGCATGGAGATGGCAAGATCGGACAGGCCATACTCGCCCACCATGAGCGAGGAGACAGGCAGAACGGTCTGCTCATCGCGCATAACGGCGGTGCAGATGCGCTTGACGGCCATGGCGACGCCATAGTAGGTGGCGTGCTTCTTCTCGATGATGGTGTAGGCGGAGTTCTTGACGTCCTCGGCGATGCGCTTCTCGGCAGCCTCATGCTCCAGGTGGCCGTGAAGCTCACAGAAGGTGTTCAGCGGAACACCGGCAACCTGAGCGCTGGACCAAGCGACAAACTCGGAGTCGCCGTGCTCGCCCATGACATAGGCCTGGACATCGCGCGGGTCAACCTCGACGTGGGCACCAAGCATCTGCTGCAGGCGACCGGTGTCGAGCACGGTGCCGGAACCGATGACGTGGCCCTCGGGCAGGCCGGACATCTTGATGGCGGCGTAGGTCAGAACATCGACCGGGTTGGAGACGATGAGCAGAATACCGTCGAAGCCGGACTTCTTAATCTCGGGGATAATGGACTTAAAGATGCTGACGTTCTTGTTGACCAGGTCCAGGCGGGTCTCACCGGGCTTCTGGGCAGCGCCAGCAGTGACGACGATCATGGCGGCGTCGGCGACATCGGAATAATCGCCGGCGTAGATCTTCATCGGCTCGGCAAACGTCATGCCGTGCGCGATATCCAGGGCCTCACCCTCGGCGCGGTTCTTGTCCACGTCGATGAGGACCATCTCGGAGAACAGACCGCTCTGCATCAGTGCGAACGCCGAAGACGAACCGACGAAACCGCACCCGACAATAGCGACCTTCTTCTCGTTAACCATTAGAAACTCCCATCTCTCTCCACAAACAAGCCGCCCGGGAACGACCCGAGCGGCTTGCCGTGATCCCAATACATCCAATCGGGACTTTGATTATGCTCCTATTCGCAGCCAAAAATCGACCGTTTACCGAAATTGTTTGCAGAATTCGTAAAATAACTGCACGAAATCGGTTTCGAGCTATTGACGAGCCGAAATAGCTTTCTAATACAGGCCCGCCTCGCGAATGGCCTCGACAGCCAAAGCGATCTGGTCGGGCGGCAAGACCAGCGCCATGCGCACGTGCCCCTCACCCGAAGGACCAAAGCTCGCGCCCGGCGTCACCACAACGCCGGCCTTCTCCATGAGCTCCTCGCAAAACGCCATGGAATCGGTGCGGCCACCGGGAAGCTTGGCCCACACAAACATAGAGCCATGCGCGTTGGGGCGCTCCCAGCCCAGGCCCTCAAGACCGTCGCACAGGGCATCGCGGCGCTCCTGGTACTTCAGACGCTGCGCCTCGACCTCATCGCGCGGACCGTTCAGGCAGGCGATGGCGGCCTTCTGGATCGGGAAGAACATGCCAAAGTCGATCTGGCCGCGCAGCTTGGCAAAGGCCGAGACCACATCCTCGCGACCGACCAAAAAGCCGATGCGGGCACCGGTGACGTTAAACGACTTGGAGAGCGAGAAGAACTCCACGCCCACCTCAAGCGCACCGGGATACTGCAAGAAGCTGCCGCCCGGCTCGCCGTCGAACACGATGTCGGAGTATGCGTTGTCGTGAACGATCAACAGATCATGTTCGCGGGCAAAGGCGATAATCTCCTCGTAGACCTCGGGCGTGCCCACCGAGCCGACCGGGTTCGCAGGCAGCGACACGATCATATACTTGGCACGATCGGCGACCTCGGGGTCGATGCCCGCCACATAGGGCAGGTAATTGTGCTCGGCGACCAGTGGATAGTACTCGAGCTTGGCGTCGGCGATCTTGGCGCCCGCCTCAAAGACCGGATAGCACGGATCGGGAACCAGAATGGTGTCACCCGGATCGAGCAGGGCCAGGCCCAAATGGCCCACGCCCTCCTGCGTGCCGTTGCACGACTGCACCATAGACGGCGTAATGCCCGAAACGCCAAAGCGGCGCTCGTAGTAATCGCACACGGCCTGCTTAAGCTCGGGCAGATCGCGCAGGGCATACTTCCACATCTCGGGATCTTGGGCCGCCTGCGTGAGCGCCTCGACCACGTGGTCGTACGGCTTAAAGTCGGGCGTGCCCACGCTCATGTTGTAAATGGTCTTGCCCTGAGCCTTCAGCGCGAGAAGCTTGTTGTTGAGCGAGGCGAAGACCTCCGCGCCAAAGCGGTCGAGACGCTGCGATGCCTGCATGGTGCCACCTTTCGATATAAAAAACGCGGCGCTCCGACAAGAGCGCCGCGCGATACGGGCCATCAGATTGCAAAAGTGTAACGCTTACAACCCCCGTATTGGTTCAATTTAGCCAACCTTAGTCAACTGGATTGAGCGCGTCGATCTGCGCAAGCCACAGACGCGAGCTAGCGTCACTCGGCATACGCCAATCGCCGCGCGGGCTGAGCGTCACCGAGCCCACCTTGGGACCATCGGGCAGACAGCTGCGCTTAAACTGCTGGGCAAAGAAGCGACGGTAGAACGTACGTAGCCACGTGTGGACGGTCTTGGCGTCGTAGACGCCCTCGAAGCTCTTGAGAGCCATGCGGTAGATCTTGCCCGGCTCAAAGCCAAAACGCAGCAGGTAGTAGAGGAAGTAGTCGTGCAACTCGTACGGGCCCACCAAATCCTCGGTCTTCTGCGCAATCTCGCCGTCGCCCGTGGGCGGCAGAAGCTCGGGGGACACCGGCGTATCGAGGATATCGAGCAAGACCTCGGCAATGCGCCCGCCAAAGACATCGGCGGCATAGCGTACCAGATGGCGCACAAGCGTCTTGGGCACGCTCGCGTTGACGGCGTACATGCTCATGTGGTCGCCGTTATAGGTAGCCCAGCCGAGCGCCAGCTCCGACAGGTCGCCCGTGCCAATGACAAAACCGCCAGCCTGGTTGGCCAAATCCATCAGAATCTGCGTACGCTCGCGCGCCTGGCTGTTCTCGTAGGTCACGTCCTGCACGGTCGGATCATGCTCGATATCCTTAAAGTGCTGCTCCACGGCAGCATGGATCGAGACCTCGCGAAAGCTCACGCCTAGGTCGCGAGCGAGCGACTCGGCATTGGACTTGGTGCGGTGCGTCGTGCCAAAGCCGGGCATGGACACGGCCGTGATACCGGTGCGCGGCAGGCCCAAGGCGTCGAACGCACGCACGGTCACGAGGAGCGCCAGCGTGGAATCGAGGCCGCCCGAAAGGCCGATGACGGCCGCCTTGGTGCCCGTATGGGCAAGGCGGGTCTTGAGGCCGGCGGTCTGCAGGTCGAGGATAGTCTCGCAACGCTCAGCCAGATCACCGTGGTCGGCCGGCACAAAGGGAGCGCGGGGGAAGACTCGGTCGATGTCGAGCGCATCGCGCAGGACAGGTTCTTCGGCCAGTACGCCCTCAAACGAAAACTCAACGGTCGCGGATTCCGGCGCATTGTCGGTGCGCGTCCACGTCGTCGAGCGACGGCGCTCGGCAACCAGGCGGTCAAGGTCAACGTCGGCGATGGCCATATCGCAGGTAAGCAGTTTGGTCGCGGCGAGCTTGGAGCCGTTTTCGTAGACGAGGTTCTCACCCGCAAAGACCATGTCGGTCGTGGACTCGCCCTCGCTCGCGTCCGCGTAGGCATAGGCGCAGTACAGGCGCGCGCTCTGATTGGAGATAAGGCTGCGGCGGTAATCTGCCTTACCGATAATCTCGTCCGAGGCCGACGGGTTGAGAATCACCGTCGCACCGGCAAGCGCCATCTCGGTCGAAGGGGGCGCCGGCACCCACAGGTCCTCGCAGACTTCAACGCCCAGCACCATATCCTCGGCACCCTCATCACAGCAGCGGTAGACAAGCCCCGAACCCAGCGGAACCGGACCCTGACCGGCAAATTCAACCCACACGGGATCCGCAGGCGACGGAGCAAACCAGCGACGCTCATAGAACTCGCCATAGTTGGGCAGATACTTCTTGGCCGTGAGGCCCAAAAGCTCGCCCGCGCAGCACACGGCGGCACAGTTGTAGATATTCTCGGCAACCGCAACGGGAAGACCGATGGTAAAGACGATCGGCAGCTCACGGGTTTCATCGAGGATATGCACCAGAGCAGCCTCGCAGGCATGCAGCAGTGTGCGATTATGGAACAGATCGGCCGCGGTATAGCCAGTCAGATTAAGCTCGGGCAACACCAACGCGCGAACGCCACGCCCGGCAGCATCGCGAACAGCCGCCAGCGCAACCTCGGCATTGCCCTCGACATCGGCCACGCGAATCTGCGGCGACGCCGCCGCCACACGCAAAAAGCCATCAGACTGAGAAAGGTGAAGATTCATAAGAATGCTCCCGTGCGTAAACGCCATTCACAACAATTAGCAAGCCCTATTGTAGTTCAACCGCCGGGTGTAACCGCATCCCACCAACTTGGTGAGCTATTGATGAGTTGATGGTATCTGTTAAATGTCACGTACGATTCACATCTGGTGGGTACCCTGATGGCTACACGAAACGAAGCAGATTTACACCGGGAGGACCCCGTATGACAACCAAGTACACCGACGCGCCACGCACACGCGTCATGACGCCGGCATCGCTCAACAACGGCGTGCACGAGAACCATTCCATCGGACAGACCATGGCCATCGCGCCCAAAAAGGGCCTGTTTGACGACATTTCCATTCCCCAGATCATCGCCGGCGCCGCAGCTGCCGCCACGAGCGTGGCGCTTGCTTCAAAGATCGGCATTGCCGGCTCGGTGATTGGTGCCGCTGTGAGCTCAGTCATCACTGTTGTGTCCTCGCAGGTCTATCGCCACTTTATCTCCGCCAGCGCCGAAGCAATCAAGGGCACGCATGCCGACGTCGACTACCCCGCCGGCGCCTATGAGCCCGTTGAGCCCAATGTCGAGGAGCACCTAGGTGGCGCCGCGACCACGCAGGAGATACGCCAGGTTGCGGGACGCGCGACCACGGCGCGCGTCGCCCCCAACAGCCTGCGCGCCAAGGCGGCGGCAGAGCGCAGCCAGACGCAAAAGAAGGTCATCGTCTTCTCGATCGCTATCGCCATCGTCGCGGTCATCGCCTGCGCCGGCGCCATCCTTATCACCACTGCCGGTGAGGGTCTGGGCGAGCGTCCCGAGCCAATCCTGTCGTCGCGCACGACCGAGAGCGATGCAAATGGCAACACCCAGTCGCAGGATCAGCAGGCACAGACGGACGATACGCAAGACAGTTCTACCTCTGCCAATTCGTCCTCGAACGCCCAAAACCAATCGCAGGGCACCGATTCCTCTACGGCCAACAGCAGCACGCCGTCCGGCACGACCGACTCAAGCCAAACGACTGACGGTTCGCAGCCGAGCACGGGCGGCCAGACGAGCGACACCACGTCGGGAACGGGCACAACAGACAGCAGCAACACCAACAGCTCGAACAGCTCGAGCGGAACCGCGTCCGGCACGGCATCTGACAACTCGAGCCAAGGCACGGCATCGGGCAACTAAGCACATTTGCCTCTCATAGATAACCGACCTGTATAACGGGCGCGAATCGACAGCGGTTCGCGCCCGTTTGCCTTGGGCGCCGCCATGGCGAACGCTATGCGATGGTAAGATGCTTTACATGTGTAAAGAGGAGATTTGCCATGAGCAAGACAATAGTTAGGCCCACGCTTTCGCTGGGCAACCACATCTATCTGTATCGCCTGCTACGCGATGCGATTGGATGCGGCAAGCAAACGTTTATGACGCAGGTCGAGGAGGCGCTCGCCGCAGGCGACATGACTGCTTATGACCTGGGCTTTGAGTCCACGCGCGAGCTGCTCGAGGAACTTAACGACTGCATTAAGCTGACCGTCTTTAAAGGCGGCCGCCTGTATGCCACGGTCATCGCCAACGAGGCCTGGGATGCTGCGCTTGCCAAGGGCGAGGACAAGCCCAAGACCGCCAAGGGCGCCAAGCAGTCCTACAAAAAGAAAAAGCGCGGTGAGAAGGACCTCAAGGCCGTGCGCCCCAAGCACGTTAAACGTCCTGAGCCCGAACCCGAACCCGTGGCTGAAGTTGTGCCGGAGCCCGAGCCCGAGACAGAGATCGAAGTCGCTATCGAGGTGACGGCAGAAGCCAGAACCGAAATCGCCGCCACGACCGATCCCGAAGTTATGTCAGAGCAGGAAGCCACTGCGGGGCTCAACGAGGCTCCCAAGTTGACAACCGAAGAAGCCGCTAACCAACCCGAGACGTCTGCGTTCCAAAACAGCGATATCTTTGGCGACGAGGCCGAGGACGAACAGCCCGACGAGCCCGACGATCAAGACGCTACTGAGTCGACGCCGGAGCCCGAGACGCCGCGGCCTGCCATCTCGCTTACGGTCGTCTATGACCCCGAAAACGCCAACGCCGGCATCACCACCATGGCATCCACGCCGGTCGAGGCAAAGTCGAGCGTCGAGAATGAGAGCGCTCCGCAGATTGAAGTTGAAACCGCAGCTGCAGACGCGCCCATCACCGTGAAGCCCGCAGATTCCACGATCAAGTCGGAAGCGACGCCGGAGCTCGCGCCCGTCATCGAATCCGTGCCCGCCGCTGCTTGCGACCAAATTCCCGCACCGGCACCGGCTCCGGCCCCCGCTGCAGCACCAGCCCCCGCACCTGCAGTGCCCGCCATCCCCGAGGACTTCCCCGTCGATTTCGCAACCGAGGTCTTCTGCCCCGGCCCATTGCTACACCAGCTGTCGACCTATCTCCCCTATGGCGCTGACACGCTCGGCATCGTCGGCGAGTACTACTGGATCGCCCGCGAGCGGGGCACCATCGACGCCACCCGCAACCGCGCGTCTTTCACCCTACGTTACACCCAAGCCGGAAAACGTCACGAGGCAATCGTGCACTTGCGACGCCATCCCAATACCCCAGGTTCCACTTGGGTCATCGATCAAATCGAAGCCTCCGAGCTGTAACGAAAAAACGCCTCGAATCCAAAACGGATTCGAGGCGTTTTTGACTCAAGCGATAAGCCTAAATCGTCGATACGGCAGGCTTGCCGGCGCCTAGTCGCGCGTGAGCTTGCGATGGATGCGGTGCGGCTGAGCAGCGTCCTCGCCCAGGCGCGCCACACGATTTTCCTGATAGGACTCGAAGTTGCCCTCGAACCAATACCAGTTGCCGGGATTTTCGTCCGTACCCTCCCAGGCCAGGATGTGCGTAGCCACACGGTCAAGGAACATACGGTCATGGCTGATGACCACCGAGCAGCCCGGGAACTCAAGCAGCGCTGCCTCG
>ERZ779890.5403-NODE-5403-length-10026-cov-4.541571_pt1 | contig 10026 bp, 7 predicted proteins | sample MGYA00511553_ERZ779890 | MGnify/ENA primary metagenome ERZ779890 (study PRJEB29588, sample SAMEA2152064) | human gut metagenome | biome: human gut; feature: human-associated habitat; material: faeces | place: Denmark | collected 2008/2010 ...
CCAACGAAGTGGGTCTCGTTTGAGAGCTTGTCAAAAATACTTTTTTGACAAGCTCAAAGACCCATCCGAAGATGGGCCTTTGTGCGTCGAAAAATTAGCTCAGTTGCCGGTTTTATCGAGCTGGCGCTGGCGGGCGAAATTCTGCATGCCGTCGGTCATGGAGTCGAGACGGCTGAGCATACGGCCCGCACCGTAGGCCGTGCAGGAGAGCGCGTCGTCCGCGACGTGCGCTTCGATGCCGGTGCGCTCGGTGACGAGGCGGTCAATGCCGTACAGGAGACTGCCGCCGCCGGACATGACGATGCCGTTTTCCGAGATATCCGCTACCAGCTCCGGCGGCGTGCGCTCGAGCACCATATGGACGGTCTCGAGGATGGTCTCCGTCGGCTCGGCGAGCGCTTCGACCATTTCGTCGGAGTTGAGCGTAATGGTGCGCGGAAGACCGGTCATCAGGCAGCGACCCTTGACCTCCTCATAGCTGACCTCGGGGCGTTCCTTGACGCAGCCGATGCTCTTTTTGAGCTCCTCCGCCGTGCGGATGCCGATGAGCAGGTTGTGCTTGCGCCGGACGTATTTGACGATCGCCTCGTCAAACGCCGCGCCCGCCGTTTTGATGGATTCCGACTCCACCACGCCGTTGAGCGATACGACCGCCGCTTCCGTTGTGCCGCCGCCGATATCGATGATCATATGGCCGTCCGCGCGGTTCACGTCCAGACCCGCGCCGACCGCCGTGGCGACCGCCGAGGGGACAAGATACACTTTTCGTCCGCCCGCCTCGATGACGGCGTTCACAATGGCGCGCTCCTCCACGCCGGTGATGCTGCCCGGCACGCACACGAGCACGCGCGAACGGAAGAGGCTGAAGCTCGTCACGCGGCGGATGAACTCGCGCAGCATTTCGCAGGTCATGTCGTAATCGGAGATAACGCCCGCGGCGATGGGATGGACGGATACAAGGTTTCCCGGCGTGCGGCCGAGCATTTTCCGCGCATCCTCGCCGACCTTGAGCACGCGGCCGGTCGTACGGTCGATCGTAACGACCGTCGGCTCGCGCAGGCGAATGCCGATACCGGCGACATAGAGGATGGTCGTATCGGTGCCGAGATCGATGGCAATATCTTTTTCGATGATGGAGGACAGAATAGGCATAGTCAAATTCCCTTCAAATCAAAAGCGATTAAATTCTTCTGTTATTCTTCCCGGTGGCAGGCAAGCGCCGCGCCGCGGACGCTCACAGCCCCGGCGGTCAGCAGCATGCGCGCACATTCGGAAAGCGTGGAGCCAGTGGTGATGACATCGTCGATAAGCAGGATCCTCTTACCGCGCACCGCGTCCGCACTTCGGACAACATAGCAGCCGGAAATGTTCGCCCGGCGCTCCTCCGGAGTACGCAGCCGGGACTGCGGCGAAACGTCGCGCGCTTTGCGCAGCAGCGGCACAGCCTTCGTCCCAAGGACCTCCGCCGCCGCTTCCGCAAGAAGCTGCGCCTGATCATACCCGCGGCGGTGACAGCGCTTCGCGCTCAGAGGCACCCACGAGATGAGATCAAATTCGTCAGCGCCGCGGCGGAGCAGATCCTCGCCGAGGATCCGGCCGAAAACCTTTCCGCGCGACGGGGCGCTGCGAAACTTGTAGGCGAGAATGCCCTGCCGCACCGGCGGTTCATAGTAAAAGGGCGCAGTATAGGCGCGGACAAAGTCGCATTTTCGCTCGGTATCCGCCGTGCGCGGCAGCGCTTTGCGGCAGGTTTCGCATACGCCGTCCCCGCTCTTCTCCAGGATCGCGCCGCAGAACGCGCAGCGCGGCGGGAAGAAAAAGTCGAGAACGAAGTCTTTGAAGCTCATATCAGACCTCTCCGGCCAGACGGGCGCGCAGCCCGCTGTAGCGGCGCGTTTTGCGGCCGTTTTCGATCATGGCCTGCACGATCGCCGTTTCGCCGACAACGACAAGAAGCTCTCTCGCGCGCGTGACGGCGGTATAGAGAAGATCGCGGCTCAAAAGCCGTGCCGGGGCTCGTCCCGCTGCCAGAACAACAGCGCGGTATTCGCTGCCCTGCGCCTTGTGCACCGTGACGGCGAAGGCATGATCCAGCTCGCCGAGCTGTTCAAAGCCATACCATGCGAGCTTTTCGTCAAAGTCGATCCAGATAAGCTCGTTTTCGGTGTCGATACGCAATATCGTCCCAAGATCGCCGTTAAAGATTCCCGTGCCGGTCTCGGGAGCGGAGCCGGGAGCCATTTCTCCGGCCATGATCGCCGCGGTATCGCCGCCTTTACACCATACTATATCATAGTTGTTCCGGATTTGCATCACCCGATCGCCCTCCCGGAACACAGTTTCGCCAAAAATTTTTTCTTTTTTTCCGGGCGCGGGCGGATTGAGCACCTGCTGTAAGCGCTCGTTGAGCGCGAAGGTGCCGGATTCGCCCTTGCGCGTCGGCGTCAGGACCTGAATATCGCCGGACGGGATACCCATGCCGCGCGGCAGCCGTTCGCTGCAAAGCTCGGCCACGGTCGCGGCCAGACGCTCGCCCGAGGGACGCTGCAAAAAGAAGAAATCCCCTTTATTTTCGCGCAGCTCCGGCGTTTCGCCGCGGTTGATGCTGTGCGCGTTGCGGATGATGCGGCTCTCCCCGCTCTGGCGGAAGATCTCCGTCAGGCGCACCGCCGCAACCGCGTGCGAACGGAGCACATCGAGAAAAAAGCTCCCCGGCCCGACGCTCGGCAGCTGGTCGGCGTCGCCAACGAGTACGAGACGGCAGCCCTTCGGCAGCGCCTTTAACAGCGCCTGGATGAGCGTTATGTCAACCATCGAGCATTCGTCGAGAATGACCGCGCCGCAGCGGAGCGGATCGCTCTCGTTTTTGCGGAACGTGAGTTCGTCCCCCTCGGCGGCCCACGCCGCGCCGAGCAGACGGTGGATGGTGTAGGCTTCCCGGCCGGTGAGCTCGGTCATGCGCTTGGCGGCGCGGCCGGTAGGCGCGGCGAGAAGGCAGTCGAGCTGCATATCGTCGTACAGGCGCAGTATGGCCTGAATGATCGTCGTTTTGCCGGTGCCGGGCCCGCCGGTGACGGCGAGCAGCCGCCGCTCGCAGGCGAGGCGGATGGCCTCCTTCTGCTGCGCAGCATAACGCATGCCGGTCTCTCGCTCCAGCTCCGCGATACGCTCGTCCACGTTTTTCTTTGCCGGAACAGTGTCCTGTGCCATGGCGCGGAGCGCCGCGGCGGTGCAGGTCTCGGCCTCGTACAGCCGCCGGAGATACACCGCGTTCACCCCTGCCACGACCTCCTGCACGATCTCGCCCTCGTCGGCGAGAACGTCCAGACATTCCTCCGCGGCCTCGGCCTCCACGCCGATGAGCTGCGCCGTTGCCGCAACGAGCTTTTCGCGCGGGAGGAAGCTGTGGCCGTTATTGAGATTATGTACCATTTCAAAAATGAGCGCCGCGGCGATGCGCGGGGGACTGTCCTCCTCAAAGCCGAGCGAGAGCGCGAGCGCGTCCGCCTCGTCAAACTGTCCGCCGATGCGGTCGGACGCGATGACGTAGGGGTTGGACTTCACGAGCTCGAGCGCGCCGTCGCCGTAGAGCTTATAGAGCCGCATGGCATATTCGGGTTTGAGGCCGTTTGCGGCAAGAAATTCCATCAGAAGCCGCATGCCGGTCTGACGGCGGAACGTTTCGGAAATGTCCCGCGCGCGGCGCGCGCTGATGCCCTTGATCTCGGCGAGCTTTTCGGGGCTGTCGGACAAGATCTCCAGCGTGTGCGAGCCGAAGCGGTTCACGAGCACCGCCGCCGTCGCCGGGCCGATGCCGCGCACCGCGCCGGAGGCGAGGTATTCATAGATATGCTTCTCCCCCACCGGCAGCGAGCGCATGGCTGAGGACGCCTTGAACTGCTCGCCGTGGCTCGGGTGGCGCTCCCACACTCCCTCGACCGTCAGCCCCTCGCCGGGCGCGGCAAACGGCAGACAGCCCACGACCGTCACCGGCTCGTCGCCGCCGACATCCAGACGCAGAACGGTGTAGCCGTTCTCCTCGTTCTGGAAGATCACGCTTTTTACGGTTCCGATGAGCTGCAGGGAGCCGCGGAGTTCGTTTGCTTCGTCCATAGTGTTACATTCCCCTGTCCCAGCGATAAATGCCGGGCGATTTCTCTTGTTTCCTCGTCCATGCCGTCGTCAAGCAGCACGATCCTTCCAAAAAGCACGCCGTCGTTGATGAGCCACAGCAGGCCATCCACCGTCGCTTCCAGCTCCGGCGATGCGCCGGAGACGCGCAAAATGAGCTCAAGGCTCTGCCCCTTCCCGCGGCACACGGGCGTGAGCATCACGCCGCGCAGCTTCCAGCACAGAAAGAGCACCGCCGCCGCGATCAGAAACGCCAATATCCATTTTCCCATACCGCCATCCCTCCGGTATATCCTATGAGGGACACGCGGGAAAGGTTCACTTCCGGTAGCGATCCAATGCCGGTTTCAGAAATTCTCCCGTGAAGCTGGCGGGGCACGCGGCGCATTCCTCCGGCGTGCCGGCAAAGACGAGCTCCCCGCCGCCGTCGCCGCCCTCGGGGCCGAGATCGATGATATGGTCGGCGCACTGGATCACGTCCAAATTGTGCTCGATGACGATCACGGTGTTGCCCGCGTCCACGAGCCGCTGCAAAACCTCCACGAGCTTGTGGACGTCCGCCATATGCAGGCCGGTCGTCGGCTCGTCGAGGATGTATACGGTGCGGCCGGTGTCCCGGCGGGAGAGCTCCGTGGCGAGCTTGACGCGCTGCGCCTCGCCGCCGGAGAGCGTCGGCGAGGACTGGCCGAGACGCACATACCCTAGACCGACATCCATGAGCGTGCGCAGCTTCGGTACGAGCTTCGGCTGATTTTCAAAGAACGTGAGCGCTTCCTCCACGGTCATATCGAGCACTTCGGCAATGTTTTTACCCTTGTAGCGCACCTCGAGCGTTTCGCGGTTGTAGCGCTTGCCCTTGCACACATCGCACGGAACGAATACGTCCGGCAGGAAGTGCATTTCGATCTTCAAAAGGCCGTCGCCGGAGCAGGCCTCGCACCGTCCGCCGCGAACGTTGAAGGAGAACCGGCCCGGGCCGTAGCCGCGGAGCGCGGCATCCTTCGTCGAGGCGAAAACATCGCGGATATCATTAAAGAGGCCGGTATACGTCGCGGGGTTGCTCCGCGGCGTGCGGCCGATGGGCGTCTGGTCGATGGCGATGACCTTATCGACATATTCAAGACCGTCCACGCCCGCGCACTTGCCGGGGCGCGCCTTCGTGCGCATCTTTTCGGCGGCAAGCGTTTTATACAGCACCTCGTTCACGAGCGAGGACTTGCCCGAGCCGGACACACCGGTCACGCAGATAAACTCGCCGAGCGGGAAGCGGACGTCGATATTTTTAAGATTGTTCTCCGTTGCTCCGCGCACGGTGATGGCCTGGCCGTTCCCCTTCCGGCGTGTGCCGGGCAGCGGGATACGCTTGCGGCCGCTTAAATAATCGCCGGTGATGCTGCGCGGCTCGGCGCAGATATCCTCCACGCTGCCCTGCGCCACGACCTCGCCGCCGTGGACGCCCGCGCCGGGGCCGATGTCCACGATATAGTCCGCCGCGCGCATGGTGTCCTCGTCGTGCTCGACGACGATGAGCGTGTTGCCCATGTCGCGCAGGTTTTTCATCGTTTTAAGCAGCTTTGCGTTGTCGCGCTGGTGCAGGCCGATGCTCGGCTCATCGAGAATGTAGAGCACGCCCATGAGCGAGGAGCCGATCTGCGTGGCCAGCCGGATGCGCTGCGCTTCGCCGCCGGAGAGCGTCGCCGCGGCGCGCGAGAGCGTGAGATACTGCAGACCGACACTCTGCAAAAAGCCGAGACGGCTGCGGATCTCCTTGATGATGCGCCCGGCGATCATTGCCTGCATATCGGTAAGCTGCGGTTCGAGCGCGTCAAGGAAGCGCAGACACTCCGTTACGGGGAGATCGCAGAACTCGGAGATATTCATTCCGCCGACGGTGACGGCAAGGACTTTATCCGAGTCGGAAATCACGGGACCGAACCGGTACGGGTCATCGGTAACCTGCACGGCCGAGCCCCAGTCAATCCTCAGTTTGTATCGAATGACCTTTTTGGCTCCTAAGCGGGCCTCGAAGTACCCTTTAACGGGTTCCTTAAAGACGGCAATCGGCTTCTCGGTTTTCGGATCGACGGCCGTCACGGAAGCGGCATTGGGAAGCACGGCGCGAACGACGAGCGTGCGCTTGACGCGATGCGGGCCGAGCACGGAAAACGGGTCGCTGTGATCGCCGCGAAGAAGTGAATCAATTTGAGCGCGATCGAGCGTAATAACATGTTTCATAAGCTGAGAAACTCCCGATAAGCGTTATTTTCTAAGATATTTTTCCAGATTCCAGGTATCGCGCGCGTAGTCGCGAATCGTACGGTCGGAACTAAACGGTCCCATGCCGGCCACATTCAAAAGTGCCTTCTTGGCCCAGGCCTTCGGATCGGCGTATAGCGCCTCGGCCCGCTCTTGAGCCGCTATGTAGCTTTCAAAGTCTGCAAGCAGCATGTAGTAGTCCCCGTAGTCCACAAGACCTGCGAAGATGTCGGCGTAGCGCTCGGGTTGCTCGGGGGAGAAATATCCCGTCCGAATCATGTCTAAAACGCGGCGAAGGCGAGCATTCCCTTGGTAAATCACGCGCGGGTTGTAGCCCCGGCGGCGGATTTCGTCGATTTGCGAGGCCGTGTTGCCGAAGATAAAAATGTTTTCCGCCCCGACGCTGTCGCGAATTTCAATCGTGGCGCCGTCTTCGGTACCCATAGTCAGGGCGCCGTTTAACGCAAGTTTCATGTTGCCCGTACCTGAGGCTTCCGTGCCCGCCGTCGAAATCTGCTCGGAAAGGTCGGCTGCCGGGATAATCACTTCGGCGGCCGAGACGCTGTAGTTGGGTACAAAGGCCACTTTCAGTTTTCCGTTCACGGCCGGGTCCGCATTGACAATGCGCGCTACATCGTTAATCAGGCGAATGATGAGCTTGGCCATGTAGTAGGAGGATGCGGCTTTGCCTGAGAAGATGACGTTACGCGCCGGGTGAGAACGACCGTCTTTAATGTCGTTATAAAGCGCAATAACGTGCAAGACGTTTAAAAGCTGCCGCTTGTATTCGTGAATGCGCTTGACCTGCACGTCCATTATGGCCGCAGGATTGATTTCCACACCGGTCGTACGACGCACGTAGGAGGCAAGGTGCTCCTTATTGGCGTGTTTGACGGCTATAAATTCATCACACAGGGTATCGGCCTTATCGGAGGCAAGAACCTTACGAAGGGCCGCCACCTCGTCTAAGTTGTAGCGCCAGTTCGTGCCGATGTACTTATCCAAAACAGCTGCAAGGCCGGGATTAGCCTCCGCAAGCCACCGACGCTGCGTAATGCCGTTCGTTTTGTTGTCAAAGCGATCGGGAAAGATTCTGGCAAATCCGGAAAAAATCGTCTTGACCATCAGGTTACTGTGAAGTTTGGAAACGCCGTTAACCTTATGGCTTGCCACAATACTCAAATGCGACATGCGCACGCGCTTACTTTCTTCGGTGTAGTTGCCGTCATCGATAAGCGAGACGCGACGCACCAAATCAATATCACTCGGGAATTTTTCCCGCACCATCGCTAAGAATTCCGCGTTGATCCGGTAGATGATTTCCATATGGCGCGGCAGCAGGCTCTTCATCAACGGAACGGCCCAGGTTTCCAATGCCTCGGGCATGAGCGTGTGGTTCGTGTACGAGAAAATCTTGGTGCACTGCGCCCAGGCGTCTTTCCAGCTCATGGAGTGCTCATCGACCAAAAGGCGCATGAGTTCGGCAACCGAAATCGCCGGGTGCGTATCGTTTAGGTGAATGGCAATCTTGTCCGAAAGATTTTCGAGCGTTCCGTACTCACCGATGTGGTGCTTGAGGATATCTTGCATGGACGCCGAGACAAAAAGGTACTCTTGCTTTAAACGCAACTCGCGTCCGCGCGGCGTACTGTCATTGGGGTACAAAACCCAAGAGATGTTCTCAAACTGGTTTTTCACACCCGACGCACGGGCATAGTCACCGGTATTAAAGGCATTCAAATCAATCTGTTCGGGAGCAAACGCCTTCCATAGACGCATGGTGCTCACGCGGTCGGTCCCGTGACCGGGAATGACAAAGTCATAGGCTCTTGCCGTCACTTCCGTTGCATTGAGCCAAGCACAGGCGTCAACGCCGCGCGCTTCGGTTTTGCCGCCGAAACGGATCGTGTAACTGGTGTTGTAACGCGGAAATTCCCAAACCGTGCCGCCGTCAACGAGCCACTGATCGGGTCGCTCGACCTGACAGCCGTTAACAATGGACTGCGCGAACATGCCGTACTCGTAGCGCATACCGTAGCCCCAGCTCGGAAGCTCAAGGGTAGCCATGGAATCCAAAAAGCACGCGGCAAGGCGTCCTAAACCGCCGTTACCGAGCGCCGCATCGTGCTCACACTCGAGGAGATCGGAAAGCTCTTCGAACCCTTCGGCTCGTACGGCTTCTTGGGCTGCCTGTTTTAAACCCGTGGCCGCCAGAGCGTTATTAAGAGACCGGCCGATCAGGTACTCCATCGACATGTAGTAGATGCGACGAGCGTGGTTAGCCTGGTCTTCAAGTTGCGTTTTAACCCACCGCTCCGATAGGCGTTTTCTCACGGCATACGAAAGCGCCACATAGCGCTCCGTCGCATTGGTCCGATTCTCCGGGCGCGACAAAACATCACGCAGGATTTCTTTGATTTCGCTTCCTAAAGCAAGAGACTTATCTGTACGTTTTTGATTTTCTGACATTTTTTAAACGAAAACTCCGAATGGGATTGAGCGACCTTACGGTCGATTAATCCGCCGGGCACAAAAAGTGAACTTTAATCTGCGAGATTTTACTCGAACGAGTCCCTTAACTCCTGTTCTTGAGCAAAAATTGCGTTCCAAGACAAAACGGTTAAGCGAACTTGATTAAAAATGTCGGCGCAAACCTGCGACTTCAGTCGCGGGTCAAGCCGATGGTTTTAAAGAGCATCAAAGTGCTCTAAAATCTAAAGAAACTTTCAGCCAATGCCATGAAGAGTGTCTCCACCTATTCAGCCAAGCTAAAGGAAATTTCCGGGGCTTTTAAGGCCACGGCGGGTCTTTATTGTCAGGCGGCGGATTACTGCATTGGCATTATGCTCGAACATTGGGATGGTTCGTTTTCGACCATCACCAATTCGACCTTCGTCGTACGTGCAACAGAGTTGCTCTGTCGGCTGACGGCCATGCGGCCTCTTACGGAGTATGACTTCGGCAAATTGTTCTACAAATTTCCGAACTATCTTCGCCGCGCTGCCGTTAACGAGGCTTACAGTCCGGTTTCCTCTTACCACACCCGTTTGAGACAGTGGAAAACCAATCCTCGAGGAAAAGAACCGGGGCTGCCGAAGGCAGGACGTACCTTCCCGGTGATGTACCGGAAAATCATGTTCAAAAATACGACGAATCGTTATACGGTACGGATTAAGATCTTCATCCGCACTACCTGGGATCGGATGGAGGTGAAGTTGCGAAATCTATCAATCAATCGTAGTCAAGCCCCGTTTTCGTGGGGCTTTCGACAGGTTTAGTACAGTCCTTAATTTTCGCCGCAAGGGGGTGCCATGAAAGTTTTGTCGGCAGATATCGGAGGAACAAACGCACGGTTTGCCATGGCAAAAATGACGCCTGACGGCATAGCGTGGCTTGACCGCCGGGTGTTCTCAAGCCAAAAAGCGTCCTTTGAAGCGGCTCTACGTGAAATTATCCGAACCTGGGACGAAATCGATGATGTCCGCGCCGTTGTCATTGCCGCCGCCGGACCCGTTGAAAACGGGCGTGTGCAAATGACGAACGCGACCTTTAGCGTTGACGCAAGAGTCGTTCAGGATCTTTTTAAAAACGCTCGCGTTCTTCTTGTCAATGACTTTCAGGCGCAGGCTTGGGGGCTTG
>ERZ779890.5405-NODE-5405-length-10025-cov-3.880241_pt1 | contig 10025 bp, 10 predicted proteins | sample MGYA00511553_ERZ779890 | MGnify/ENA primary metagenome ERZ779890 (study PRJEB29588, sample SAMEA2152064) | human gut metagenome | biome: human gut; feature: human-associated habitat; material: faeces | place: Denmark | collected 2008/2010 ...
GTGCGTAGCACGAAGCAATTCGTAGGCATCAAAGTCGGGGGCTTTTGACCCTGATATCATTTTATTCTATTTCTGTCAAGAAAGAAAGGAAATTATTATGGCAAAGAATCCTATTGTTACTATTACTATGAAGGATGGCGGTGTGATCAAATGCGAGCTTTATCCTGAAATTGCCCCCGAATCCGTCAACAATTTTATCAGTCTGATCAACAAGCATTTTTACGATGGTCTGATCTTCCACCGTGTCATCCGCGGTTTCATGATCCAGGGCGGATGTCCCGATGGCACCGGCATGGGTGGTCCCGGCTACAGCATCAAGGGTGAATTCGCTGCTAACGGCGTGACCAATGATCTGAAACATACCGAAGGCGTTCTGTCTATGGCAAGAGCTATGCATCCTGATTCCGCAGGCAGCCAGTTCTTCATCATGCACAAAACCAGTCCTCACCTGGATGGCTCTTATGCCGCTTTCGGTAAGGTCATTGAGGGCATGGATGTGGTAAATAAGATTGCAGATACCCCTACTGATTACAGTGATCGTCCTCTGGAGGATCAGGTAATGGAAAGCGTTACCGTAGATACTTTCGGCGAGGCCTATCCCGAGCCCAACAAGCTGGACAGATAAGATTTCAAAAAAACAACCTCCGTAGGTCAGATGTTCTCTGACCTACGGAGGTCTTTTTATGTCTATGGTTTTCATATCTGTGGATCAATATTCCACGTTTTCACAATTTTCAATAAAAATAGGAGCTTCCACTTCGCCCTTCATCTCCTCAGTAATCTCATAAGAGAAATTCCGGAAATGAATATTTTCCGCATTGCGGGCATACAGCACTCTGAGAGAATCCTCCAGGATCACATTCCCCTCATTGGGACGCAGATCATGGCAATTCTTCGGCCAGTCCGTCTTCTTCTCCAGTTGGACATGAATACCGTCAAATGTGATATCCCGGATATTTTTCGAATCGTCACCATAGATCAGGATGCCATTCTCTCCGACACAGTTGATATTCTGGAAACGGACATTCCGGATATATCCCACATTCGTCTCCGTATTTCTCTTCACCGCAGTGATGGTAATGGGTTCTGCCTCGCCCCACCAATGTACCTTGGAGAACAGGCGGGTATCGATATTCAGATTGGAGAATGTGACATTTTCTATACAGCCTTTGTCACGTAACTGCAGGGAAATAGCACGGTTGGTGCGCTGGATACTACAGTTGGTCACGGAAATATTCCGGAAAGGTGCTTCACTCTCCGTGCCGAACTTGATAGCGGCACTGGTGGAGATCATGGTACAGTTATCCACTACAATATTTTCGCAGGGACCATATTCCATGGCAGCCGCCGTATTCTTAAATACAATACAGTCATCTGCGCATTCAATATGACAGTTGGAGATTCTCACATTACTGCAGTGATCCGGATCAATGCCATCGCAGTTAGCCAGACGCAGATTATTAATAATACGGATTCCCTCAATCAATACTTCCTTACATCCCACCAGATGAGTGGTCCAGAATGCACTGCCGGTCAGGGTTACCTGCTGGATGGTCAGATGCCTTACATTTTCCAGGAACAGCAAAGGTACTCTTGGATAAAAATATCCGTCAATATGCCATTTGGTCACTTTTCCATAGAATATCTTCTCGTTGCCGTCAATCTTGCCAAATCCGGTGATGGCCACATTTTCGGCATCCTTGCTGTATACAAAATTCAGCGTCGGTTTTCCATTGTAATCACAGGCATTGTAGGTCGGAGTATCTACCTTACTGATCTGTGGCGTTCCCACTTTCAACATATCGAAATCTTCCAGATGGTCACTGGCTTTCAGGACAGCCCCCATCTCCAGATGAAATTCCACATTTGATTTCAGAAAAATGGTTCCGCTCCGGAAGACATGTCCTCCCTGTAACAGGACCTTACCGCCGCCAGCCTGGCTGCAGGCATCAATCGCCTTCTGGATGGCTGCAGCGTCATTCGTCACGCCATCACCTTTTGCACCGTATTCCAATACATCGTATATCATCTCTCTGCTCCTCTCTTAGCCCTTCAGGCCGGAAGTTGAAATTCCTTCTACCAGATATCTCTGCAGGCAGAAGAAGATCAATACTGCAGGCAGAATAGACAAGGTTGCCATAGCGAACATAGCACCGTAGTCGGAAGAAGAACTGGGGTCACAGAACATTTTCAGTGCCAGGCTGACAGGATATTTCTCTGTCTTGTTGACATACAATAATGCTCCAAGGAAATCATCCCATCTCCACATAAAGGAGAAGATACATCCGGTGATCATGGTAGGAACCATCAGCGGGAAGATGATCTTGGTGAAAATAGTATAATAGGAGCAGCCATCAATCTTTGCTGCCTCATCCAGTTCTCTGGGAATGCCTTCAATAAAGTTTGTCATCATATAAACGAAGAAACCCTGAATAGCAAAGCAATAAGGCACGATCAGCGGCAGATTGGTTCCAACCCAGTTCAGCTTCTGATACCAGAGATACTGAGGGATCATCAGCACCTGTGCGGGCAGCATCATAGATGCCAGCATTGCTGCGAAGAGAAGCTTTCTGCCGGGGAATTTGCATCTGGCAAATCCATAGGCTACCACAGAGGAAGAAAGTACGGTTCCAATGGTGGCGGTAATGGAGATAAACAGAGAGTTTTTGAAGAAGGTTCCAAAACCTACCTTTGCAAAACCCTTCCAGCCGTTTACATAGTTCTGTAATGTGAATTTTTCCGGGATCAGGCTGGTGGCTGTGGTAAAGATGGTGTTCGTATCCTTAAAGGAACTCATTACCATCCATACCAGCGGATAGATCATTACCAGTCCGAAGGCACATACTAAAATGTGATATATAATATTGCTGATTGTCTTTTTTCTTTTCATAATAACACCCACTTACGCGTTGCGGCGTACCTTTCCGATTCTATAAACCGCCATCGTATACCCACAGTTTTTTGGTTGCAAACAGGATCCATGTAATAAATGCGATCAATGCCAGCATGATCCATGCCAGTGCTGCGCCGTAACCGGTACTTCCGAAGAGGAAGGACTGCTGGTACATATATACCGTGTAGAACAGAGTAGAGTTCATGGGTTTACCCTGTGTGATGATCAGGCACTGTGTAAATGCCAGAAAACCGTTGATCATCTGCATTACCAGGTTAAAATGGATCGTGGGAGTCAGAAGCTTCAGTGTGATCTTCCAGAACTGCTGCCATCCGTTGGCACCATCCACTCTTGCCGCTTCATAGAGGCTGACAGGAATCTGCTTCAATGCAGACAGGAAGATCAGCATGGAAGAACCGAACTGCCATACCGCCAGAATGATCAGAGTCCAGATTGCTGTTCTGGTATCACCCAGCCATGCTACCGGCTCTTTCATTCCGAACACCATCAAAAGTTTATTTACAAGTCCGTCTACCGCAAACAGTCTCTTCCAGAGGATTGCTACTGCTACAGATCCGCCGATGATGGAAGGCAGATAATACAGTGCACGGTAAACGCCTGTCATTTTCGTACTCTTAAATAAAAGCAGTGCAACGATCAATGCGAAGATCAGTCGTAACGGAACCGAAATGATGGCAAATTTGAAAGTTACCACCAGAGACTGATAAAACGTTGCATCAGAAAACATTCTCTTAAAATTCGCCCATCCGGTAAATGTAGGGGGCTGTAAAATATTGTAATCGCAGAAGGAATAGTAAAGCGATATACACATGGGAATAATCATAAACGCCAGAAATCCAACGATAAATGGCATAGTACATACGATACCTGCAGCCTTTTCCGTATTCAGCTTCTGACGGATAGTCATGTGCTTTGTTGTCTTCATAACGTTACCTCCGTTGCTGCAGCATTCATAGAAGCAGCCTTTTTTCAGAATGGGTACTGCGGATGCTTCCACAGTACCCATTTTGTCATTCTAAAAAATGTTGTAAGATTGTTATTACTTATGTAAGTTCAGACAGCTTATCTGGACATGATCTGGTTGCCCATCTTGAACAGATCTTCTGCTGCCTCCTGTGCGGTCATCTGACCATAGAGGATCTTATCAACCAGCTGGTTGTAGTAATCATATACTTCATTTGCTCCATCAGGGATCGCAGGGCTGATAGCGGAGCAGTTGGGAGTTACTACGTCATTTACATACTTGGTAACCACCTGTGCAGTCTCATCCTGCAGAGGAGCGATGGCGGATGCTACTACGGAAGAAGCAGGCACACCTCTCTCACCAAGAAGGATCTTGTTAGCATCTTCAGAGTTCAACAGATAGTTTACAACCTTAACAGCTTCTGCCTCATTCTCGCCGGCATCTCTGGATACTGCAAAGAACTGGCTGGGCTTTAAGAAGTTAGACTTCTGAGGGTTCTCGGAAGGCCATGTGGTGATGCCGATCTCCATGCCTTCGGGAGCGGCCGCTACCATAGCAGACAGCTGGTTGGACCAGAAGAATCCGCACCAGGACTGGGTTGCTTCGGAGGAGAAGTATACCAGAGGACTCTGCTCTACAGAGTTGGAAGTCAGTTCAGCGTGAACATCTGCGCCGATGATCCATCCGTCCTTGACACCATCTTCATAAATCTGGAAGCCCGGTACCAGACTTGCTGCATCTGTTACATTGAGGGAATCCTCATTGAACAGCTTCACCACATCATGAGAACGCATTGCATAGGGCAGATAGTTGTCACCTGCACTGTAAGGAAGATCAGTCTTAACACCGGACTTCTCATAAACCTCACGTGCCACTGCCTCGAACTCATCAATTGTCATGTTATCTTTTACAGTGATTCCCAGGCTGTCCAGCAAGGTCTTGTTGTAGAACAGGGAAGGTGCATTCATTCCTGCACAGACTGCATATAACTTACCGTCAATGGAACCCGCATCCAGAATACCCTGAGATACATTAGATACATCCAGCGTACCATCTTCTACATAAGGTGTCAGGTCTACCAGCAGATCTGCTGCTACATACTGTGCCAGATAGGAATAGTCCATCTGCAGGCACTCGGGAAGGGAATTACCTGCTGCCAGGGTGGACAACTTGGTCCAGTAATCATTCCACTCTGCAGGCTGCGTATCAAAGGTTACACCGGGATTCTGCTCAGAATACAGATCCAGGGCTGCCTGAGTACGTTCATTTCTGGTCTGATTGCCCCACCAGGTAAATGTCATGGCAACGTCACCTGCTGCACTTCCGCTGTTGTCAGCAGTCGTTGCTGCGGTATTACCGCTGTCGGTGGAAACGGTAGCTGCGGGTTCATTGGAAGAACCACATGCAGTCAGTCCGACGATCATGGCGGATGCCATTAACAGGGATAAAACTCTCTTTTTCATTAATATAACCCTCCTTTTGGTATCGAAAGGTAAATCCGCTATGGATTTACTTCTTTTTGATGTTCTAATTATAACAATTCTTACTTTTCTCAGGAATATACTTTTCCGTCTATTTGCACTAAAAAACCGATATCATTATTGAAAACATGTACATGTTGTGTATATAATCAATAAAGAACTGATGGAGGTTTGTATATCATGTCATTTTTTAATAAAGATATCTCGAGAAAAATAGCAAATCAGAAGTTAGAAACCAAGTTACTGCTCTCTACCATAGGGATTGACCTTCTCTTTCTGTTCTTTTTCCTGGTAGCTGCCTTTTCCATTATTACATCGCGTTATCATAAGCTGCTGTATCAGTCCATGCAGTCTTCCTCGTCGTTAGTCTCCTATGAATTTACTAACCGGCTGGAGGATCTGGTGACCATGACCAATATCGTCCGTTCAGATTCTACAGTCCAGTCAACACTGGATGAAATCTACCAGCCCCAGGAAGACTATGCCGTACATTATTACTCTGATATTTATTCTGCTTTACAGAAGCACTACCTGGAATACCGCCAGCCCTACCTGAAAATGGCTGCAATTTCCTGCCCCAGATTCATCACTTATACCAATGAAAATATTGCCTGTCGGCCGGATGCGGATCTGACTAAAGAACTGATAGCTCTGGCAGAGGCCGGGGAAGGCTCCCCGGTATGGGTAACTTCCCATGCGGAAGACCACGGTATATTTCTTGTACGGGAGATCAAAAAGATCAAGAACTTACGACTGGATAATCTCGGAACATTGATCATCAATGTAAATCTGGGAGATCTGGTAACGGAAATGTCCAAGATCAGCAATGAATATAAAGATTCCTACTGGATCATCTATGAGAAAGACCAGCTGCTGTTCTCTTCTCCGGAATTGGATACAGAGGAAGTTCAGAAAATCAATGATAAAATCAAAAGTTATGCTGTTGTCACCCTGAATGGCAGAAAATATTTTGCCATCCGCGGCACCATGGACATCAACGAATGGAATTATCTGCATCTGATCTCTTATGACGAAGTGGCAAAATCCCAGCAGATGACCGCATTTCTATATGTACTGATGCTTTCCTGCGGTTTCCTGTGTTCCATTCTGATGGTTCACGTAATCGTACGCAAGATCACCAGGCATTTTGATCTGCTGCTCTATCGCATGCAGCAATTCGGTGAAGATTCCACCGTACTGGCAGAGATTCCTTATGATTATAATGATCGTACCGATGAGATTGGTATTCTGCACAGGCAATTTACACATATGGCAGAGCGGATCCAGACACTGGTTGTTGAAAATTACCGTCAACAGCTGCTGGCTAAAGATGCGCAGTTAAAAAGTCTGGAATCCCAGATGAATCCGCATTTTCTGTATAACACGCTGGATGCCATCAACTGGCGGGCCAAGGCCATCGGAGAGCCGGAAATATCACAGATTGCAGACTCCCTGGGTCATTTCCTGCGGATGACGCTGAACAAAAAAGAACGCTTTACGTTGAAGCAGGAACTTGATATTATACATTATTATATGACGATACAGCAGCTTCGTTTTGACAACCGTCTGAATTTTACGGAAAGCATTCCGGATGCTTGTCTGGATGCACAGGTTCCCAAACTTTCCATTCAGCCGTTGTTGGAAAATGCCGTACACTATGCACTGGAGCAGATCACGGATGAATGTATCATCAATCTCACCTGTGTGTATTCCCAGGGGCTGATACAGATTTATGTGAAAAACAGCGGATCTGAATTCCCCGATGATTTATTGGAGAATCTCCGGACACATAAGATTCAGGAACAGGGTCTGGGCATTGCGTTGTTAAATATTGAAGAACGCATCCAGCTGATGTTCGGCCAGCAATACGGGCTGCACTTCTATAACGAAAATGATTTTGCTGTAGTAAAAATGGAGATACCTTATGTTAAAGATGATTATCGTGGATGATGAGAAGATCATACGTGAAACGATCCATTCCCTGATCGACTGGAATTCTCTGGGAATTGATGTGGCTGCTGTCTGCAAAGACGGTATTGAAGCCTTTGACTGTATTCTGGATGAATATCCGGATATCGTCATGACCGATATTAAGATGCCCGGCTTATCCGGACTGGATCTGATTGAAAAGGTTCGTGCTGCCCAGTTGAACACAGAGTTTATCATCCTCTCAGGATATGGTGAATTTGAATTTGCACGGACCGCCATGCGCTATGGCGTGAAACACTATCTGTTAAAGCCTTCCAATGAAACAGAGATCACGCAGGTCATCGTATCCTGTGTGGAAACCTGTAAAAGCAAGACTGCTTCCCGGGTAGATTCCCTGCTGACACAGCTGTTCCTCACGGAAATGCCACCGGAAAAACTTTTGCAGAGAAGATTTTTCACAGAATTATCCGGGGAACAGGATGTGGATCTGGTCAAGACCCAGATGATCCGTCTGGTAATGGAGGCCTCCAAGAAGGAATATTACCCTCTCAGCAAACTGCAGACCACAGACAGTCTCATGGCAGTCAACGTCTGTGTCACCATGAATGACCTGATTCCATCTGCGGAGCAGATCATGACCTCGATCTTCTCTGTGGAACCGCAGCACAAATACACGGACTGTGTGGAAAAGGTCATAAAGTACATCGGAGAGCATCTGAGTGACAGCAACCTGTCACTGAAATGGATCTCGGAAAATTATCTTTTTATGAATCCGGATTATGTCAGCAAAATGTTCGTCAAACAGACCGGCAGCAATTTTTCTGCTTATGTGACGGAACTCCGGATCCAGGAAGCAAAAAAGCTTTTATTAGAACACTCCGAGGAATCTCCCTACGCAGTGGCTGAGATGGTCGGTTTCGGTAATAATCCGCAGTATTTCAGCCAGATCTTCAAGAAATATACGAAGCTGTCACCGAAGGATTATGTGAAGTCAATGCTGGAACCGTAAGACCGCAGCTATTGCAGCTATTCAGAACCCCATTCGCAAAATAGGCCGTTGTTCATATTTTGTTTACAAATCCTTCAAGGAATCTTCAATTCCATAACACGTTTTGGACATTTCTGTTTCATATACTATAACCATAGAAACAAACAAAACAAAAACTTAAGCACACAACAGTTTCTTGTTTAAAAAACTTTTTCATAATAAATGCCAAGGATCCTGATCCTTGGCATCCTCCCTTTCTAGGGGTTTTTTCAACTATCGCAGAGCAATGCGGATAGTTATTTTTTATCTTGTTCTATATGTAAGTAACTTTATCCCTGTAAATCATTCCTCATATAAAAAATCAAATTATTAACATGATGTACTATGTCTTCTTTTACAACGCCTAAATTGCAATAATACTCATTATGTAAGGCAACTGAAAGCTCTACATAACTATTCCACACTCTCGCAGATGCAAACAATCTCAACAAGTTTTTCTTCCCACTTTTATCAAATTCTTCTAGTTTTTTATGTAGCTCTCCCATTTCTTGCAAGTACTCTTTGTGTCGCTTTATTCTATACTCCCAATTACTAATCTCTATTTCTACTTCATGCATTTCGTTGTATGTATGCTGGCTCTCTTGCATTATTTTTAGTCGGTCCTCTGCATCATGCAATTTCATTTCCATAATTACAATTTTGTTTTCCGCAGTTCCACCCAATTGACAATCCTGTAAATAATCAGACTGCGTTATACATGTATCTATAATAGGTAATATGCTCGCCAATTCATAATATATCTGTTTTCTTTCTTCAAAATATTTTTCTTTTTTAACATTTTTCAATGCCCAAAGGGACCCTAAATAGGCTGCTATAAATGTTCCAGCCACCGATATTAGCTCTATGATATAATTCTCCATCTCTTATCCTTTCTGGAAATTTTTTATCGTCGCATCAATATATGTTGTACCCTCTACTTTTTCAAGGCACAAGTCTCATTTCTATAACATCTATAACATAATAACTCTATTTTTCTTAGTTGCTATAATCTTTTCCTGCTTATCTATGTAAATGTCTACTCCATCTTCTCCAATTTTCTCAACAAAAAAAGTTTTGGGAATGTAATATCCCAATGTCTCATCTTTCTTTATTCCAAGATGTATAATTGCATTTTCATCCTTTGTATAAAACAAAATATCGCAGTCGATTTTTGTTGGAGGACTTACATTTTCATTTTTAAAATTAACTGCAACCGGATTTTCTAAAATATCCGGCATGAGATAGAAATAAACAAATTTTGCCTTTATGCTTTTAAATTTGCTCTTATTCATCCTTTTCAGATCATTAAAACAAAGACCTGTATTCTGTATATAATCCCAGCCGCCTTGTCCCTTGTAATGGTGTATTTCTTTCTTCGAAACTGAATATTTTACAATCGATTCAATTCCTAACAAATGACAGAAGTTTTCTTCATCAAAAGTTTTTTTGAAACTGAATACTTCACAATGGATTCAATTCCCAGTAGATGACAAAAGTTTTCTTCATCGAACCTTAATTGAATAGAACTCTGCTTCTCATTTTCTGTTATATCATATTGATAAATGAACGGATTTAAAAATTTTCTATAGTAGTCTTGCAAAACATCCAGGTCAATATCGTTAATTTTGGGTTTTATTAAAAGACCACACAATTCTTCGGCTTTGTACAAATTAATCTCCTTTTACAAAAAAGACTCTGAATCTCTTCAGA
>ERZ779890.5413-NODE-5413-length-10011-cov-4.338389_pt1 | contig 10011 bp, 10 predicted proteins | sample MGYA00511553_ERZ779890 | MGnify/ENA primary metagenome ERZ779890 (study PRJEB29588, sample SAMEA2152064) | human gut metagenome | biome: human gut; feature: human-associated habitat; material: faeces | place: Denmark | collected 2008/2010 ...
GAAGAATTTCGGCAGCCATAGCAGCAGAGTGAGTCATACCGGAACATCCGATAGTCTCCACCAAAGCTTCCTGGATAACGCCTTCTTTAACGTTCAGTGTCAGTTTGCAAGCACCCTGTTGAGGAGCACACCAACCGATACCGTGTGTCAAACCTGAAATATCAACGATTTCTTTTGATTTTACCCATTTGCCTTCTTCGGGTATGGGAGCCGGTCCGTGGTTAGGACCCTTCTTTACAACACACATGTGTTCCACTTCGTGTGAATAAGTCATAATTAGCTCTTTTTTAAGTTATAATTAAAAAAAACGTAGTTCTATGTTTTATTAAACGGTCACAAAGGTAGTCGTTTTCTTGCTTTCTGCCAACCGTCTGATTTGACTTTTTTATTAAAAATTAGTAATATAGGATGCTGATTTGGCATATTGCAATCTCTACATTACAATACAATTGCTGCTTTAAGACGATTGTTTTCAATTCGTGTTTCTTTGAATGTTGTGACACCCTGTCACCATACTTGTATAACTTTGCTTACGCGCGCGCAGGAAGAATTTTTTTATATGGATGTTTGATGCGTGCATGTTTCGCGGGCGCGTGAGAAGAGAAGTTGTTCAAGTGTGGTGACAGGGTGTCAAGGAATGCTTTTTGTAGAGTAGAGGTTTGGATTTCCAGCATAGAGGTTTAGCGATCTAACATAGAGGTTTAGCGACGTAAAGTTGGACTTTACAATCTCAGGGTTGAGGCTGTGCGATTGTTGTATTGCTGTGCCATTGTTTTTGGTGCTTTCTTTTCTCACTTTCTCTTTTAATTCTTTATCTTTGCCGGTGCATAGTAAAAAAATAATAGAGAACAAAATTATGGTAGAAGTGGTGGATAGTGCTTTGCAGCAAGCTGCAGGTGAGGGAATGGATGCTTTCATCCAAGTATTTACGGATGCATATGAAGAGTTGACGGGTGGCGAGCTGACTGCTGAAACAATGCCTTTGCTCACCGGTGAACAACATTCGTTGTTGGCGTATCAGATATTTCGTGACGAACTCATGGAAGGTGGCTTTTGCCAGTTGATACAGAATGGATATGGCGGTTACATCTTTGCCAATCCGTTTGCCAAAGTGATGCGTTTGTGGGGAGTGGGTGATTTAAGCAAACTGGTGTATGCCGCCAAGAAGATATATGACGCCCATCGTGAAGACTTGGAACGTGAGCGTACTGATGATGAATTTATGGCTATGTACGAGCAGTATGAGGTGTTTGATGCACTGGAGGATGAGTTTTTGGAAAAAGAGGAGGAATATACAGCGTTGGTTGCCAGTTATGTAGATGAACATTTGGACTTATTTGCAAAAATAATAAAGTAACGGTTGCAGTATTTTTTAAGTTTCTGCATTTACATTATGTGAATTGAAATTTATATCTTTGCGAACTCTAAAAAATAATGTTTATGAAACAATTGAAATTCTTGATGATTGTATTTACCCTGATGATGGGTGTTTCTTTTACTTCGTGTATGGGGGAGAGTGATCCTACGGTTAGTCCGGTGGCTACACTAAAAGTCGTTTCCGCTTATCCTTATACATTTCAATATCCTAATGACGGCTTGAAAATTGTAGCTTCAAATACCAGCGAATTGTTAACTGATAATTCAGTGAATTTAGGATTGGGAGATATTATTTTTCTTCAGTATACTTATAATTCCGAAGAACAGCCTTTGACGAGCGAAACTAAAGAAATAACGGCAAAAGTAACTATTGGACATAATTGCACCTCAGGTAATACTAGTATAGGAGTACCGGTTGAAAATAATGGTGCCGGTGAACCTTATGAGAATGCTACGATAGTGGAGCTGTTGCCTGCCGGTCAGGGAACAATGTATTATGATAAGAATACTTTGTTGCTTGGTGTTACTTTCTATGGAGAAAAATCCCCATATAAGCATGATCTCGCGTTGATATATGGTGACGATAATCACAGCGCAGGCGATGCCGGTAAAGATGAAGAAGGGATTATGAAGCTATATCTTCGTCATGTAAATAATGAGGAGAAACCGACAGAGCGATTCAGCATGTATAGAGCTTTTGATTTGAGCCAGTTCCTTGCAGCTTTTGGTGAAACTCCTACCAAGATTAGGATTTATGCCAATGAAACGGATAAGAACGGATCTTATAGTTTGGAAGATGCGAAGAAAGAACTTCAATATGAAGAAATAGATTACAAAAGTATTTTTGAAAAAAAATAATAGTTGAACTATAAAGAATTATTTCATATAGCAATGCAGATGATTTCCTCTCCGGCACGTGCCTGGGAGGAAATTCGTTTGGAAGAGGATAGACGAAAGGTGTTTACAGCTTTTGTCTATCCTATGATTGGTTTATGCGGGCTGTCGGTCTTTATCGGTTCTTTGATAGCGAAAGGGTGGGGTGGTCCGCAAAGCTTTCAATATGCCATGACACAATGCTGTGCTGTGGCGGTGTCTTTGTTTGGAGGATATTTTCTGGCAGCCTATCTCATCAATGGGTTGCGTGTCCGTATGTTTGCTATGGACAACGATATTCCTTTGACGCAACAGTTTGCCGGCTATGCGCTGGTAGTGCCTTTTTTGCTGAAAATTATTATCGGTATATTGCCTGATTTCAGCATAATAGCTCTGTTGCTTCAATTCTATATCGTATATGTAGTGTGGGAAGGAAGTGCTATTTTGATGAAAATAGCGGAAAAAGACCGTTTGAGGTTCACCATTCTTTCTTCTATTTTGTTAATAGCTTGTCCGGCAGTGATAGAATTCATATTCAATAAGCTGACGGTAGTGCTGAACTGATTGATTTTATGAAACAAGCTCCTGTAAATATTAAAAATAAGCGTGCCACATTCGATTATGAATTGGTAGATACCTATACTGCGGGCATTGTGCTCACCGGTACGGAGATCAAGTCCATCCGTCTGGGAAAAGCAAGTCTGGTGGACACGTTCTGCTACTTTGCCAATGGTGAACTGTGGGTGAAGAACATGCATATTGCCGAGTATTTTTATGGCTCGTACAATAACCATAATGCACGCAGGGAGCGTAAACTTCTGTTGACTAAAAAAGAGCTGGATAAGCTGCAGCGCGGTTCGAAAGATCCCGGATTCACGATGATTCCCGTCCGTCTGTTCATCAATGAAAAAGGGCTGGCAAAGGTAGTGGTCGCTTTGGCAAAGGGTAAAAAGCAATATGACAAGCGTGAGGCTTTGAAAGAAAAAGATGATAAGCGCGATATGGCGCGTATGTTCAAGAGGTGAGTTTAATGTACCGCATTACCACATTATATTTATGAGTAGACTTGAAGGTTTGGTGCGTGAGCGCATCCTTATCCTGGACGGTGCTATGGGCACCATGATACAACAGTACAACTTGACGGAAGAAGACTTCCGCGGAGAACGTTTTGCACAAATTCCCGGACAACTGAAAGGTAATAATGACATACTCTGTCTGACACGTCCGGATGTGATACGGGATATTCACCGTAAATATCTTGCGGCAGGTGCAGACATCATCGAAACCAATACCTTCAGTTCTACAAGCGTCAGCATGGCCGATTATCACGTGCAGAACTATGTTCGTGAGATTAATCTTGCCGCTGTGAAACTGGCGCGTGAGGTTGCTGATGAATTCACTGCCTTAACCCCTGATAAACCGCGGTTTGTAGCAGGCTCTGTCGGTCCCACCAATAAGACCTGCTCCATGAGTCCGGATGTCAACAATCCGGCTTTTCGTGCACTGACTTACGACGAACTGGTCATAGCCTATCGCGAACAGATGGAAGCGATGCTCGAAGCCGGTGTAGATGCGTTGCTGATTGAAACCATTTTTGATACGTTGAATGCGAAAGCGGCCATATATGCCGCGAAGCAGGCAATGAATGTTGCCGGTATCCGGGTTCCGTTGATGCTGTCCGTAACGGTGTCCGATATAGCCGGGCGTACTTTGTCCGGACAGACACTGGATGCATTTCTGGCTTCAGTGCAACATGCGGATATCTTTTCCATAGGGCTCAACTGCTCTTTCGGAGCCCGCCAGTTGAAGCCTTTTCTCGAACAACTTGCCGCCCGCGCACCTTATTATGTCAGTGCCTACCCCAATGCGGGCCTGCCCAACAGTCTTGGCACGTACGATCAGACTCCTGCTGAAATGGCGGCTGAGATTAAAGAATATATCCATGAGGGATTAGTAAATATAGTAGGCGGTTGTTGCGGCACGACCGATGAATATATTGCTGCCTATTCATCTTTAATAGACGGAGTTGTACCACGTATACCGGTTGGTAAGCCCGATTGTCTCTGGCTCTCCGGTCTGGAGCTGTTGGAGGTGAGGCCGGAGAATAATTTTGTCAATGTGGGTGAGCGTTGCAATGTTGCCGGTTCACGTAAGTTTCTGCGTTTAATCAATGAGAAGAAATATGACGAAGCGCTAAGTATTGCCCGCCAGCAGGTGGAAGACGGTGCACAGGTCATTGACATAAATATGGATGACGGACTGCTGGATGCGGAACAGGAAATGACAACCTTCCTTCACCTGATAGCTTCCGAGCCTGAAATCGCTCGTGTTCCCGTAATGATAGACTCCTCCAAATGGGATGTGATAGTTGCAGGACTGAAATGTGTGCAAGGCAAGTCTATTGTCAATTCCATTTCCTTGAAGGAAGGAGAAGAAACGTTTCTTGAGCATGCCCGCACTGTGAAGGAGTATGGTGCTGCTGCAATAGTGATGGCTTTTGACGAACGGGGGCAGGCAGATACTTACGAACGTAGAATCGAGGTATGCGAACGTGCTTATCGTTTGTTGGTGGACAAAGTCGGCTTTAACCCACATGACATCATTTTTGATCCGAATGTGCTTGCAGTGGCTACGGGTATGGACGAGCATAATAATTATGCGGTAGACTTTATTCGCGCCACCGGTTGGATACGTAAGAATCTGCCCGGTGCTCATGTCAGTGGCGGGGTCAGTAATCTATCGTTCTCATTTCGAGGCAATAACTATATTCGTGAAGCGATGCATGCGGTGTTTCTGTATCATGCTATTCGTGAGGGAATGGATATGGGCATTGTGAATCCTGCAACTTCCGTACTTTATACAGATATACCGGCCGATATTTTGGAACGCATAGAAGATGTTGTTCTTAATCGTCGTGCAGATGCTGCGGAGCGATTGATTGAAACGGCCGAAAGGTTGAAAGCGGAAGCGGATGCCGCTAAAGTTTCCGCTTCAAACGGTGACTCCCTGCTTTCGGCTTCCGGTTCCCGGTTCCAATGGCGGGAAGGTGCGGTGGAGGAACGCTTGAAGTATGCTCTGACAAAAGGTGTTGGTGATTATCTGGAAGAAGACCTTGCCGAGGCTTTAAATGCTTATCCGAAAGCTGTGGATATTATTGAAGGTCCGTTGATGGCGGGAATGAATCACGTTGGCGATCTGTTCGGTGCGGGCAAGATGTTTCTTCCACAAGTTGTTAAGACGGCGCGTACTATGAAGAAAGCGGTGGCTATCCTTCAGCCGGTTATTGAATCGGAGAAGCAAGCGGGGGCCGCTTCTGCCGGTAAAGTGCTGCTTGCTACGGTGAAAGGAGATGTACACGATATCGGAAAGAATATTGTTGCCGTAGTGATGGCTTGCAACGGATATGAGATAATCGATCTGGGCGTAATGGTTCCTGCCGAAACGATTGTGCAGCGTGCCATAGAAGAAAAGGCCGATATGATTGGGCTGAGCGGACTCATCACTCCTTCACTGGACGAAATGGTGCACGTTGCCATGGAACTGGAAAAAGCGGGGCTTGACATTCCGTTGTTGATTGGCGGAGCCACTACGTCTCCGTTACATACGGCGTTAAAGATTGCTCCGGTCTATCATGCTCCGGTTGTTCATCTGAAAGATGCTTCGCAGAATGCATCAATAGCAGCCCGCCTGATGAATCCTAATCAAAAGGAAGAATTAGCGAAGAATCTTTTTACCGAATATCAGCGGTTGCGCGAGAAAAATCAGGAGAGGCAGGTCGAGACGGTATCTCTTGAAGAGGCAAAAGCTAATCGATTGAAATTGTTTTAAGATTTTCATCACAGAGAGGACAGCATTTTTTATGCCTCCTTATGTCCTCCTTAATGAATCAGCTTTTAATCTTTTTCTTATATTGCTCAAATCTTGCCGTAATATCCCGTACGAAGTTATACGTCTCTATGCCGCGGAAATAACCGTTCTTGCAGACCGGGTCGGTGAAGTATTCCTCATTGCTTTTCAGTAGGATGAAGTTTTCTACATTGTCTCGCCAGACGTATTTGTTTTTCCCGTATTTCTCCGCCAATGCCATGGCGTCGAGCACATGTCCGATGCCGGAATTATAGGATGCCAATACGAAGTTGATCCGTTCGTCTGGAGGTATTGCGGAGAAGCTCCTGGCAGTGGCGGCAATGTATTTGGTTGCGGCTTTGATGCTCTCTTCCGGGTTTTGTTCTTTTCCGGGGGGCATTCCCATGGCGCGGGCTGTGGCAGGCATTAGTTGCATCAATCCCTTAGCACCTGCCCATGAAACAGCTGTGGTGTCGAAGTTGGACTCAGTATAGGCCAAAGAGGCCAGCAGTCGCCAGTCCCAATCTATTTCGGGGGCATACTTTTTAAAAAGGTGGTCGAAGTGTGATATTTTTCCTTCCCGCAGAGACAGGATAGGAGAATGAGGAATGGCCTTGCTGATTTCAAAATATCGTTTCATACTTGCTGTGTAAGCAGGAGAGGTCATGTTGTCTTTATGCCATTTGTTGGCGGCTTCCGCCAGTTGCGGGCAATCGTTGCGTACAGCCCACGAAGCCCGTTGGTCGAAGCTGATGGACAGCCCGATATTCAGGTTGGAATAATAGGTGGTATTCAGCCGGGCTATATCATTGTCTGCTACGGTATAGGAAATCTTACCCTGCGAGACTTGCATGATCAGGTCTTCTATTGTGATGCTGTCATTGCTCACCTTATGAATGTGGATGCCTCCTCCCAATTCCTTGTCCAAATTGACAAGCCGTTCATAATACTTTCCGGGTTTTACGTACACATCTTTGCCAATGAGTTCCGTTACGTCTTTCAGTGGTTTGATGCCCCTGCCGGCGCGCTGTACGATGACTTGATGCGTAATCACTTCCTCGCCGCAATAAATCAGGCTGTCTTTCCACTCTTTCGTTATGGGTAAGTTATAGGCTATGAGATCTCCCTCACCGGCAAGGAGCTTGCTGATAAGGTCGCGTACGCTTCCGGCAACCTTGATCTTCAATTTGACACCGAGGCTTTGGGCGAACTGCTCACTCAATTCATATTGAAATCCCATGTCCTGCCCGCGATAGATAAAATAGGATGTAGAGCTGTATAAAGTCAGCACTACCAGTTCACCACTGTCCTTTATCTGCTGCAAATCGGTGCTCTTTTCCTGCTTATGGGCGGAGTTACGATCGCCGCGGCATCCCATGACACTGCAAAGCAATACTATTGCAATGAGCAACTGGCAGTGAAAAACCGGCAGTTTGCGTGTGGCAGGGGAGGTGCTGTCGGGCATACTATACGGAATTGAGTTACTTATAAGTGCTTTTTGATGTACATCGTCAGAATATCAATTGCCACTTGGTTGTTTCCACCCTCCGGCACGATGAGATCGGCGTATCGTTTGCAAGGCTCTATGAATTGCAGATGCATCGGCTTCAGGATGCGGGTATAACGCTCCATTACGGCTTCAGCGGTACGGCCGCGCTCTATGACATCACGTTGGATGACACGAATAAGACGTTCGTCGGGATCTGCGTCGACAAATATTCTAAGATCCATCATGCCGCGCAGCTTTTTGTCGCATAGGGCAAGGATGCCTTCAATGATGATGACTTCCCGCGGTTCGATGTGGATTGTTTCGGGCTGGCGGGTGCAAGTCAGATAGGAATAAGTGGGCTGTTCGATGCTCTTACCTTCGCGCAGCATGGATACGTGTTTGGACAGAAGTCCCCAGTCGAAGGCGTCCGGGTGGTCGAAATTAATGTTCTGCCGTTCTTCTACGGGTACATGGCTGCTGTCTTTGTAGTAGGAGTCCTGAGGTAATAGAACCACTTCACCTGCCGGCAGACTTTCAATGATTTTACGTACGACGGTGGTCTTTCCCGAGCCGGTTCCGCCTGCAATTCCTATTATTAACATCCGTTTAAGTGTATATTTGAAACAAAACCAGTATTTTTGCAGTTGTTAAAACAGCCGCTTAGGCTGACAAATATAGTGATAAATCATTTAAATGGCAAAGTTATGGTAAAGCACATTGTATTATTTAAGTTAAAAGATGAGGCACCGGCTGACGAAAAGTTGGCTGCGATGAACAGTTTCAAGGCAGCTATCGAAGCGCTTCCGGCTAAAATATCCGTTATCCGCAAGATTGAAGTCGGATTGAACATCAATCCTGCCGAGGCTTGGAGCATCGCTCTTTACAGTGAGTTCGATACGTTGGATGACGTGAAATACTATGCTACCCATCCCGACCATGTAGCTGCCGGCAAGCTTATCGCAGCTGTGAAAGAGAGCCGTGCCTGCGTGGACTACGAGATAATTGAAAATTAAAAATTAAATCAGAGAACATGAAGAAATTACTGTTCCCTTTCGTTCTGTTGCTCTTCGCTGTGGCGATGCAGGCACAGATACAAGACCCCGTCAAGTTCAATTCCGAACTGAAGATTTTGGCTGCCGATGAAGCGGAGGTCGTTTTTACGGCTGCTATTGACAAGGGCTGGCATGTCTATTCCACCGACTTGGGCGATGGAGGGCCTATCTCGGCGAATTTCAATGTGGAGAAAATATTCGGAGCGGAAGTGGTTGGCAAACTGAAGCCCGTAGGCAAGGAAATCTCTACTTTCGATAAGTTGTTCGAAATGAAGGTGCGCTATTTTGAGAATACGGCGCAATTTGTGCAGAAGCTGAAGTTGACGGGTGGCGCTTATCAGATAGAAGGCTATCTGGAATATGGCGCTTGCAACGATGAAAACTGCCTGCCGCCCACACAAGTTCCTTTCAAGTTCTCCGGCAAGGCAGAAGGGGCTGCCAAAGAAGCTGCCGCCGCTGCCGCTGAAACGAAAGCCGAAGAACAGCCCGCAAAGCAGGAGACTGTCTCCGGCACGGCTCCCGTGGCTGCCATCGGCGGTGCGGACGGGCCGACCGCGCTCGTGGCCGGTTCCGGGCCGGAGGGCAGCCGCGGTGTCTGCTCCGCCCTGCACTTTGAACCGGTGCAGGATGACGTGGAATGGTGTGTAGAGTTTTTGACCCAGCCGTTTGCGGGCGCGGTGATCCCGCTGCTATAACGAGCCCCTGCCCGGTGAGCGCACCGGGCAGGGGTTTTTATTCCGGTTTGACGCGCCAGTAGCCCGTCGTGTCTCGTGCCAGCACCTCCACTTCTCCGCGGCCGACGAAGTCGCCATGGTCCGTCGCCCGGTTTTCGCCGCCGAACATCGTATTCGCGCCGACGGCAATATGAAATGTCCTCGCCATTTTCTCGTCCAGCAGCGTGTATCCGCACAGGTCGGTCACATTCGGGTTCATGCCGGGGCCCAGCTCGCAGACGATGCGGTTTTCCCGCGGCAGGCCCGCAAAGTGCGCCGCGACCGCCTCACAGCTGCTGCCGGTGATCTCGCCGTTCGTGATCTGCAGGGTCACGTCCGTGTATGCCTCGCCCTCCAGGGCGAGGCGCCCAGCGCGGCGACGGCGGCGGCAAACTGATCGGCGACGGTCTTGTCGGCGTTTTCGCCCCAGAAGTGGATCAAAATCAGCTCTCCGGCCGAAACGCCGCTTGCTTTTACGATTTTTGCTATGGTTTCGCGCGTCATACGCACACCTCCTCTGTGCCTGCGATTCCATCATGCTCTCATCGGAATGTCAAGTCTGATTTGATAAATATAAAAATAAATAATCAGAATCCACTTCGAGATAAATCATAACCACCGGCCGTGCCGGTGGTTTGCACTAGCCCCCTTGGGGCATGAC
>ERZ779890.5421-NODE-5421-length-9997-cov-2.673708_pt1 | contig 9997 bp, 13 predicted proteins | sample MGYA00511553_ERZ779890 | MGnify/ENA primary metagenome ERZ779890 (study PRJEB29588, sample SAMEA2152064) | human gut metagenome | biome: human gut; feature: human-associated habitat; material: faeces | place: Denmark | collected 2008/2010 ...
TAACCGCTGATTCTCGCTCCATGCTGGACGGCAAACCGTGGACGAAATGATAGTGTGGCATCCCGTTGTTCTGTCCGGCATATCCTGGCGCAACGATAAGAATGGCTTGCGGCAATAGGAATGTGTTTGATGAATGGGTATGAAATTGTCAAGGTCAAACCCATTCATCGCATAAACGAGGAACAGGTGAAGAGCTTTCCATTGCTCTTCACCTGTTTCCTCACTCAAACGCTAAATTGTAACCTCCCCGGACAGAAAATTTTTGAGTTTCTTCAATGCAGAAGAAATTGACTTCATCACAGCGGGGTGCTTACACCCCTCCATATCTGCAATTTGTTCGTATGTAAACTCCCCAAAATAGTACAGCACCAGACGGCGACGCTGTTTTTCAGGCAGTTGGGCGATTGCTCGGTGTAGCTTGTCCATCTCCATCTGCTGAGAAACGATTTCTTCCACGCTTTCCTGTGGTTTTGCGGCCCGTCTGCTCAGAGTGGCCTCTGTCATTTCGGATCGCTCATAGTGCCTGTCCACTTCGTTGAAAAAAGAAAGATCGTCCAGTTCAAACTCGTTGAACGCATCGAATAGGGTCTTGTCGATCTCCATCCAGCGTTTTACCTTGTTGCTGTCCGTAAATGCCAAAAAGTAGCGTGGGTGGGTAGTATTGATACCAGTGGTGTATATTTCATAAGGGTTTTCTTCATCCCTCCGGCGCTTGGGACGAGGGTCAATGTTTTTTGGATGACTGCCATCCATTGTTTTTTCCTCCATTCGTTCTGAATTTTTGAAAATTCAGAACGTGGAGGACTACGACAATGGGGTGGCGAGTTGCCGCAGCAGAAAAAAATAGCATCAAGGGAGTAATATCCCCTGACACTGATTTGAAAAAAAACCGCAGAATTGCCCCCAAACGAGAGCTTTCCTGCGGATTGAGACTGTTGGAAAGAGGTAAAAAAAATAGGGGAACGTTGATAAACGTAATTTCCCCACAGAATACCACGCTTGTTACAGAATACACGGGAATTTTGTAAAATTCCGTATAATTCGACGCACGAAAGCCCCGCAAAGATCAGGATGACCTTTGCGGGGCTTATACTTCGACAAGATATATACTTATTCCCGGCTATTTTAAACTTCTCATATTCATCCCCGTCTCTTTACAACGAAACGAGCATTAGAGGTGTTATCCGGTATTTTTCAATATGACGTTTGACTGATTGCCTCCACCTCTATCTCCCAATTATGTTACTCTACATTCAAAATTGCGACTTTGGCAAGAGCCGACTAGGACGTATTAGAAAAGCAAACGGACAGCCATTTGGAGTGTCTATCAATGCTTCTTGCTCACAAAAACTACTTCACTTCTTGATCCAGTCCTTGAAACAACTCCGAACTGAAAAATTCTTCTATTGAGATTCCAAGGCCATCACATAACTTTTTTATCGTTGTAACTGTGGCGCTGTGATTGCGCCCACTGACAATGTTATTCACCGTGGACTGCGTGACACCGCTCAAAAGGCACAACTTATTGATAGATAAATTGCGCTCACGGCATAAATCTAAGATTCTTGCCCTAACTGCCTCTCCAATGTCCACGGGTATCACCTCAATCCTATATTGAAGATACCCGATTGAACTTGAAATGATTCCCTCTTTTGAGTAAAAATAACTAAAAAGAGGTATCCCGCCTATTGGGGAACAGCTTTGCAGCCACAGCACCGGCCTAACATTACCGGCTTCTTGCCATGACCTCCAATAGCTTATCTAAAATTTCTTTTGTAGCCCAGAAATCAGCGTCAGGCAAATGGGAGAGGCGATCCGTAAGAAATTGGAGGGCGGCGCTCCGCTCCGCCTCACTATTACTGCTCTCAATACCAAACAAAATTGCATCAGCAGGCACGGACAGCAAAACACAGAGTTGTTTCAGCGTAGCCAGCGACACACCAACAGCGCCGCACTCAATGGCCGAAAGGTGCTTTACACCAAGGCCAATCAGTTCCGCAAGGCGTTCTTGCGTCAGCCCAGCATTTTCCCGTATTTGTTTTACATTTTGGCCGATTTCAAGATTGATTGGTTTTTTCTCTTTCATAGTAACACCACCTTTTTTTGTTAGTCTAACTAATGGTGGCATTGACTATAACCATCTACTTTTATTATAATATATAACAAATATGATAGTGAGTCTTGGAATGTGAGCAGGGGAAACGCCGATATGAAAATCTGGTTCTTCATCGGCCATTATAATAATTTTGACACCATGACAACCGAAGTGTAGTCATAAAAGCAAAAACGCCACCTAGCGGTGACGTTAATTCCCCATTCTACTATCTGACACCACGGGGCCTTTCACAGCACTTGTTGGAGACGGCGCGGAAACGCTCGGCCCGTGGCCTAATATGCGTGACACCCCATCTGGGGGCTATAAGTTGAAATCAACGACCCTAAAAACAATGTGTCGGCATTACACTATCTTAGCACACTTATTGGGGAAGATCATAGTTTGAAAATCTGATCTCAATCAAACTTCAAAAGTTGATACGGGGCAACATCTAAAGCATTTGCAATACGGTAAATAGCAACCATTGACATGGGATAAGGTGTTGAAGATTCAATGTGGCTAATTGTAGAATAACTTAAACCTGATTTTTCCGCAAGCTCTTCTTGGCTCAATCCTGATTTTTTACGGAAGAACTGGATGCGAAAACCAATATTCTTTAAGAAATTTGCCTCATTACCTATATATCGTAAATTTGGGTTCATATTGTTACACATCCGTTCAAAATAGAGGATAATTGTATTTTACTTGTATTATCCTCGCTTTTGAACGTTGTATTCTGGGCTTTTAACGCAGTATTTTCGCAATCAATCGAACTTCAAAAGTTGATATGGATGCACATCAAGCGCACCGGCAATTCGGAAGATGGTTCGTAGTGACATAGTATAACACGTTGTCGATTCAATATGGCTAATGGTAGAGTAACTTAAATCACTCTTTTCAGCTAACTGCTCCTGACTTAAATTTGCTTTTTTCCTAAAATATTGGATACGAAAGCCTATGTTCTTCAAAAATTGGGCTTCGCCCATTAAATATTCGGAACGACTACCCAATCATCTTCACTCCATTCATGTGTAGTGTGGTTATGATACTAAATTTTCCATCGCACATGAACGTTGCATTATAGTATTATATTGTAGTATTTTCGCAAGTATGATAATATATTTATGCGGTTTCTGGCAAAACACCAGATGCTTGAAGGATTATTTGGGCAACTACATGGACGCATAGCTCACCCTTACGCGGAAGGAGTATGAGAGATGTCTGCTTATGATTTTACCGATACTCTCGCAGTACAAATTCTCACCTACAAAAAAGAACATAACGAAAACGCTGCGCAGTTTGCTAAAGGATGTGGCGTCAGCGCCGCCACAATCCGTAGAATAGAAAACGGGGATGTCAATGTGAAACTGAGTACCGCTGATAAGCTCCTCCGCTACATGAACATAACTCTCATTGATTTATTGCCCCCCTTGGTTACAGAAAGTCCTATTGCAGAGGGAAAAGAGCGACCGAGAAATAAAAAGGCCACTCCAGCCCCGCAGGGAGAAGTGGCCGAAAAGAAGATTTTATTTTCCGAGCTTTTAGCGAATATTCCATCAGATGAAGTGCTGACAGAGCTGTTACCTGATCCTTACCGCCCCCAAAGGGCGCTGACCACGCATTCCGGGCTGGAGGTCTTAAAACTGCGCCTGGAAGGGCTGGACACGGCTCAAACCGCGGAGCGGCTACACATGACACTCAGCCAAGCCGATCATCGGCTACGGAAAACTGTGCGTCAGCTTACTCGGTACATACCGGAAAACATAGTGATTGATATTCCCGCCCTGCGGAAGATACTGGGAATACAACCGTTTCATTTCACGGGGCGCTATACAAAACTGTCGGAGCTGTTGCGGGATATGCCATCCGATGAAGTGCTGTTTCAGCTTGACCGCGAGCGCGGGAATTTGACCGGAGGCAGAAAAAGGCATCGTGTCAGCAATCAGGACTTGTATCTCCTGCAACAGCGGCTGGCCGGCCACACCTATCGGAGTATTGGAGAGGAACTTGGTATGTCTCCCAAAGCAGTCCGTCACCGGATATTGCGGATCAAAGTTGGATTAAGATGGTATTTAGCTGTTGATCTGGATGTACCCGCCCTATTTAACTAAGGGAAGAAATTGGACGCCTTTTCGCCTTGTGAAAAGCTTATCTACCATAGTCTTTCCATACCTTAGAAACACCTCAAAATGAACGCCGGAGGCAACATTATGGTTATAGATAGGACAACAGGGAAGGGTTGCGCTTTAAGCATAGCGGCTAAGACGGTCACTCGAAATCTAATTGCCGATGGCATTATTGGCAAAACAATTGCTAAAAAGGAGCGCCCTAAACGCTCTGTTTGGCTCCGGGTGCGAGACTACGGAGATGATTGGGTATGTATTGGCGGGAATATCGCTCATGAACTAACAGAGGAGCCGTTATGGGTCCCATCTTTCATTGACGAGGGGATATGGACACAGGCGGTCAGCAAATTCCATATTGATAGCAGGTTGGACGAAAATGTAGTGGAGTTTTTGTTACCAGAAATGGATGAATACCTGCAAAATATTCCTGATTCAGAACTGATTTCTATAACAAGAGATTTCCTAATAGAGAACGGCATACTCGATCAGCCCATTCAGCGACGCAAGGGGAACACATATTATTTTGACAAGAATGAGATTTATTCTCTTGATAATGAGAGCAAATTATTTCCATATGAAGGGAGAATAAGACATATTTTTGCAGTCAAAGGGCCAGATGCAGCATTTTTCAATTCAGGCGTTTGGATTAAAGCTGCGCCCCGGTTTGAAGTTGGAATGTCGCTGAAAGAATGTATCGGGATTTTTGTAGAAACAGAACTGGCACATAGGACCCCGCAGAAACTATCCCCCCTTGATCAACTTATACAGTACATAGCTCGGCCTGTATATGAGCGCGTTCCAGGCAACGACAATGTAAAAACATTTGACCGTATTCGCATAACTGTTGGTCTCCCCCGATACCAGTTCAATTCGTGGGAAGCTCTGCAAAATGAAGTAAAGAAATCTCAATACGAAATATATCAACGGGTAATCCAACGGTTGGAAACAGACCGTCCGTTCAAGAGATATGGTGTACCAATCAATTTTCTTGAAATCAGTAATGTTACATTATTGCGGGACTTTTCACTAGAGTTTATTTTTGAGCTGAAGGAACCAAAAATTAACTAAACAGGGAGGAATTTAGTGTGGAGCAGAAAAAATCAACACTGAAAAAGATCAAAGCTACAGTTATGCCGCAAACAGCAGAGGGCCTGCAAATGCTGATGGAGGAAACAGGATTAACCGTCGGAGAAGTGATCGACCGGCTGACGCTGCAAATGTGTCCTGATGACTTGGGGTTCGCAGTTTGTTTTGCACAAGATCAGGTTTTTTTCAGTATTTCAAACTTGCCGGAGGAAGAACAGGAAGAAGCCCTGACGAAAATCATTATATTTTTGGCCGGGCTTGTGCCAGTAGATCATCTAAAGGGCTTAGAGCAAGCAGCCATTTCCAAGCGTGCAGAGAGATTAAAGGAATATAAGGAGTACATCGAGGATTTGCCGGAAAAGGATGCGAAAAGGATATTAAAAGAACTAGCTATACTCGAAAAAATAAGGGCACAGAAATAACAATTCTGAATATCAAGAAAGTGAGTGAAATCGCATGAAAAGAACCAAAGAGATGAAAAAAGAGTGGATAGCCGAGTTAAAGAAAATGCAAAAATCCTATCAGGGGGAAATTTCCCCCGACGATCTGCCTTTTGACCTTACTGCTGAACTTGGGGAGGTTGTGACAGTAGAACTAAAAAGTCCCGGCGTATATTACATTGCGACCAAGAAAGCGGGAGATATTCCAGAGTGTCCAGAGGTATATGTTGTGACGGCTGACGCTCCAGCTATATCAGAGAAAGCCTGGACTTATGGACAGGAATTTCCCGGCCATCCCGATCTGCGTGTTTATGACATTCTCCAGCCCAAAAGCGGAAGATATATCATAGATTTTGAAATGCGCCGGTATCAGATAAAATGCCACCTGCCGGAAATCGAGGACGAGGATTCTCTATATACTGCCGCGCTCTATGGAGCGGAAGAACATCCGGATTATTTTGGCGCTTTCCCTGTTCCTTCCTTTACTCCAAGAGGGTTCACTGTACGGCATAAGACCATTCTGAACGGGGTGTATTGGCTGGAAACAGATCGCTGCGAGGAAATGCTGGCGGTTTGTTATCCAATCTGGAAGTCAGATATTAGTATTCCAGAGCAAAACCAGGGTGAGCAACTGGAGTATGACCGTATGTATGGGATTGACAATACCCTTGGTTATCTCTTTTTCTCCAAGCAGAACAGCGTCATCCCACTGCATGAGCTTTCCCTTTTTTACCCAGAAATAAAGGAAAGCAGTGTAGTTGATATGGATGCGCTACTAAACGAGATTTGCGAATTTTACCCGGAGTATGTCACAATCCATAATGAAGAAGAAGCAAAATTTGAGCATGGACGTTTTATAAAGGAGACGCCCGGTGTTGGTACAGAGTTTATCAAGTTCTGATAAACTTTATGCTAAGGGATAAAAGCTAAAGAGGATACTCCTTTTTAGCGGCTGAACACACTAAGTAATCGAACTAAAAACTATGCTACCTACACAGCGTAGTTTTTAGTTTGATTTGCTATCTGAACAGATGGCGTGATATACTGATTCTAGATAATCATTATGATAAGTGTTCCTAAAACCTCAGGTGGCTTTTTGGGCTTCCCCATGTAGGCAGCCAATCCACAATAGAAGGGATTTTTATGAATGAACAGCAAGGTGTCAGGCCAACAGAACGAATGACATATAGAGATAGCACCTATAGTATCGTCTCAAAGGTTGCTTATCTAATTGGCGTCCCAAAACGAATATTTGAGAACCAGCATGAGCCACCGCAACTCGAAATATTCCAACAGTTAGAGAATGACAAGAACGCCCGGATTATTCGTCATCTGTGCATCATACGGACAGCGATTGAACGAAATTTCAAGTACATCAATGATAAAATGAGAACGGAATATAAAACCATTCTTTCGCTGTCACAATTTGTCCCTGCTGATTCTATCAGCCAACTATCAGCGGATAACGTCAATTTTATCAGAAAGTGGAACACAAAATTACCTGCACATATTATTGAAATTAACCGAATTATTTCGGACCGTATCAATAACTGCAAGCATTTATTTCCCCTCTGGCTTAACTGGAAATACATCCGAGAGCTTTTCATCATGCCCAATGGTCTATGCGAAAAAGGGACTCAAGAAGCAGCGGCAGTCTATTATGAACACATATTGCTTTATCCCTATCAAATGTATATTCATTGGAGTCCCAGCGATCAGGGCAACATCTTGTTCAATGATAAAAGATTTGTTTCTCTGCTCTATCGTTGGCATAATGACGAGTTTACCGAGTACAACAAAGTCTCAGACGCCGGCAGTTATATAAAAGACAGCATCTATGATTTTATTGATGACAGCCGAAAAGTGGTATGCAGGCGCAGAAACAGCAGCACCCATAGCGCACTACAAATACGTCTATGACGGACAGGGGAATATTGTCCGATCTATTGACATAGTGCAAAGAAAAGAGTATACTTATACATACGAGAACGGCAGAATTGTGCGCGCCGCCGAGAGCGATATCACGCTCGGTGCAAACGAGGTGATCACCGGCAAAACGCTGGTCAATGCCATCGTTTACAGCTATGACGCCGACGACAAGCTGACCAGGAAGCGCATCCTCTCCGCGGACGGAAACGAACAGACCGTCTGGTACGAAAATCCCGAGGATGGTTCTCCTGTTGTCAAGTTCAGCGCCGGCGGGAAGACGATCACCGCCCACAGCAAGACCGACAGCTTCGGGCGGAAGGTGTTCGACGAGCTGCAGCTTGGAACGGGCTTTGTGTCGCGGCAGTTCCACTACCATGCGGGCGAAGTCACGCAGGAACACATCGACGCAGAGAAGCTCAAGTCAACGGCGACAACGCAGCTTGTGAGCCGGATCGTGCTTTCCGATGGCAAAACGCTCTCTTACGAGTATGATGCCGAGGAAAGAATTACTAAGGTAACAGACAGCGTAGACGGTGTAACCGAGTACACCTACGACGCGCTGGGACAGCTTCTTACCGAGACGAAGAATGGAACAGTTGTAAACTCCATGGTTTACGACAACTACGGTAATATCGTCTCAAAGAACGGCAAGATCTATACTTACGGCGACGAAAAGTGGAAAGACCTGCTGACAAAGGTAGGAGATACGACCATCACCTACGACGCACAGGGCAACCCGACAAGCTATCTCGGCCATACCCTGACCTGGGAGAAAGGCAGACAGCTCAAGTCCTTTGATAATACCCAATACACCTACAATGCCAACGGGATTCGTACTTCCAAGGCCGTGAACGGCGTCGTGCATACCTACACACTTGACGGGGCTAAGATTCTCCGCGAGACGTGGGGCAGCAACGCTCTCATCCCGATGTACGATAACGAAGACAGTATTTGCGGAATTATCTACAACGATGCGCCATACTATTTCTTCAAGAATCTTCAGGGTGATGTAATCGCTATCGTGGACAAAGACGCTGAAACAGTTGCAAAATACACCTACGACGCGTGGGGCGTGTGTACCATTAGCCAAGATGTTTCAGATTGCGGCATTGCGAACGTGAACCCGTTTAGATACCGTGGGTACTATTACGACAGCGAAATTGGACTGTATTATCTGCAGAGCCGTTACTACAATCCTGAGATTGGGCGGTTTTTGAATAGCGATGATCCAGTTATTGGATGTGTTGCCAGCGGGAAAGCTTATCATAATCTGTTTACTTACTGCAAAAATGCTCCAACAATATTAGTTGATAAGAGTGGGTATATAGCTTCCAATATAATTGGGGCAGTAATTGTTGGCGTGATAGGTGCAGTAGGTGGTTATGTCCTCACTAATTGGTTGGCTGATAAATTTGGCTTGAGAGGTTGGAAGAGAAGCCTTTTTGTATGGGGCTTAACGGCACTCCTTGGTGCTGCAGCAGCGGCCATTGGCTATTTTGTAGGACCTTATGTTTCAAAAGCCTGGTATGCCTTCCGTGCGAAATTATCAGGACTTATCAGAGGCTCCTTTAAAAGCATTCAAAATATAACGTCCTCCAAGATGAAACATATTAACACTTCGAAACACTTGTGGAGCGAAGTGCTGGGAAAACAAACAAGTAATGTTAATATTAAAAACCTTATTTATCGCGCAATTAGGAATGGTGAGTGGGTAGTACTTGACAACGGAACCATCGGTATTCATTGGAAATACGCAGGCAAACTTATTGAAGTTACCGGCAATGTAGTCAATGGAGTTTTTAAAGTTGGAAATGCTTGGGTTTGGAATGAGATAAGCAAATTGTTGTTTTAAGGAGAACTTATGAATTTAACACGAGTTTTAAAGCAAAATGATTTTGAAAAGGCATATAATGCATTAGAAAAAATGGATTTTGAATACACACTGTCCAATCTAACAAGAGTATTTCCAAATTGCAATTTAATTCTTTTGTATACTTTTCTTATGTATTCGATTTCGAAAAAGGAAACGATTCAAAAGCATCTTTCTATATGTGAGTGTTTAACATATATGGAGCCGTATATTTATGAATCGACATTTATGGTTCGCTGGCATATAAATCATGCACTATCATTGCAAGAAGATTCAGAGAAAATTATGGCATGGGTCATTGAGGTATATGGTGCTGATCCAAGTTCGCCATTTTCAGAAATTGAACTTACAACCTTTGCTCAAAATGTTATCCGAAAACAGCCCGGAAATTTAGTTGCATATAACTTTTTAAATTCACAAAAAAATAATTAACCAAAATGAAATTATTTTC
>ERZ779890.5424-NODE-5424-length-9993-cov-5.688368_pt1 | contig 9993 bp, 10 predicted proteins | sample MGYA00511553_ERZ779890 | MGnify/ENA primary metagenome ERZ779890 (study PRJEB29588, sample SAMEA2152064) | human gut metagenome | biome: human gut; feature: human-associated habitat; material: faeces | place: Denmark | collected 2008/2010 ...
TAAAAGAAAAAGTTGCAGTATTCGTAGACGGTTGCTTTTGGCATGGTCATGATTGCCGAAATACACGCCCGGCAGAAAATAAGGAATACTGGCAAAAGAAATGCGAACGTAATATGAAGCACGATAAAGATGTGACTGCCATGTTTGAGGCACGCGGATGGAAAGTTCTGCGTATTTGGGAATGCGAATTAAAAAAGAGAAACGAAACTATATTAGTCGAAAAAATTCAGTCAATATTGAGTCGTTCTTCTGAAAGGACACAACGATGACAATTAAAGCTGTTGATTTATTTTGCGGCGTAGGCGGGCTTACCTATGGTTTGCAAAAAGCGGGAATTCCAGTTGTAGCAGGAATTGATATTGATGATTCTTGCGAATACGCTTATACTCACAACAACAACTGCACATTTATTCATAAAAGCGTTGAAGATGTCACAGGAAAAGAAATACGCGCCCTTTTGCGAGGCGCTGACGTTAAAATACTCGTCGGATGTGCGCCATGTCAACCTTTTTCAAGCCATCAAAAAGATAAGCAAAACCGTTCTAAACATAAAGACTGGAAATTACTATACCAATTTGGGCGGTTGGTGGAAGAAACTCGTCCCCACATAGTATCAATGGAGAATGTGCCAGAATTAGAAAAAGAAAAAGTTTTTAAAGATTTTGTTTCCACGTTAGAAGGCTTGAATTATATTGTAAATTATCAAGTTGTAAATGTCGCAAATTATGGCGTACCGCAACGGAGAAAAAGGTTGATTTTGCTTGCGTCGCGTCGCAAAGAAATAAAACTTATTGATGCAACACATCAAAAACATCTGACAGTTAGAGACGCTATTGGTAGCTTACCGAGAATTTCCGCTGGAGAGGCAAATGAAAACGATAGGCTTCATATTTCGCCAGCACTCTCTCCTATCAATTTGGAACGAATACAACATTCCGTTCCCGGCGGTACATGGCGTGATTGGCCTGAACGTTTAGTATTAAACTGCCATAAAAAAGAAGGCGGAAAAACTTATGCATCAGTATATGGTAGAATGAAGTGGGATGATTTGTCTCCTACTATCACCACACAATTTATCGGTTATGGAACCGGACGTTTTGGACATCCAGAACAGGACAGGGCGATTACTTTACGGGAAGGCGCTATTTTACAGTCTTTTCCTCCTGATTATCAATTTTCGCCTAGCAATGTTGAAGTTCCGATAAGGAAAATAGCACGCCATATAGGAAATGCTGTTCCGCCTCGTTTGGGCGAAGTGATTGGAGAAAGTATAATTAGAAGTTTACCTAAAAAGAGACAAAAGAAAGCGACGATTGCAAATGAAAGAGAAAGAATACAAACTTAATATTGATCCCCGTATTTTGGAATTATTAGGTCCAAGCCTGTATACAAACATTTATTATGTGCTAGCTGAATTAATTGCTAATGCTTACGATGCAGATGCCCACAATGTATATATCATTGCTAACAAGGATGATATTACCGTTGAAGATGACGGCAAAGGAATGTCATATGCTGACGGCGATATCCAGAAATACCTTAATGTTGCCGCGGTTTCTAGAAATACCGATGCCGAATCTCTAACCCCTATGAAACGGAAGAAAATGGGGCGTAAAGGCGTAGGAAAACTAGCTGCCCTATCGGTTTCTGAGAACGTTCTTATAAAGACGATTTCAAATGGAGAAAAATCAGGGTTTGTATTATCTCGCCATATAAACGACAATAATTTACTTGTGCCGCTCACTGACGAGCAAATTTCTTTCGAAAGAGTATCTGGCAACGGTACTTCTGTCGTTATGCAGAATCCGCAGTACAAACTTCATAGTACATTAAAGGCAATTAAACGCAATTTACTTAAGATATTCCCGTTAGTAAATGAGAAGTTTAAAATTCACCTAATTCGGGGAACGGAAGCGGAAACCATTGAGAACTTTGATAAGGAAATGATTTCAGAACTCTCTACTCTAATTACTTTAGGGGATGAATTTACATATCTTAATGATTTTTTCCAGACGCCATATGGAAATGAAATAGCAGAACTCCGCAAAAATAAACCTTTAGCAACAATGCCCATTAGTATGGATGACAAATCTGGTGTTGAACATACATATAACGTAGAAATCAAAGGATGGATAGGAACTTATACATCAACTCGCGGCAGAAAAGTAGAGTTAACGGATTTTCCTGATAATTTTATTTCTCTGTATGCCAACCAAAAAATGGGCGAATTTAATATACTTCCTGTTGTTGGACAAAATAAATTGAATGAAGTCTATGTCGTAGGTCAACTTCATGTTGATATTTTTGAACTGACGGAGTTACCCGATATGGCTCTAAGCAATCGTCAAGGATATAAAACGGATGATCCTCGCTATCAGGCGGTACTAGATTATGTTAGAAAAACTTTATTGCCTGATATCTTGAAAATGCGAGATTTGTTTGTGTCTTTGGGCAAAAAGAAAAAAGAAGAAAAAAAGCTAGAACAGCAACGTCAAAACGAAGCTTCATTTAAAAAGTCGGTAGATACTTTCAGAAAAAACACCGCTAAGAAAGCAGCTCAAAAAATTTCTTCTCGTTTAGGTATTAGTACAGAGCAAGCTGATGAAGTAGAGGCAATACTTTCTGATGAAATAAACACCAACAGTCCGGATATGGGGATTAAAAGCATTATTGATTCTCAAAAGAAGAAATTGCTAATTAGTCAGACATATCGAGACAAGGATTTGGCGGATATTATTTACAATATGTTGGTATTTAACAACGTACCGCCCGAAGATATAATTTATACAAACTGTGATGATGAAGTATCACGCATCCCAGAAGGCGACGTAGGAAAAAGTGGGATATACGACTATTTGCGAGATTTCTTTGTTGATAGTTATTCTACGCAAAAGATTTATGTTATTTTCGTTACAAGTCATAATACGAAAAGTTCATGGGGTGCATTGATGGAAGTTGGCGCAGCATGGATAACTCAAGTTGAGCATAAAATATTTAACATTTACGATTTTCGCCCCGAACATCCTTTAGACGATGAACAGCAATGGCATTCAAGTTCTAGAGATGATGACGGTAATCTTTATATGTCAAAATTGAGCGTAGACATTTTTGCTCAAAAAATCGAATATATATGCGATAAATTGGGCTATAAAAAAAGAACCCGTCAGGAAAACAAGGATCATTTGTCAACATTGGTAAAGGTTACACCTCGTTAAATATGAAAGCACGCCCCAATTTTACTAATCAGTAATTTGGGCGTGCTTTTAATATTATATAAGCGTGGCGTTGTTATGTCTGATGCGGTATCTTTAACTATGGGAAACTCCTTTCTCCCATTTCGAAATCGTCTGCCGCACCACATGCAGCTGCTCCGCCAGCGTTTCCTGGGAATATCCTTTTTTCTTTCGCAGTATTTTGATGTTATCACTCAGCATAACTGTGTCCTCCGCGTATTTGATGGGCCTATCATACGATAAAAACTGGCGTTGCGGCAAGCAACAAAAAATAACACGGCAAATTAGGTTGTATTTATCCTAAGATTTATATATACTATAGAAAAAAGTCTTAAGGAGGTACCCAAAATGACTATCGACACAAAAACCTTAATTTCCATTTCCGAAGCAAATCAGAATTTTTCCAAAGTCGCCCGCCTGGTAGACGAATACGGTTCTGCTGTGATTCTGAAAAATAACATTCCAAGATATCTTGTCATCGACTTCAGCAAAGCCGAGCAGGAAACCACTGCATCCGAAGAGGATGTGTTAAGCATCTCAAAACGCCTGATGGAACAAAACAAAGAAGCATACGAGGTACTTGCTAAATGAAAAGACTGAGTAAAAAGCAAATTCTCATGCTGCATACTCAGTTGATTCAGCAAACTGGCGGAAGCGACGGAGTCAGAGATTACAATCTGCTGGACTCCGCTCTCGAAACGCCTTTCCAGTCCTTCGGCGGAGAAGACTTGTACCCCACCCTGCAGGCAAAAGCCGCAAGACTGGGCTATGGCCTGATCAAAAATCATTGTATGATTCTTTCCCCAGCAAATACTGATAAATATCCCTCTTCGTCACCCCACGATCCTTCGCCACGAGTTTCATCGCTTCTTTTCTTGCAATCCCCTGATCTTCATACCGTTTCATATGTTCTTCAATCGAAATCTCCTCAAACGCCGCCTTCGCCTCGTCCTCGATTTCTTTCTGGCTTCGGCCTTCAATCACAAGCACGCATTCCCCTTTCGGGTCTTCCTGTTCGTAGCGGGTGATGGCATCTTCAATCGTGGTCTGCCATGCCGTCTCGTGTTTCTTGGTCAGTTCCCGGCAGAGTGTCAGCCGCCGGTTGCCAAGCGTCTCCAGCAGCTCCCGCAGCGTTTTCAGCAGATGATGCGGCGCCTCGTATACGATCATCGTCCGCGTCTCGTTTTTCAGCCGTTCCAGCGCCAGTTTATGTTCTTTTTTATCCGGCGGAAGAAATGCTTCGAAGACAAATCTTCTCGTCGAAAGTCCCGACAGTGTCAGTGCCGTCACACACGCGCATGCGCCCGGCAGGCTTGTCACTTCGATGCCTGCCTCGTACGCCATCTTCACCAGCTCCTCACCCGGATCAGAAATTCCCGGTGTTCCGGCATCCGTGATCAGCGCGATATTCGTTCCCGCCAGCAGCTTCTGCACCAGCTCGCGGCCCTTGTCGTATTTGTTGTATTCATGGTAACTCGTCATCGGCGTATGAATCTCAAAATGGTTCAGCAGCTTAATGCTGTTTCTCGTATCCTCCGCCGCGATCAGATCGACCTCCTGCAGAATGCGGATTGCACGGAAGGTCATGTCCTCCAGATTTCCAATTGGTGTTGCACACAAATATAATTTTCCTGCCATGTTCTTATCTCCCGTCTCCATATAATTCCCGGATGTCCTTTGTATACACGCCCGGCATCTCATACACAATCAGCGGTTTCTCCACGGTAATTCTCGGATTCCCGCCTTTCATCGCCTCGATCAGCACCATGTTCGGCTCCTTGTCCACAAACGGATAAACGAGCTGCATCCTTTTTGGTTCCAGATGATATTTTTTCAGCGTCGAAAAAATCTCCGCCAGCCGGAACGGCCGGTGCACCAGATAGAACCGTCCTTTCGTCTTTAAAACCGCCGATGCCTCTTTCGCAATATCATCAAACGAGCACAGCACCTCATGCCGCGCAATCGTCTTCGCCTCAAGCGCATTCGTCAGCCCGTGCTGCCCCGTCATGTACGGCGGATTGCACGTTACCACATCAAACACTTCTTTTCCAAACTGCTGCGATGCCGTCTTCACATCTCCCTGGAAAATCTCAACATCATTTTCCAAATGATTGTACCGCACACTCCGCTGTGCCATCTCGGCACTGTACTCCTGAATTTCCAGCCCGGAAAAATGCTCGCCGTTTGTCTTCGCCTTCAGCAGAATCGGCACAATTCCCGATCCCGTGCAGAAATCCATCGCCCGCTCCCCGCGCTTCACCTTCGCGTAGGATGCCAGCAGCACCGCGTCAATGCCATAGCAGAAAAGGGATGGATTCTGTATCATCCAGTAACCGTTCTGCAGATCATCGAGCCGCTCACCCGGCTTCAAAAATTCTTCTTTTCTATCCAATGAAAATCCCTCCTCCTGCTGACCGCCCAGCGCCGCATCACACAAAAAGAAGCGTCAGTTTTACCCGGCGCTTACTTTTTTCAAAATGCATTCCAAATCAATCTTATTCCGGCTATTTTGCCTCTTCCGAAGAAGCCTGCTCCCCGGAGCTGTTTCTGTCTTTTTTCTTCTCTTTGCCTTTTTCCTTCTTATGCTTCGGCTTGAACTTGAGCTCTTCCACCGGGCACTCCCGCATTTCCTTCTCATCGTTCACATCCACCAGCACTTTTACGAGCTGACGAAGCACATTCACACCGGAAACCTCACCTTTCATGCCGTCCGGCAGCGTTACGATATCGCCGACACCCGGCAGCTTGCGGTTCAGGTATTCATAGGTTTCCTGCTCGTTTTTCAGGCAACACATCAGTCGTCCGCAGACACCCGAAATCTTCGTCGGGTTCAGGGACAGGTTCTGCTCTTTTGCCATCTTGATCGAAACCGGTGCAAACTCGGACAGATACGTATGGCAGCAAAGCGGTCTGCCGCAGATGCCAATTCCGCCGAGGATCTTTGTCTCATCGCGGACACCGATCTGGCGAAGCTCGATTCTCGTCTTAAAGACAGCCGCCAGATCCTTTACCAGCTCACGGAAATCAATTCTTCCGTCGGCGGTAAAGTAAAACAGCATCTTGTTATTGTCAAACGTATACTCTGCATCGATCAGCTTCATCTCCAGGTTGTGCGCCCGGATCTTCTTCTGGCAGATTTCAAACGCTTCTTTTTCTTTCTTGCGGTTGCTCTCCTCCCGCGCATCATCCTTCGGCGTTGCAATGCGGATGACTTCTTTCAACGGCTGGATCACTTTGGAATCGTCAACTTCTTTTGGCCCCAGCACAACGAAACCATACTCTACGCCGCGCGCCGTCTCAACGATAACGTGGTCGCCCACGCAGATGTCCAGCTCTCTCGGCGAGAAATAATATACTTTTCCTACGTTTCGAAAACGTACTCCTATAATTGTTATCATGTTATCAGTTTTCCTTCATTGTCAGGAACATAAGCTCCATGGTTAAATCAAAATTAACATTCGCGTTCAGGCGGGCTCTCGCCTTCTGAATCGCCTCTATAATCTTCTCCAGGCCTTCGTATGAGCTCTTATTTGCTCTCTCACGGATTCCATTCAGCTCCTGCTTGAACACAAGGGAATCGACCTCTTTTGTCGCCTTAAAGAGCAGAACATCGCGGAACCATAAAGAAAAGATATCGAAATAATCATCAATATTGTCTTTTTCGGCCGTCAGTTTTTTGATCGTCTCCACGATTTCATACAGCGGCATACTGTCGGCGTACTTTGCCATGCGGAGTGCACTTTCCAGCGTCTCCTCGTATTCCGGAGAACGGGCAATCCGCTCTGCTTTTCCGATATTTCCCTGCGCCAGGGACGCATCAACCTCTGCCTGGTAATCCGGCACATGCATTTCGTTCATCAGATAATCTTTCACAAGCTGGTCTCCCACTGGTTTTAAATTTAACTGCACGCAGCGTGACGAAATCGTCGGAAGCAGCGCATCCGGGTTGTCTGCCAGAAGCATGACAACTGCGTAGGCCGGCGGCTCCTCGATCGTCTTCAGCAGCGCGTTCTGCGCCTGAAGTGTCAGCTTCTGCGCCTCGTCGATGATATAAATCTTGTACGGACTGCTGTACGGCTTGATCATCACATCGTTAATGAGCTGCTCGCGGATTTCATCGATGCTGATGGTGTTCGGCTTTTCATGCTTCACATAAATGATATCCGGATGATTCTGGCTCTGTGCCTTTTTACAGGACGGGCATTCCATACAGGGCTCGACCCCGTGCTTCTCGCACTGAAGCGTCATCGCAAACAGTGAAGCCATCATTTTCTTTCCCGATCCACTCTCTCCGCCAAAAAGATAAGCATGAGATACTTTATTCATCGAAATGGCATTCTGTAAATGCGTTATGATTTCCTGATGTCCTACAACCTTCTGAAAACCCTGCATAAAATCACCCCCTGGAGTTCTTTTGTATTTCTTACTAATACTGCATTAAGTATATCACAACTTTTTCTGTTGTTCCACAAAATTCTGAATTTCGGAAAAACAGTCTTCCGGCGTAGAATTATTGGAAAATCTGCGGACAATTCCAGCTTCCGCAATTTTCTCCTCCGTAAAATCCTCACAGTCCGCCAGGAATCTCCGGCACATCTCCGCGTATTTCGGCTCTGTCTGTTTTCTTTCCCGTTCCAGTGCCCGCGAAAGCCGCAGCCCGTCGTCCACCTCGACATACAGCGGAACCATCGCCTGCTCCCCGAAGTATGCCTTTAATTTCAGATACGATTCCAGTGTCCCGATTCCGAGATAATCATGCTTCGCAAGATCAATCTGCCCGTCATCCGCCGTAAAATAATACCACGGCCCCTGCACCGTCGAATACATGCGCTCCTCGATAATCTTTCCGGCCTCCCGCAGTTCCGAAAGCCGTTTTTCATCCACAAAGAAATACTCTCTTCCGTCCTGCTCCCCGCTCCGGATCGGCCGTGTTGTATACAGGACAAACGGTTTTAAATCCAGCGCCGTCTCCTGGATCAGATTCTCATAAATATGATCTTTCCCTGACGCACTTTTTCCCATCAGATAGTAAATTTTTCCCATTTTATCTCTCCCCGAAACACAGATTCTTTATGCCTTAAACCGATATCCAACGCCCCAGATCGTCTCGATATACTGCGGCTTTGCCGTATTAAACTCAATCTTTTCACGGATCTTCTTGATATGCACCGTAACCGTCGCAATATCTCCGATCGACTCCATATCCCAGATCTCCCGGAACAGCTCCTCTTTTGTAAAGACGCGGTTCGGATTCTCCGCAAGGAAGGTCAGCAAATCGAATTCTTTTGTCGTAAACTGCTTCTCCTCGCCATTCACCCACACGCGGCGTGCCGTCTTGTCAATCTTGATGCCGCGGATCTCCACGATATCATTTTCCTTCTTGCCGCTTCCGACCAGACGTTCGTACCGTGCCAGATGTGCTTTCACGCGCGCAACCAGCTCACTTGGGGAAAACGGCTTTGTCATATAGTCATCCGCACCAAGGCCCAGTCCGCGGATTTTATCAATATCATCCTTCTTTGCAGAAACCATGATAATCGGAATATCCTTCTTTTCACGCACTTCGCGGCAGATCTCAAAGCCATCCACCTCCGGCAGCATCAGATCCAGCAATAAAAGATCCGGCACCCTTTCCTTCAGCCTCTTCCCGAATTCTGCAGCAGTTTCAAAAGAAACCACTTCATAATCAGCATTCTTTAATGCAATTTCTTCAATTTCACGGATGTTTCGGTCATCCTCTAATATATAAATCAATGCCATACCACATCCCCCTCACGCATGTGTTCAGACTGCATCACTTACGGTAATTGATAATGGGCACGAAGACGCTTATACTCCTCATTAAAATCTTTGTTATCCGAAGCGGAAATATTCTCCTGATACATATGAGTATCAAAATTATCCTCATTCAACTGCAGGAGGCATAACGCGATGTTCGAACAGTGATCGGAAACTCTTTCATAATTAGTTGAAATATCCGAAAGGATAAAGCCCATTTCAATTGTACACTTGCCCTTGCGCAGACGCTTGATATGACGCTTCTTGATTTCTGCATTCAGGTGGTCAATGACCTCCTCTAACGGTTCTACCTGAAGAGCAAGCTTTAAATCCTCCTCCTGGAACACCAGAATGGAGGTATTCACGATATCTTTAATGGCACCGGTAAAAACAGTCAGTTCCTCTTCTGCCTTTTTAGAGAAAGAAAGGCTCTTGTCGTTCATCTCTCTTGCAGATTCCATAATGTTGATTGCATGATCTGAAATCCGTTCAAAATCTCCGATACAGTGAAGCAGTACCGACAGTTCCTGACTGTCCTTCTCCGTCAGATGGCGGCTGCTTAATTTTACCAGATAGGAACCCAGCTCATCCTCATAATGATCGACCAGCTCTTCCAGCTCAATGACTCTTGCCGCACTCTTCTTATCAAACTTCCCAATCTGGTCGATGGCAAGAAACAGCGCTTCTTTTGAATAATTCGCCATATCAATGGCTGCATTCTTACACTGCTCCAGAGCATATCCCGGTGTGTTCAGGAAACGGGTATCCAGGATCTGGATCTCGGATTTGGCAGGAATCCTGTCCTCTTCTTCGCTTTCAAGCTTCGGAATGGTCAGATATGCCATCTTCTCAAAAATCGAAGAAACCGGTGTGAAAATAATAGCCGCAGCGATATTAAAGCTGGAATGGATCACTGCAATTCCCACTGCGGTTGCCGGCTCACTGGCAAATGCAAAATGGAAAATGGCATTAAAGCAATAAA
>ERZ779890.5425-NODE-5425-length-9992-cov-3.077689_pt1 | contig 9992 bp, 8 predicted proteins | sample MGYA00511553_ERZ779890 | MGnify/ENA primary metagenome ERZ779890 (study PRJEB29588, sample SAMEA2152064) | human gut metagenome | biome: human gut; feature: human-associated habitat; material: faeces | place: Denmark | collected 2008/2010 ...
TAATCAACCTCTTGATGCGCTGGTCAAGCGGATATAACCTGCATATCCACACTGTACTGCATTTGAATAAGGGGGATGACAACACAAGGGGGCATATCGGTACGGAACTGAACAACAAGGCTGAAACCGTCCTGCAAATCACGAAAAGCCAGCAGGACGGCAACATAAGCGAGGTAAAGGCGATGCACATACGTGACCGGGAATTTGACCCGTTCGCATTCCGTATCAATGACAACGCTTTACCCGAAATCGTGGATGATTATGTATTCCAACAACCTAAGCAGGACAGGAACTTTTCGCTTGCGGAACTGACTGAACGGCAACACCGGGAAGCGTTGGAGAACGGTTTCGGCAAGCAGGTGGTACAAGGCTATTCCAATGTCATAGCGGCATTGAAACAGGGTTATGCGAGTATCGGTTACGAGCGTGGACGCAATGTTCTTGTGTCGCTTAACAAGTTTCTTGTGAACAAGCGCATGATTGTGAAAGAGGGTAAGGGCTACCGCTATAATCCCGATTTCCATTATTAAAAGTCAGTTTGGTTTAGTCCGGGTGTATATATAAGAGGAACGGACTTACTATTTCCCTGTATCGGAACAGGCAGGTTTAGTATGGTACGGGTATATATATAACGGACTAAACAGGACTGGCGCACTTTTCAACGATTTTTTAATCCCCAAAAAGAAAATATTATGAACATCGAAGATGTGAAACAAATACCCATCGCAGATTATCTGCATAGTTTAGGTTATTCGCCCGTCAAGCGGCAGGGTAACGGTTTATGGTATAAATCACCATTGAGAGAGGAACACGAAGCGTCCTTTAAGGTGAATACAGACCGCAACCTTTGGTATGACTTTGGCGCAGGAAAAGGCGGCAACATCATTGCCCTGGCAAAGGAACTTTACTTTTCCGACAGTTTGCCCTACCTTTTAAAGAGGATAGAAGAGCAGACCCCGAATGTTCGCCCAGTCAGTTTTTCTTTTCCCCAGTGTAGGACAGAACCAAGTTTCCAACATTTGGAAGTCCGGGACTTAACTCATCCGGCATTGCTCCGTTATTTGCAGGGACGGGGTATCAATATTGAGCTGGCAAAAAGAGAATGTAAGGAACTTCATTTTACCAATAACGGGAAGCCATTCTTTGCTATCGGGTTCCCGAACATGGCAGGAGGTTACGAGGTTCGCAATTCCTTTTTCAAAGGCTGCATCGCCCCGAAAGACATCACCCATATACGGCAGCAGGGAGAGCCGAGAGAGAAGTGTCTGGTATTCGAGGGATTCATGGACTACCTCTCTTTCCTTACGCTCCGCATGAAGAACTGTCCGACCATGCCTGACCTTGACAGGCAGGACTATGTTATTCTTAACTCGACTGTCAATGTGCCGAAAGCCATTGATGTGCTATACCCGTATGAACGCATCCACTGTATGCTTGACAATGACAAGGCTGGATATGAAGCGACACGGGCTATCGAATTGGAATACCCCTACCGTGTGCGTGACTTCTCGCACAATTATAGGGGATATTCGGACTTGAACGATTATCTGTGCGGCAGGAAGCAGGAACAGAAAAACGCAGCCAGCCAAGTGCAGGAAACGAAGCAGGAAACCGGACAACGTGCCGCCCCAAGACAAAAGAGAGGCAGGGACATTTAATCCGGCAGGACTATCAACGGCTGGCGGTTTATTTGGAGAGCAAGGTTATGTTTCGGTAAACCGAAACTACCTTGCTTTGCTTGACAGCAAAGAAAATTTCTCCCGTTGGTCGCAATTTTAAAGATACCATTCAATAAGTAAAACATATGACAGAGATAAGGAACAAGTCAGGAGGTCGCCCGGCAAAGAGCCGGATAGACAAACAAAAGAGAGTAGTCAGTACGAAGCTGACCGAGCTTCAATACTACGCCATCAAGAAACGAGCCGGAGAATCCGGTCTGCCCGTCAGCGAGTACGTCCGGCAGGCGGTTGTTTCGGCAGAGATAACGCCCCGGCTGAACAGGCAGGATGCCGATACCATCCGCAAGCTGGCAGGGGAAGCCAACAACATCAACCAACTGGCTCACCGTGCCAATGCCGGAGGGTTCGCATTGGTAGCGGTGGAACTGGTGAAGCTAAAGAATATGATAATCGAAATCATAAACCAGCTATCGGATGATTGGAAAAATAAAAAAGGGAAGCGGATTTAAGGGCTGTGTAAACTATGTGCTGGGCAAGGAACAGGCAGCCTTGCTTCATGCCAAGGGAGTGTTGGCGGAAAGCAACCGGGACATCATACGCAGTTTCTGTATGCAAACCGAAATGAACCCCGGCTTGAAAAAGCCAGTCGGACACATTGCGCTAAGTTATTCGGCAGTGGATGCGCCCAAGCTAACGGACGAGAAGATGATACAGTTGGCGCAGGAATATATGTGTGAAATGAAAATCACCGAAACGCAGTATATCATCGTGCGCCACCAAGACCGGGAGCATCCGCACGTGCATATCGTATTCAACCGGATAGATAACAACGGCAAGACCATATCCGACAAAAACGAGCGGTTACGGAGTGCACGCATCTGCAAGGAACTGACCTTGAAATATGGGCTGCACATGGCCAAAGGCAAGGATCATGTCAAGACTGAACGCTTAAGGGAACCGGACAAGACAAAATATGAACTTTACATTCTGCTTAAAACAGAAGTCAGAAAGGCCGGGAACTGGAAGGAACTGATTGCCGGATTAAACGAAAAGGGAGTGGATGTACGGCTCAAATACAAGGGAAAATCCGATGAAGTACAGGGTGTAGTGTTCATCATGAACGGTTATTCCTTCAGCGGTTCCAAGATTGACAGACAGTTCAGCTATTCCAAGATAGATGCCGCATTAAAGACACCGTCACACTTGGAAACAAAAAGGCAGGTAGCTGTTCAGAGTGAACCGGCATATCAGCAGGAATCGCATGGCAATGAATTGTACAGCGGTTCTTTAGGTCTGTTCACACCGAACCCGCAACCGGAACAACCGGAAGGTTATCCGGACGATTATTTGAGAAAGAAGAAAAAGAAAAAACAACGAAAAATAAGATGGTAAAGCATGGAAAAAGACAATGTATATGTTTTGTTTGAAGAAATCAAGAACAAGATTGATATGATAAACGGGAAGCTGGATCAGAAGGCCGGAACACCTACTGACGGACAGGCAGAAGAAGTGATCCCGACATGCGTAAGGCATATTCACCGGCATCGTTTTGACATCAGGTCAAGCAAAGTATTTTCTCTTTTGGTCGGAATGGGGGTGGTATGCAGCCTGTCCTTATGGGGAAATATCAGACTTTGGCAGTCTAACCGGCAATATGCGGATGATGCCCTGAAGTTCCGAGCTATCCGTTCCTGGAGCGGGTGTACTCCTGAAGATATTCTCTGGCTGAACAAGGTTTTCGACATTCATCGTGACGAGAAGGCCATCGAATGGGTCAGGAAACAGGCCGACGGGTACGAGAACGAGCTGAAAGCTGTTTCCGACAGCCTGATGCAGGAGACACTTAAATTACAGGTAGAATCTGAATCCGATTGATATGGCCAGTGTAAAAGTGAAATTCAGACCTTCCGCCATAGAAGGAAAGGAAGGTACCGTCTATTATCAGATTATCCAGAACCGTGTAATCCGTCAGTTAAAGACGGATTACCGGATATTTACGGATGAATGGAACGAAGCTGAAAGCTGTATCATTGTCGGTAGTTCGGAACGAAGCGATCTGCTCCTTTCCTTGCAAGAACGCATGGAATGGGACCTGAAACGGCTGGACGTGATTATCCGCCAACTGGATAACCGGAAAGCCGGATATACGGCAGATGATATTGTAGCTTCTTTTCAGAACAATACAGAGGGACAGTCGTTTTTCAACTTCATGCAGGGCATCATAGCCCGTCTAAAACAGATGGGCAAGATACGCACGGCTGAAAATTATTCCTGTACTCTGAAAAGTTTCATGCAGTTCAGAGGAGATAGGGATGTTCTGCTGTCCGAAATTGATTCGGATCTGATGCAGCTTTATGAAGCCTATCTTCATGGGAAAGGGGCCGTACGGAATACCAGTTCATTCTACATGCGTATCCTTCGGGCGGTATATAACCGTGCCTTGGAAAAGGAACTGATGGAACAGCGCAATCCTTTCAGGCATGTCTATACGGGAGTGGACAAGACCGTCAAGCGTGCCGTTCCCTTATCCGCCATCAAGCGTATGAAGAATCTGGATCTGTCTTTACAGCCTAATCTGGAATTTGCAAGGGACATGTTCCTGTTCAGCTTCTATACCCGTGGCATGTCGTTCATAGATATGGCTCACCTAAAAAAGAAAGATCTTCAGAACGGATTTTTATCGTATCGTAGACGAAAGACCGGGCAGCAGCTGGTTATCAGGTGGGAAAAATGTATGCAGGAGATAGTCGGCAAATACCCGGAAGACAGCCTCAGTCCTTATCTTTTACCGGTATTGAGATATCCTTTTAAGGATACGCACAAGCATTACAGAAATGTCATGTCCGGAATAAACCGGAACCTGAAAGAAATAGCCAAATTGGCCGATATATCCGTTCCTCTGAGCATGTACTGTGCCCGTCATTCATGGGCAAGCGCAGCCAAAGGCAAGAACATTCCGATTTCGGTTATCAGTGAAGGAATGGGACATGACTCCGAGGCGACCACACAAATTTATCTGGCTTCATTGGACAATTCCGTAGTGGACAAAGCCAACGCACAAATTCTGAAAAGTTTGTAGGATTGGAGAACGTTTAGCAAAAGCATTCATTTCTTAGACAGAGGGACTCACTCTTGCGCAAAGTTATACATTTTATTGAAAATCCTGCAATTCCAGCCGTTGGATTTTCATACGGAAGTCATTGAATTTCAACTGTTGTTTAGCAATCCTACATATAATTCATCAGCAAATCAGCCTTATAGCCCAAAATCTCCCTCTGTCTAAGAAAGACGCAGACACCGGGACTTTCTCATCCCCTTTACGCACAGAAAGAAGATGGAGAAAACGACCGGAGAAGCCGACATACAGGAGAACAAGCTGAAAGAACTTTCACCCGACTTACTGAATACCTTGCTCAAAGATCATACAACGAGTAAGGAAGGAAAACAGTGTAATATATTCTGGGCTACTTCCGATTATAAACCGCTCGGCAAAGGCTATGAATACGGATCACAGATTCTTCCGGAGCTGATAACCGGAGAGAACGGCCATGTAGTCATGCCCCGTGTTCTGAAACACAGGGATACCCAAAGCACACGTTCCAGGGAAATGGCGGAGGTATTTACTCCGTCCTGGATATGTAATGCCCAGAACAACCTTATCGATGAAGCCTGGTTTGGCAGAAAGAATGTATTCAACCATGAAGTGACACCCAAAGACGGTACACATTCATGGGAAATCAATCCGGATAAGATTGCTTTTCCTGAAGGCAGGACATGGAAAGACTATGTACGGGAAAACCGGTTGGAAATCACCTGTGGAGAAGCTCCTTATCTGGTAAGCAGGTATGATACGACTACCGGAACATTCATTCCCGTGGAGAAACGTATCGGTCTGCTTGACCGTAAACTCCGTATTGTCAGTGAGAATACTACGACAACGCGTGAATGGCTGGAGGCAGCCAAGGATGCTTACAGAAGCATCTATGCCTATGAATGGCTGGGCGACAGTCTTCTTCTTGCCCGTGAAGCCCTTCTCTTATCCTTCATTGAATATTACCGGAACAAGTTCGGTAAAGATCCGCAAATTAAATCCATCAACCATATAGCCTATATCATCTCCTGGAATGTATGGCAGATGGACGGACTGAAAGGTGTTGTTCCGGACAGTTGCGGAGAACGTGTGCGAATGGAACCAAGTCTGTTCGGTACGATTGAAAGACGGGAACCGTGCGAGGGCTGTCTGAAAAATGACCTGACCAAGCACAACGGAATTTACTGCATTATCAAGGACTGGCGGGCTACAGACAAGGCAACAGGCAAAAAGGGGAAACGAATCCGATTTATCGACCTCATAAATGAAGAAGCATGAGATTCACATCGTCCCTGAAACTAAAACTTATCTATGTGTTCCGTATCAATGATGCGGCGCACCATGGATGCCTGAAGATTGGCGAGGCAACTTGTGAGGATGAAAACGTGTTTGGTCTGTCTCCTAACAGCAAGGCGCTCAATGAAGCGGCAAGAAAGCGTATCAACCAGTACACACAGACGGCAGGCATCGCATACGATCTGCTATATACTGAACTGACCGTTTACAACCGTGGCGGACTCCGTTCATTCAACGACAAAGAGGTACACAATGTTCTGGAACGCTCCGGCGTCAAAAAGAAAGTCTTCGATACAGTCAACAAAGCCAATGAATGGTTCATCACCGATCTGGAAACCGTCAAGCGTGCCATTGCGGCTGTAAAGGAAGGCCGGAGCTCCCTTTCATCAGCGGAAGTTACCCGTGAATATTCCCCGATTGTATTCCGGCCGGAACAGCAGGAAGCCATCAGCAAGACCAAGAAACAGTTTAAGAAAGGCAACCAGATGCTCTGGAACGCAAAGATGCGTTTCGGAAAGACCCTTTCTGCCATGCAGGTTGTCAAGGATATGGAGTTTCAGCGTACCCTGATTCTGACTCATCGCCCTGTGGTGGATGCCGGATGGTTTGAGGATTTCGGTAAGATATTTTACGACCGCAAGGATTTTGCATACGGTTCCAAGAACAACGGGGAAAGTTTTGGCAGCCTTGAACGACGGGCGGAAAACAACGGGCTTCATTATGTTTATTTCGCATCCATGCAGGATTTGCGTGGTTCTGAACTTGTTGGTGGCAACTTCGACAAAAACAACGAAGTGTTTGCTACCGATTGGGACCTGATTATCGTTGATGAAGCGCACGAAGGCACCCAGACCGAACTGGGTAAAGCGGTTATGGGAGAGCTGGTCAAGGAACAGGCCAAAGTATTGCGCCTGTCAGGTACTCCATTCAACCTGCTGGATGATTTCAAGGAGGATGAAATCTATACATGGGACTATGTGATGGAACAGCGGGCCAAGGTGAGCTGGGACGAACTCCATTTTGGCGATCCCAATCCGTATGCCTCACTGCCTACACTCAATATCTATACCTACGATTTGGGACGGCTGCTTCATGAATTTGTAGATGAAGATGTCGCCTTTAACTTCAGGGAATTTTTCCGGGTCAATGAATCCGGCAGTTTCTGTCATGAAAAAGATGTGTGGGCTTTTCTGAATCTTCTTACCAAGGAGGACAAGGACAGCCTTTATCCATATGCCAACGAGGAATATCGGAATATTTTCCGCCATACCCTCTGGATGGTGCCTGGCGTGAAGGAAGCACGGGCACTGAGTGCCATGCTTCAAGCACATCCGGTGTTCCAGCATTTCAAGGTGGTCAATGTAGCTGGTGACGGTGATCAGGACGAGGAGAGCCGTGATGCCCTGGAAGCCGTGGAACAGGCTATCGGAAAAGATCCGGATGCTACACGGACCATAACCCTTTCTTGCGGACGACTGACGACCGGAGTAAGTGTAAAGGCATGGACTGCCGTATTCATGTTATCCGGTTCTTATAATACAGCTGCATCCAGTTATATGCAGACCATTTTCCGCGTGCAGACACCTGCCACCATCAACGGACGGATGAAGGAGCAGTGCTACGTTTTTGATTTTGCTCCGGACCGTACCCTGAAAGTGATAGCCGAAACCGCCAAAATATCGGCCAAGGCTGGAAAGACTTCACAAAGTGACCGTAAGGCAATGGGAGAGTTTATCAATTTCTGTCCTATCATATCCATTGAAGGCTCACAGATGAACCGCTTTGATGTACCCCGTATGCTGGAACAGTTGAAACGGGTATATGTGGAACGTGTTGTTCGTAACGGGTTTGAAGACAACAGTCTGTATAACGATGAGCTGATGAAACTGGATGATCTGGAACTACAGGAATTCGATGACCTGAAAAAGATCATCGGCCAGACCAAAGCCATGCCCAAGACCAACCAGGTGGACATCAACAGTCAAGGCCTGAATAATGAGGAATACGATGAAAAGGAGAAGCTGGAGAAGAAACCCAAGAAGGAACTTACGGAGGAAGAACGGAAACGGCTGGAAGAACTGAAAAAGAAGACCAAGAACAGGGAAGCGGCCATATCCATACTCCGTGGTATCTCCATCCGTATGCCCCTGTTGATTTATGGTGCGGAACTGAGTGATGAGAGTCAGGAAATCACGATTGATAATTTTGCCTCACTCATTGATCCGCAGTCATGGGAAGAGTTCATGCCAAAGGGAGTGACCAAGCAGAAATTCAACAGCTTCAAAAAATATTATGACCCGGAAATATTCTGTGCTGCCGGAAAACGAATCCGTGCAATGGCCCGTGCTGCGGACAAACTGAGTATAGAGGAACGTATCGAGAGGATTACGGACATCTTCAGTACTTTCCGTAATCCGGATAAGGAAACGGTGCTTACTCCGTGGCGTGTGGTAAACATGCACCTAGGTGATTGTCTAGGAGGATATAACTTCTATGACACAGAGTATCAGAATGTGATTCCTGAACCACGGTTTATAGATAAAGGAGAGGTTACCGCAGAAGTTTTCTCCCCTGAATCCCGTATTTTGGAAATCAATTCCAAATCTGGACTTTATCCGCTTTATATGGCATACGGCATTTACCGGGCAGGGGTAAAGGCTTCTCTTTTCGCAGTAGAAACAGTAGAAGAGCAGCAGGCTGTATGGGATAAGGTAATAGCCGAGAACATCTTTGTCATCTGTAAGACTCCGATGGCAAAGAGTATTACCAAACGCACGCTTGTCGGATTCCGTAAAGCTAAAGTAAATACAAGATATTTTGAAGATTTAATCAACCAGATTAAGAATAAGCCGGAAAACTTTATAGCCAAAGTTGCCAAAGGTCGTTCTTACTGGAAAGCCATAGATAATGACAATATGAAATTTAATGCGATAGTGGGAAATCCACCATATCAAATTATGGATGGAGGTGCTGGGGTCAGTGCAAAACCTGTTTATAACTTATTTGTTGAAATAGCTAAACTCATAAATCCAACATATATTTCCATGATTATGCCTTCTAGATGGTTTGCGGGAGGCAAAGGATTGGACTCATTTAGAGCGAATATGTTGTCTGATAAACGAATTCATTATATTTTCGATTATATAAATGCAAAGGATTGTTTTCCAACATCAAGTATTGGTGGAGGTGTAAATTACATATTATGGGATGCTAACCACCATGGGGATTGTTCGATTACAACTGTCCAAGGATTATTACGTGACACTGTATCACGCCCATTAGATCAGTTTGCAGTATTTATCCGCTATAATCCTGCTATCCATATAATTCAGAAATGTCAATCAGATAAAACCTTTGCCTCAATAGTAAGTACACGTAATCCATTTGGTTTATCATCAAATATTAGAGGTGATAAATCTGGAGATCTTCGTTTAATATCAAGTGAAGGGGTATCATGGCTTCCTAAAACTGCTGTTTCAGCTTCAAATCAACTACTTTCTAAATACAAAATTCTTATGAGCAAAGTAACAGCTGAACATGCCGGTGAGCCTGATAAAAACGGCCAATTCAGAATCGTTTCAAGGACAGAAATTATAGGGCCAAATGATGTTTGTACGGATTCCTATTTGATTATTGGTGCATCAGAAGATAAGTCTGTTGTTGAAAATGAATATAAATATATTCAAACTCGCTTTACCAGATTCTTATTAATGCTGGCAGTATCTTCTATAAATCTTTCTCCTGATAAGTTCCAGTTCATCCCATTGCAAGATTTCACTGAAAAATCTGATATTGACTGGAATAGAACCATTTTTGAAATAGACCAGCAGTTCTATAGAAAATACAAACTCTCCGATGAAGAGATATACTTTATTGAGAAAATGGTAAAACCAGTACAATAATCATTAATTAAATTTGTATATATC
>ERZ779890.5427-NODE-5427-length-9990-cov-12.374736_pt1 | contig 9990 bp, 12 predicted proteins | sample MGYA00511553_ERZ779890 | MGnify/ENA primary metagenome ERZ779890 (study PRJEB29588, sample SAMEA2152064) | human gut metagenome | biome: human gut; feature: human-associated habitat; material: faeces | place: Denmark | collected 2008/2010 ...
CGAGCTGCTCGACGGCATTCAGCCGGACGGCAGCATTTCCGAGGACGCCCGCGCCGCCGTCATGGGCGAGCTGCGCCGCGCGTTCCGCCCGGAGTTTTTGAACCGTCTCGACGAGATCATCCTGTTCAAGCCCCTCACGAAGGAAAACCTCTCCGGCATCATCGACATCCTGATGGAAGGCCTCAAGAAGCGCCTTGCCGACAAGACCCTCAAGCTTGAGGTCACGGATGCTGCCAAGAGCCTCATCATCGAGCGTGGCTTCGACCCGATCTACGGCGCGCGTCCGCTCAAGCGCTACCTCCAGAGCGCGGCGGAGACGCTTATCGCCAAGGAGATTTTGCGCGGCGACCTCGCCGCGGGCAGCACGCTTGTGCTCGACGCGGAAAACGGTGAGCTGAGCTGCCGCAAGAAGTAAACACAGCAAAAGGACCGGAGAACGGATTTTCGTTCTCCGGTCTTTTTGCGTCTGACGCTATAAGATTGCACAAGAACCGTCTCGTTTTCCTGTGCATTTTGTCTATGCCTAAGTCATGTTTTTGGGATTTCTGCCTCAAAACAGGACTTAGGCATATATCATTTCATAGATAAGCGTGATAGAAAAAAGTTGCTGAGACAAAATGGCGAAAAATCGACTTCCTTTTTAGAAAGGAGAGATGCAATGCGTTTTCCGTTCGGCGCAGGTGATCTGGAGGCACAGGCACTGAACACAGCACAGGAGACATACAATGTGGCAAGCAGAGCGCAACGTGTTCTGTAAAAGGCAAAAAACAAAGAATAGGAGGAAAGAAAATGAAAGGTCACAAGTTTTTGAAGATCACCGGAATCTTGATGATCGTTTCCGCTGCGATCTCCATTCTTGCGGGCGTGTTCGTCGGCGGGCTTGGCGCGTTGGCGGCAGGACTCGGCGCAGCATCCGGCCTGACCTTCTCCTACTGGGCGGCGCTGTTTCTGACGCTGGTCGGCGGCATCTGCCAGCTGATCGCCGGTGTCAAAGGCGTCAAGCACTGTCAGCGCATCGAAGAAGCCGGAAAGCTCATCATCTGGGGCGCGATTGTGGCAGTGTTCTGCATTCTGAGCACAGTCCTGAGCATGGTCAACGGCGGCGAATTCAATTTTATGAGCATCTTGACAGGCGTAGCCGTTCCGGCTCTGTACATCTACGGCGCAGTGCTGAACAGCAAGACCGAGGACGAGTTTGCGGCATAAAGAAAAAGAAGCAAAACAATGAAAAGAAACGATCTTTTGTATGCACTTCTGCTGTTTATCGGGATCGGGTTGGGTCTATTGGTTCTCAGCAGGTTGGTGCGTTTTCAAAACAATTTGGGAGGGAATTATGAAACAGTCTAAGATGAGAATCCTTTGCCTGCTGCTCACGGCAGTGATGCTGCTCAGCCTTACGGCCTGCGGCAAGGATAAGAAGGAAGAAAATAGCAATGTGATGAAGTTCGACGATTGCGAGCTGGTCTACAAGAGCGCGTGCATCATGGACGATTTCGACGGGAACGATGCGCTTGTTGTAACGCTGGACTTTACCAATACCAGCAGTTCAAATGAGTCATATCTCTGGACACTTTCCGAAACGGCCATACAGAATGGCGAAGAACTGGAGATCGCCACGGTCTATGTCAGCGAGGATTCCTTCGATACGGTGATCGACAGCCAGTTTGATGACGTGGCTCCGGGCAAGACGCTCGAAGTGAAATCCGCCTTTGTGCTTAAGGATATGAGCAAGGTCGAAGTGACCTTTGAAGAGAGCTTTGGCAGCAAGAGCAACAAGATCACCATCGACCCGTCCACGCTCAGCCGCGGCTCGGCCTCGAGCACGTCCAACACGGGCAAGAACCCGACGCAGACCGGCTCGGAGATGAAAGACTGGTGGAACGGCGACTGGTACGGCTGGTGGAAGATGACCGAATGCGCAGGCTATTATGAGGGCATGGACGATAGTCGCTGGGACATCTGCGGCGTCATTGACATCAAGTCTGACAACACCGGTACCGTTACCCTCTGGGACGAGGATTATTCGAAGAGCAACCCCATGGCTGAGGCGAGCGTCAGTCTACTCGACGACGGCATGGGCGAGCACGGCACGATGATCTCTAAGAGCGGCCGCTTTACGAACATTGACCTGTCGCAGGAGGACTGGGTCGTCAATCCGGTCGCAATGGAGGTTGACGATCTGATCTGCATCGACGGTTATTACGAAAACGGCGAAGATGAATTCTACTATGAGATCTACCTGCGACCATGGGGACTCTACTGGGACGAGCTGGATGCAAATTCCCGCCCCGCATACTATGACAGTTGGTACGTGCCGATGATCGAGTCTGGCGAGTACATGCCGGACTCCATCGGTTGATGGAGCTCAGGCAGCCATCGGTGAGAGAGAAAAACGGCTGATCCGATCAGCAAAACAGGCTCCCGCCCCAATTTAGGGCGGGAGCCATGCGCTTATTGATGAAAATTGGGAAAGATTTTGAACAGTTCTGAAAGGAGTGACCATGAAAACGACACTGAAACGAGTGCTCTCGCTTTTGCTGGCGCTGGTTCTAATGCTGTCTCTTTGCGCCTGTACGCAAAAGTCACAGGAGGCCTCTGATGAACCGGACAATACCGGCGGATTTGCGCTCCCGACAAAGAACGACAGAGAAAAAGCGGGGAAGCGACCGACAAAGCACACCGGAACGGCAGAGGGGAGAAACTCCCTGATGTGGCTGCGTGATCGGATCGATGTTCCGATGACGATGTTCGGCGCGGCATATCTCGGCTATGCCGATGACCTCTTCGGAGAGGAATTTGAGGAGGAACTTCCCGCGTGGCTGTGGGAAAACAACGAAGCGATGCTGCGAGAATATCCTTTTATCGCGGAGATCGACGAAAACCATATCATTGGCGGCACAGGTTATCTGTACTGTATCGTACCGGTCGATGAAAATGCCTCCGTTGCGATCAACCGCGTGAAGTGGGACAACAAAACAAGGTCGGAGAAGGTCACGGAGGTCCTTTACCGGTCGGAGAACGGTGAGCCGGTGCTGCTTTTTGCCAACCTGGACGGCGTCGCCTATGAGGTCGACACGCAAGTCATCATCACCGACAGCAGTGGGAATATCTGCAAGTGGTATCCGTCACTGGACGCAGACAGCTACCTTGCCCCGTGCATCACAGACGAAGGAGAGTACCTGCTGTGGGACTTTACGGAATACGCATGGCAGAGCGCCTCGCCCGACCTTGCCCTTTGGCTTGCCGACGGTTGGACCGGAATGACAGCGCTCGGTCTGGCCGGATCACAAAGCACGGGCACGGGCTGGTTCATAGAAACAACGAGGGAGTTCGTTGAGAGCAGTGCGTATTTTTCCCTGCGGTTTTATCTCGACAATGAAACAGGCGGTTCCGTCGATCTGGACTGGGCCTATGAGGACTCGGACGACTTTGAAGAGATGTGGAGCGGGTTCTGGACGATCGAACCTGTTCTCGACGGGCCGAGCTACGTGACCATCAGCCTCTCCCTTGTGGGCGGCAAAAACTATGCCCTCATGGACGGCCCGTCATACATGAGCGAAACCTATCCCTGCCTGATCAGTCCAAGCGGCGATGAGCTGCTCATCGGCAGGGGCGAAAACGGCATCGCTCTGCCGTTCATGTCGTGGGACACAACGACGTGTATGCTGACGCAGGCTGTGGGATAAAAAAAGATAAGCAGGCTCGATACGGAACACTTTGATCTCTCGCTATATGGAGAGAATGGTACGGCGGTCGTCAGCACCACAGAATACACCGACGCCTCCGACGGGAAGGAACGCGAATATACGCTCATTCTGTCGCTTCCCGAGCAGACACTCTACTTCCGCGCAGACTGGTGCAAGTCCTGATCATCCGGCAAACAGCCGCCCGTACGGGCGGCTTTTTCCGTTTCGCTACCGATAGTAGCGGAATACTTGGTGGACTTTTGCGCCAAAAACTGCTACGATAGCGCCATCAAGGCAAAGGAGGCACGATCATGGACAACGAACTCGGCGCGCGCATCCGCACGCTTCGAAAGGAGCGCGGGCTGTCGCAGGAGGCGCTGGCGCAGGCACTCGAAGTCTCGCGGCAAGCCGTGACAAAGTGGGAAGACGGCTCGTCGCTGCCGAGCACGGCGAACCTCTTCGCACTCTCGGGCTTTTTCGGCGTTCCGCTCGCAGAACTGACCGGCACGCCGGAGGGTGCTGCTCCCCCGCCCAACGCAGCAAGCATATCGAAAAAGCAGCGCCGCATCCACGCAAAAGTCCTGAAGATTGGCGCATGGGTGCTGCTGGCCGTCAGCGTGCCGGTGCTGCTCATATGTGCCGTACAGTATTTTACTGCCGGACCGCCTATTCCAGAGGATGTTTCGATTGTCGGCGGCGTTGATATGGCGACAGACATCTACGTTATGGGTCGGTTTCCTTCGCATCTGTTTTTAGCCGCACTGTCGCTCTTTGTCGTGGGACTTGGTGTGCTGATAGGATTGAAAATCATGAAGTGGAAAGGAAAAACACATGACAGGTAAATACAAGATTTTACTACCGCTGCTGCTCATTTTTCTGCTCGTCGGCTGCGGCAAAACGGACGGTGGCCTGACCATTGAGGGTCACGACTGGACATACGCAAACGCCATTGACAGCGAGGGGCAGTCGCTCGACCTCTCCGTCCTCACCTGCTCCGCGCAGGACGGCACGCTGACGCTCACGGATTCAGACGGCAGCACGCAAAGCGGCACATACACCCTCACCCAGCACGCTGCGAACAACGTCCTCTATGATCTTACGCTGGATAGCGAGACCGGTACGGCGCTTGTCGGCGTCACGGAATACACCGATGCTGCGGGCGGGAAAAGCAGCGAGTATACGCTGATCTTATCGCTGCCGGAGCGGACGGTTTATTTTCGTGCCGATATGGCACAATGAATCAAGGCCGCCCGAAAGGGCGGGGTTTTCCCTGCACCGTGCAGGGGGACGATTAAGGGGGATATTCTCTTTCCTCGGAAAGAGAATATCCCCCTTTGACCCCCAAGAGAAAGGGATTTTCATTGCAAGCGAGCAGCTTGAAGAGGTGCGGCGCTTGCCGATTGCGCTGCCTGCGCGCGGCGTTGCCGCGTTGGATGTTGCTATACGATTTGCCGCTGCTTCTATCATCCGCTGCCGCTCTGCTGATCTTGTAGGAGTACAGCCTAATTTCCGTCTACCGCCAGTCTCCACAATGCGGCGAGCGCCAGCAATGCCGCATTCGGTAAGCAGTCTGCCGCCGTTCTACCGTCACTCGCGCCTCACGATAGTAAGGCGCGGTTGCTGGATGTGTCGACTCGCAGGGATTCATGGCGAAGCCATGTACACCGCACCTGATTCCGCAGGCTGAGCAGCTCTTCAAGCTACAATCTCGCAATGTGCGGGGTCAAGGGGCAAGGCCCCTTGCGTTCTCTTGGGGGTCTAAGGGGGCCATTCTCTCACGTGAGAGAATGGCCCCCTTTATTCGCCTCCCCTGCGCAGCGCAGGGAAATATTTACCCCGCCAGTGCGGCGTTCACCGCATCGACAGAGAACTCCGTCCACGCGAGGTCGTCTTTGGCGCCTTGCTCGTCAAGAAACGCGCTGTACGCAGCTTCATCAATGCTCTCGCCATTCAGCGTGTAAACAGCATTTCCATCACTGCCTTCGGACATGGAGGCGAAGTCCTCATAGACCAGTACGCCATTTTCAAAGCGGGCGCGGGATGCGCCGTTGTCGAAGGCACCGTTTGAGCATTCGAACGTGCCGTCGGCCTTCGGCGATAAAAAGCCGCGGTAGACGATCTGGTTGGCGTAAACCGCGCCATCGTAGCAGGTGAGGATGACGTATTCCTCCTCGCCGCTGTAGTCGATGGCGAGCACCAGCTCGTCTGCGCCGTCGCCGTCCAGGTCGAGCAGGGCGAAACGGGTGATCGTCCAGTCCATGTCCGAGCCGTCGACGCCCTTGGTGGCGTAGACGTCGGGCGCGCGGAACGAGGCGGTCGTTGCCTCGGCGCCGGCGTTGATGAGATTCGCCGTCACGGTGACGTCGCCGGTGAAGAAGTCTTCATACAGACTGCCCGCCTGCGCGTCAGGCGGGGTGTCGTTTGCGTCCGCCTCCTTCTGCCCGCAGGCGGTCAGGAGCAGTGCGAGGGTCAGCGCGGCGGTGAGGCCGCACTGAAGATGTTTTTTCATATGGAATTCTCCTTTCCGATGTTTGCCGCACAGTCTGCGGCGATATTAAGGGTAACATGACTTTAGACGAAAGTCGTTACAAAAAGGTTGCAGTTTGGAGACAAAAAGAAACAAAAAAGAGCGCCTGCGCGCTCTTTCCTTTAGAACAAAAGCGTGACCCCGTGCGTCAGCAGCGTGATGATGCAACCCGCGATGACGACGCCGAGGAAGATGACCGGCACGGCGCGCTTTAAGCGCATGTTGAGCACGGCGGCGATCAGCGCGCCCGTCCACGCGCCGGTGCCCGGCAGCGGGATGGCGACGAAGATCAAAAGCCCCCACGTCTGGTAGCGGAGCACGTCGGCGCTTTTCGCCTCGGCGCGCGCTTCGAGGTGCGAGATGAAGCCCTCAAGCTTTGGAATATGTATGCGCACCCATTGGAACAGCGGGCGGACAAATAAAATGATGAACGGCACGGGGATCATGTTGCCGACGAGCGACGCAATGAACGCCACGGGGATCGGCAGCCCCATCGCAACGCCCGCGGGCAGGCCGCCGCGCAGTTCCACGACGGGGAGCATCGAGATGAGCATGGTGAGCAGCGTTTCGCCGAGCGGGGTTTCGTGCAGCCAGAGAGAAAGAGAGTCGAGCATGGTGCGCCTTTCTGAAATGCAAGCGGTATAATACCTCAATTTAAATAAAATGATAGCACGAAACGCTTCGCCGCGCAAGGGCCGCGGGATTAAGGTTCTATAAAGGTGCAGGGCCCCGGAATTTCCGGAGCCCTGCGCTTTTGAGTACGAATCAGCGGTTGTTCTTGTTCTGATTGTTCTGATTCTGGTTGCCGTTCTGGTTCTGATTGGTGTTTTCCTGATTCTGGTTCTTGTTCTGATTATTGCGCTCCTTCATGTGCTCGCCTCCTTTCGCTTTTCTTGCTTGCAGACATAGTGTTGACGGGCAAAAGTAAAAATATACCGTGGGATTTTCACTTTTTCGGGCAAATTGTTGTTGACAAAGCGGAAAATAGAGCATATACTACTTAAGCAAAACAAAGAAGAGCGGTGCATTCGTTCTCACCCCCAGCAAAGCGAAGGGGTCAATCATGGAAAACAAAGCTTTCGGGCTTTTTGTGTCATGGTACGGGTGCAGAATGTTCTGTGCTCGTTTTTTGTTTGCAAAAATCTTTATGAAAAACGGAGGTGCTTCGGTATTAGCAGCAACGTGCATCAGATCAACGAGGAGATCCGGGACAGCGAGATCCGTCTCATCAGTGCTACCGGTGAGCAGCTCGGCATCATGTCTGCCGCGCAGGCGCAGCACATCGCCGACGAGCAGGGGCTTGACCTTGTCAAGATCTCTCCGCAGGCCACGCCGCCCGTCTGCCGTCTTATGGACTACGGCAAGTTCCGCTTCGAGCAGGGCAAGCGCGAAAAGGAAGCCAGAAAGAACCAGCATGTCGTCGAAGTCAAGGAAGTGCGCATGTCCCCCGGTATCGATGTGGGCGATTTTAACACCAAGCTCAAAAACGCCCAGAAGTTCATTGCCGACGGCAACCGTGTCAAGGTCTCTGTCCGCTTCCGCGGCCGCGAGATGGCGCACACGGACATCGGCCGCGATCTGCTTGTGCGCTTTGCAGAGTCTGTCGCCGAGGTCGCCAACCTGGATAAAGAGCCGAAAATGGAAGGCCGCAGCATGTCGATCTTCCTTTCCCCCAAGGCGGGAAAGTAACTTTGAGCGCCACTACAAATACGAAAAGGAGAAACTACTATGCCCAAGCTGAAAACCCACAGCGGTTCCAAAAAGAGATTCAACCTGACCAAGACCGGTAAGGTCAAGGCCGCCAAGGCCTTCAAGAGCCACATCCTGACCAAGAAGCCCACCAAGCGTACCCGTCGCCTGCGTCAGGGCGGCTATGCTGACAAGACCACTGCCAGCACGATCCGCAAGATGATCCCCTACAAATAATTTACAACGATACGCTTTAAGGAGGCTTATACAATATGGCACGTGTTAAAGGCGCGATGATGACGCGCAAGAGAAGAAACAAGACCCTCAAGCTTGCCAAGGGCTACTGGGGCAACAAATCCCGCCACTTCAAGATGGCCAACGAGCAGGTCATGAAGTCCCTGACCTATGCTTACGTCGGCCGCCGCCTGAAGAAGAGAGATTTCCGCTCCCTGTGGATCACTCGTATCTCCGCAGCCTGCAAGCTCAACGGCATGAACTACTCCACGTTCATGCACGGCCTGAAGACCGCCGGCATCGAGATCAACCGCAAGATGCTCAGCGAGATGGCCATCAACGATCCCGTCGCTTTCACCAAGCTCGTCGAGATCGCCAAGAAGGCCTGATTGTAACTGTAAAAAAACCACCGCTGCTTTGAGCAGCGGTGGTTTTTTGCGTTTTTATGCCGCTGCGAAAGACCACAGCGGCGGAAAGAGAGGAAAAATATGAGAAAAACGCTCAAACGAAATCTGGCGTATGACGACAGAAATCACCTTTATTATGTCTCGCTCTACTACGACGGCGAAAACGGCAGGCGCGTGCGCCGCACGCGCACCTATCAAACGATGGAGCAGGCGGAGCAGGTCATTGCAGACTATCGCCGCGCGCAGCTGCTCGGCGGCAAAAGCGCTCCCCGCGATGTTTCGATGGAGGACTGGCTGCGCTACTGGATGCGTGAGATCATCACGCCGAACTGCGCGGAAACAACGCGCCACGGTTATGAGAATATCCTGTACACCCACATGGTTCCAACGCTTGGCAAGGTGTATGCGCAGGAGCTGACGGCCATGCGTGTGCAGCAGTATTACGGGGAGCTGCGGAAAAAGGGCCTTGCCAACAACACCATTCGCAAGCATCATGTGCTGCACCGTCTGCACCGCGAATGGGAGCAGCGGCGGAAAGAAAATGCGGCATATAACCCGGAAGGCTATGTTGCCGTAAATAAGGCGGGAAAGCCCTATCAGCCGGATATCCTCTGCCGGCGCATCGCACAGTTTATTGCAGAGCAAGGGCTGCCGCCAATCTCGCTGCACGGCCTGCGCCACAGCTTTGCCAGCGTCGCCAACAGCCAGAACGTGCCGATGTTCAGTATCTCCAAGGCACTGGGGCACAGCTCTACCTCGGTGACGAGCGCAGTGTACATGCACCTTTTTGACGATGCGGTGGCAGATGTTGTATCGCAGGTGGCGAGCGCCATCACAGGGAAGGAGCGCTGAACCGTCAGGAAAAGAGAAACGGCAGCGCGGGCAGGGCGAACAGCACCGAGAGCAGCGCCTGCAAGGCTTTCCCCTTGTAATAATAGCGCGCGGTGAGGGGAGAAGCCGCCAGCGCGCTGAGCGTCTGGCAATGGACGCTCATTCCGCCCCAGCCGAGCATCGCCGCGCAGGCGAGAAAGCCTGCGCGTGAGGCGGGGAGGGACAGCGTGCCGCTCGTCAGCTCCAGAAAACCGAGCAGCAGCGAGCAGAGCAGAGAGGACGCGAACTGCGGCGGCAGAAAGTGCAGCAGCAGACGCACGAGCACCGTGAAAAACACCACAAATGCGCTCACGTTCAGGCAGCCCGACAGCGCGCTCTGCACCGCGAGTGGGAAAACGGTGGAAAAGCGCTGTCGTTTTCCCTCCTGTACCCTTGTTTTATGATACGGCACCGGCGGCAGCGCGCGGCAGATGAGAACGCCGGAGAAAATCGCCGCGGCGGCATGAATGAGATACAGCGCCGCGCCTGCACGGCTCGACGAAAACACACCCGCGCCGCACACGCCGAGCAGAAATCCCGGCCCTGCGTTGTTGCAGAAGGCGAGCAGCCGCTCGCC